>Ga0214545_1011655_pt1 | contig 12007 bp, 1 predicted proteins | sample CNSS4metaG_FD_160064 | JGI IMG/M metagenome (GOLD analysis project Ga0214545, IMG submission 160064) | Root nodule microbial communities from cowpea collected in UCLA plant growth center, Los Angeles, California, USA - CNSS4 | ecosystem: Host-associated > Plants > Roots > Nodule | place: USA... | reverse complement strand
TCTAAAAAGTTAATCTTTTAAATTATTTTTATTTTACTTTATTTTTTTAAAACGGGCCAACGGGCCAGGACGGGCCAGCCTGTACTTTGGCCCGTCAAATTGACGGGCTGGACGGGACGGACCAGAATGGGCTGACGGGTTGAAATCTTCAACCCAGCCCGTTCCTTTTAGCACGGGCTGACGGGCTGGCCCGTTGGGCCCAGCCCGTTTTGCCACCCCTAGTGGGTATAAAGCCCGTCATCTCATCTTCCTAATACGATTATTTCAATTTTAATAAATTAATTTGCATTCATCATAAAACTTTTATTAATGAATACAACTCTTTTACATAAGATAACATAAACCTAATTTGACACTGGGTTTTATTTGACGCGGGAAATTAGAGTTGTAGTTCTTAATTGTAATTTTGATTACAATTACCAACGTAAGTTAGTTATAAAATTATAATTTTTTTCATTTGAGCATTTAGAATGAATAAATAGATTATTTATATTAACTTTTTTTTGTTAAATTATGTCATTCTACTTGTCAAGCAATATCAATTTGGTTGTCATTCTATTTGTCAAGCAATATCAATCTGGTTCTCAATTTTTTTTTGTCTTAATTTGGTCCTTATTTTCTTATAAATGATTTAATTTAGTCATTACCGTTAGTTTGAATGGACGGTGTTAAAGTCAATGTCATGTGTCAATTTCTGATTATTTTGAATTTTTGAATTTTTTTTACACGTGTCACTTCACATGTGTGCCACGTGTCAAAATGATTCAATTTGGTATCTAAATTTATTTTTAGTTTCAACTTAGTCCAAATTTTTGTAAAAAATTAAGTAATATTTTTCCTCCTTAAATTGACACTCAACTTAGTTTTTTATAAATCCTATGGTGATATTATTACTAAAATTAACGTTTTTATTAATTATTTTTAGAAATATTTTAAATTAACTTTAAATTCTATACAAAACATTAAACTTTGGTTTTGTTTTGAACTTGAAATTTAGTTTCTAAATTTATGTGTGACAAGTTATATGATTTAATCTTCACTAAGTTTGTATAATATCATATGGTACATTTGATGTATTTATATATGATGACATAATTGTTAATTGTTGAAATTAAGTTTGGGGTTTAACTTTGTTTAATAATAACACTAACAAAAATTTGTTTAAAAATATTTCTACAAATATTTAATAAAAATGTCACTTTTAGTAAGAATATCATCATAAGATTTATAAAAAAGTAAATTGAGTGTCAATTTAAGAAGGGACAATATTACTTTATTTTTACAAAAATTGGGACTAACTTGAAACTAAAAACAAGTATAGGGACCAAATTAAATTATTTTGACACGTGACACAATTGTGAAGTGACATGTGTAAAAAAAATTTAAAAAAAAATCTAAAAATTAAAAAAACAAAAATTCAATAAAACCATAAATGGACACGTGACGTTGACTTTAACACCATTTGATAAAAATTATCGTCAATGACCAAATTAAATCATTTTTACAAAAACAAGAACCAAATTGAGACAACAAAATATTGAATAACTAATTTAACACTACTTGACAAATACAAGGAGTAAAATAATAATTTAACTTAACTTTTTCGATATTAAAGTGCTACACAGATAAAAAAAAAAATATCATTTATACTAACATTCTATTAAATTAGGTCTAGATGAAAATTTCACATTACAGTAGTTGCAATTTAAATTTAAATTATAATTTCACTATGATCCAGATTAGCCATATACATACACTATGTTATAAGTCATCAACATTTTTTAAAGTGAAATTAGCGGTTTGATTGTGCTTTTTATTTGTTATTCTTGTGATTATCTGGCCACACGTTTAAATTTAACACAGAATAAACATTTAAATAATTTAAAATTTCTTTGCCAAAATACTTGCGTCGGTTTTTATTAATGGATAACAGCTTACCATGTTTTTTTTTTTTCACTCAAATTAAAGAACCGCAAAAAATTATATAAAATGAATCGAAATACAGAAAAATTTAAAAGAAAAATACTTTCTATGATTTTTTTTCTGTAAATTCTTTAATATTTGAGAGAATATTTGGAGAAAAAGTGAGTAAAGAGCAACAGAATTAAAAGGCGAAAGCATATGGGAAAATTTGGTATTAAAGTGGTGAAAGACCTACCTCTGTTCCTAACAACGCTAGCTTTGTGTTAATTATGAATAATTTTGTACACGGATTCTCGCCCTACCTGCTCCCATTCCTCCATTTGTAACATCCGTGTCCAAATTGGAAGGAAATTACTAGACACAGCCACACACTTTGTTACTAAAAGTTTTTTGTTCAGATATTTGCAAGTTGTGTACCAGTACCACTATCAATATGCCAACTAAAAATTACTTCATCTTCCAAGCTATCATCAATAAAATAATAATGCATTTCGATATTTTAATTCATTTATGTGTAAAACTAGATTAATCGTTATGTAGAAGAGTTTGATTATCATAAAACAATAGCGTATGACACATGTTGTATCTCAAAACAACTCAAAAGGGATTATAACTCACATATAGTACTTGTCGTAGATTTATATTCGTCTTTTCCCAAAGTATTAACCAAACATAATTATATTCTTTTACGTTATTTTATATTTATCGTCTAGTTTAGTTTATTAAACATTTTTTAAATTATTGGATTAATTTATTAACTTGAAACTTACAAATTAGAAAATTATTAAATCACAACTAATTTATCAATTAATTTTAGGAGATAGACGATCTTATTATGTTGCATAGATCCAATTCCTATATATAAAAAAATACACTCAGTAATATGTTCTTTAATTTGATGAAACATTTTTTATTCTCACAATGGTCAAAGATTCAAATCATGTTACATAAATAACAGATTAACTGATGTCATTAGAGCACAAGCATTCCAAATTATTTTTAAATGGCATTTGACGCCGCCCCTGTTTACCGGTCATATGGTAAAGAAACTCTTTGCTTACGTTACATGATTTAAATTTTAAAAATTTCATTGAGACTAAACTTATACTTATATTTTTTTAAAATAGTTAATTTTTACATGTTTAAATATGAATTATAATATTATATTTTCAATTTAACTTCATATTAAAAAAAAGAGTTTCGATATTTATAAATAAGATTGACATAATTTCAAAATTTATATTTTAAAAATGATTTTTAATTTGAAATAAGTATATATTTCATTTTATAAGAACTATCATCACATTACATTATTTTTAAACGTTGTATATACATTTTTTCTGTATCTTTGACTTCATTTTTCATCTGTTTGAAAATTAGAGTACATCATTAGACTTTTGGTGTCAAGATCTACAATCCTACCCGATCAGAATCTTGAACAAAGTAAATTCATCTCTTCCTCTTCTTTTAATTCTTGTCAGTAAATTTGCTACATGTTGGGTACAAGGGTTTGTGTGTAATGTTAAAGAACTCAAGGTGAATCTTTATTTAGTTATAAGTGTGTTTTGATCGTTGATCAAAGTTTTGTATGTGAAATAGATAAACTTTTTTTACATGGCGAACATATCAAACACAACACAACCATAACTATCATAGATATAGAAGAGGTAAATCAGGAGAACATTATTGGTTGGCATTGTTTACACATAAAAAGAAGGAATGGTCGATAACCTCCATCTAGGTAAAAAACATGCCATCTTTTCTTTTCTTCACAACATAGAGAGAGCCACGTACCCATTGCATGACCCACATGGAAAGAACCCTATGTTTCCGAGAAGCTTCCTTTTTCTTTTCCTTCTACAAAAAATAAGTTGATGAAGTCACAGAGAAAGTGAATCTACTATGAATGGGTCAGATTTGCATATGTCATATTGCTTTGTGGCTGCCGTTTTTGAATGCGAGGGTGTGTCACACCCCACCCAAATTGGCTTTTCCCAACTGAGTTTTCATTAGTTTTCACTTAAAACCCCCCACATCACCAACCACGGACAACATTGCTGCCAATAAGAGTCTCAAAGGTAAAGGGTCACCACGACCACCAATGATTTCAGTAATATATTATATATCAAGGCGCACCACATGTTTGAATAAAAAAACTTTATCTTGGGGATCCCTTGTCACTCTAGTTTTCAAATCATAGCAGCATAGCGAACACCAATAATATGCTTCCAAGTTCCTAGGACTAAGAAACTAAACGAACATCCATCCAACCACGCTGTTCAATTTTTCGCATTACTGAATAACCATAGAAGATACCCTCGTTAGGATAATTAGACAAGGGGACCATGCACAGGTAAAATCTCAATTCATCTATAGCTAATATGTGCTAATATGTTCATTGACAATAACTATTTTTTGTCAAAATCATACGAGTTAGATAAAAATTTGTGTGGAAAAAGTTGGAACAAAGCATATCCTCACCGATCATTACTCTTATCCTTAGCTAAAAAGTGTCGCGGTTCTTTTCCAACATGAGATTTCACGGTTGGGCCATTAATATCAACTTTTTTCTTTTCGAAGAGTGTGCAATGGATAATGGTAATTTGTTTCTCTCATGTCTGTTTTCGCAGATCAAATAAAGCTATAAAGAAGCTGAGAGAATTCCATAATTGCAGGGATTTCCACTTCTTTAACCATTGTTTAATCAGAAGAGCCTGCCAAGGAAAGAAATAAGAGTATTTTAATGCAACGTTCAAGACTTTTCGGGCCCTGGAGGGCCAAAGTTAGTTTTAAAATATTTTATATTCACAAATCACATGGTTTTGTTGCCTTCTATATTTCAAACTGAATGATTGCCGCACTGTCATGCTGCACACTGCTTTTATTTTTATTGTATAGTTCATAATTTTACCCCTTACCAAAAAAGCTTTCTCCTAATTTTGTTGCTATTAACATCACTCTGGTCCCAAATTATAATTTATGAATTTTAACCGGTTCAAATCAATCAGAAATCCTTGTAATTTGTAAACAGACCTCCTAAACTCATAGTTAAGTGGTAATTATGCAGAGACATTTACAATAAAACGCTATTACTTGTTTTTTTTAATATTATTATTTTGCTGGTTTTCCCAGCCGAAAGAATTTACCTTTTGATTGTTTGTCCCTGGGGTGAAATATGATTGGGTCAAGTTGCAACCAGTGGCACGAGAAGTTCACATGGGTTGTCCAATGATAACAGAAGCATGTTGGGGTGATGAAAGGGGGATGTAGACATGGTGGTGCCATTCCAATTTCTCTTGTTTCTGATTGGTTGGGCTGATCAGTCAAACACTGAATATGTGTTTGTTTGGCTACCGACCCCTTGGAATTTTGGAACATGCAACTACTTTCACGCCAACAATGCCGAATAATTTATTGCTAAAATAAACCATAATGACGTAAGATACAAAAAAGAGAGCGAGAAATTATGGGACGCACAGATAGGGTAAGAGCCCCCACACACTGCAAACTCGTAAATTTGCTTTCAAATACATGCAGGGCTAGAAGGAATGAGACAAAGGAGCTGATCTAAAGATTCTGTTCCGCAATGAATGCAAAACAACTTAACTAACCAATTTTTCTGTTGCCCATGTTGCTCTCTGGAGCCCTTCTGCTTTTGCTTGTCTCCAACACCCATTAGCTATGTCTATGTGTCTTAATAAGCTGGTTTTGGCGACAACCCAACAAATTTCAGATTTTACACAATAGCTTCTTGCTTTCATCCTTTTCCCCCTCTCTTTTTGGGGCTGGTAACGTTGGAGTTGTCGATTTTACAATTAAAAATGTTTTTGGGAATACACTCTCCAATAGATTGTATTGAATGAAACTGAAATTGAGACAGACACTTAAGTCTTGTTCAGTGGAAAAGATAAAAAGAAACAGTCCATGAGTTTCACTTGGGTCCTGAAAACCAGTGGTGATAAAAAGAAAAGGACTAAAATTCAACCTTAAAATATCGGGCAAATTTAGGTCTCAGATTTTTTAATGTTTGGTTGTGAGGGAGGTGCTCAACTTTCAAATGGGTGAATTTGGAAAGTAATGGACAATTTGTTAGATTTAATATTATCATGAGGTGAACACGAGAATTTGTTTAAGTGACGTTAATGAGGTTAGGTCAATTTCAGTTCTTAATTTAACAAGTGCGTTGCTTGTGGAGAAAGAAAGGCAACTCTGTTTTGCCCATGCTCATCTTCATACTGCAGTAACTATACATAACTTAGAAGAAGTCATAAATATCTTGACGAATAAAAAGCACACAACATTTTGTAAAATTATCCCACGCGAGGCAGAGATATATGAAGGAGAAAAACAGAAAGTTACAAGCAACTGCATCCGTGTTAGGATCCTCCATCAATAAAAACCACACAGTTCTTTCTTTACATTCAAAGTGAACACAAAATAATTGTTCTACGGAGAAAGAGAAAAAGTAGTTGTATATGTACAAGAAAAATTACTTGAATCTGGCGAGAAATGGATGTGTTGAGCAGAAATTAATGTGGAGAGGGGGCAGAAGAAGATTATCCAAAAATATGAATAAAATCCTCTTCACGATTCACAAGGCACTAAACCCTGTGTCCAATCACCTCATCGAAGAGAGCAACCGTGAGGGTTTGTGGTGGACCCTCCCGCAGCAGCTTCTACACTAGTTGTTATAAAAGAGGAAAGAGAGAAGCATAATCACAGAATATTCAGTCTTTTGAGTCACAGAAAAACCAAAATCAACAAGAGTAGGCCAATCGCTGGGCCACACGATCCCTGAGAATTCCATTATACAGAGCAACCCTGTTCGTGGGCATTTCTCCATTCTTCATATCCTCGTTGGAACTCTTCAGAACCTTCTTCGATCGCGATATTCGGTTCCTGAACTCTTGTCCGTCTCTGCAGGACTCAACCACGTCCTCCGCGAAGTGCACGCGTTTCATCTTCTTCTTCTTGCTCTTCTTCCCAGCTGCACAAGAACAACCCCACAACAACTGTGTCAGCAAAATATAGCAGTGCAAAAACAAAAGACAGGTTCTTGGGCGTGTGTTTGTGAATGTGTTAGCGTGGAGAAACAGAGTGGAGGCGGGGACCCACCGTTGGATATGCAAGATCGCAGAACCGGCGGCGAAGAAGGCGGGATTTGGTGAAGGGCGAACTGGGGAGGCGGAAAAGATTTCTGCAGGCGGAGAGCGAGGAGGATGACTGTGCCGGAGACGGCCATGGCGGTGGCGACCGCCACCCCTTGCGCGCTTATCATCGAACACATGGGTGAAAGAAAGAAAAGAGAAGTTTTTTGGTTGTGATGAATGAATGGGTTGTTGTGAAGAAGTGGAGAATGATGAATGCGAAGTTTTTGTGTGTGGGGATGACCAATTTTATATAGTAATGGGTGAAGTATAAGTGCAGCAGCAGTTGCCAGCGATAATTACTATAATATAATAATAATATTGTCTTAATAATATTTTAAACAAAATAAAATAAATGCAACACAACACTATTTATTAATATTAAAGAATGACTTCAGAGATGAGGTAGACGGGGAATACTACGCCCTGTTGCTGGTATTTTATATCTTTACTGTCGCATTAATATTTTTATAAAATTTAAGGTGATTGATTAATTAGTAACGATGTTCATACAAGAATATTTGATCAAAATTTGTTCTTAAACCTTGTGAAAATAAGGATTGTGTGATTTGATTTTGAAGGAAGAAGGAAAGACAATAGGATAGGATGTGGTTTTGCAAATTGCAACCCAATGATGTGATGCACAGTAATACCCACAGTACTGAGTGGCGCGTGGCTTGCACACTCCTTTTAGAAATGGATAATAAGCTACATTGTAATTATTGGATGTGAGAATAAAAGACCACTGAAGATTCCTTTCACAATGGATAAATTGTCTCAGCTTCATTATTAACATCTAATTTAATTTGACAGATCCCAGATTTTTGTCTCTGTTTCATTTTTAAAACCCTAACTATTTAAATTGTCTGACATTGTTTACGTGTTTTTCTTCTCCAAAGTTGTTATGTGAGAATACGAGTAAACATATTCATTTTTATTAAGGTTATTATTCCAATTATCATTCCACGTGTTTGGATGAGTAAAAGTATTTTTATAAATAAACATTCCACAATTAGAATTAAGTTATTTATCAATTATTCTATCGTTATTCTCTTACATAACTTTTAATTTATTCAAAAACTAAATCATATGCACGAAATATTTTTTGCTTTCTATTTCTATTTTTATTGAGTTGTCCTCAGAGTATTTATGAATAAATTGTCTAAACATTTGGAACAAAAATTCAACCGAACATAACACAATCATCTTTACATTCAAATCTTATAGATTACAATTTATTGTTAAGAGTGTTTTGATTTTAATAATGCCAAAAAAAATCAAAATTTATTTCATTTTTTTTCAAACGTAATATATACAAATACAAATGAAAAATAGAATAAATAACAATAGTAATATTACAAAATTAATTACATGTCCACCAAATTAGCTACTAACAACATCTTAAATAATAAGTCATATTATTAATTACATGTCCATCGAATAAATGAACATTATTACTATTAGTACATTAATCTATTAATGTATTTAAGTAAGATTAAGTTCAATTTTTTTACTAAATTTTTTTGTGTCATTTTTTTTAATATTAAAAACACATTATTGTAGTACTTTAAAGATAATTTTAATATATTTTAAAATTAATGATTATATGGGAAAGAAACAACAGAAAAGCAGTAGAAAAAAAAACAATATAAAACTCAAACTCATGTATATAATAAAATGCATTTCTTTATTAACCTTTGAACATGTAAATCAACTTAAATGATACTGTTTCAATCTTATCAATAAACTCGAATTCAAACTTTGAGTATAAAATTACATAATACTTAAAAGACAAATTTCATTTTTATAACAGGAATAAATATTACAAAAAAATGCAATTTTTTTGAATGATAACTTTTTATTTAAAATATTTGAAAGACTATTTTATTGCATCCCTCACTTTTGATATGAAAACAATTTTTAATATACAAAATTTTACATTTTTTTATGACTAGTTATTCATTTCAAAACCGTGACAAATGCTGAAAACAGACACATTCATGCCTTTTGCTCATATTAACGAGACAGGTTCATGCTTTTATTTTTTTTCTCCACCCAATTATCTCAATCTCGTTTCATTTTCATTTGTTTTTTTCTTAAAAAGTTTACACAACTATACTACACTTAATCTTAAACACATATTTTATATTAAATTAAAAATAATGATATTGTTATATATTTTATAAATCTACATTCATGTTTTTCTATTTTAAAAAAGCCACACAATTACAACCTTCTGTGTTTTATTAAACAATTACAACACTCAATTGCAGTGAAATGTTATATTATAAACTTTTAAAGCATACAAAATTATAATTATAGATATCTGATTTGTCAAAATCAATATACATATCATTGATATGATATTAAAAATTGAATTAATAGAAGAAGTGTATGTAAAATGTTATTAAAGATATTATTATTCACCTAGAACTACTCATCGAATACCAATATTTCAGTTATAATCTAAGATATATTTGTTTGTTTAATGGCGATAGTTAAAAAGAACGGAAAAATAAAACATAAAAATGCCTTTTTTATAAAGCAATGTTGCTTCTAAAAACTAGTTTTCTATTTTGATTTGTTTTTCTTATTTTATTAAACGAATTATATAATTGTGTTAATAATTTATTAGAAGGTTATCTTTTGCCAAGAAACTGCCCTGTCTTTAATTTCGTCAACATTTGAAAACCGACACATGAAACAGATGTAAACTTTATTTAATGATTATATAACAGGATAAGAGAATATAACATAATAAGATAAAAAATATAATAAAAGAATAAATCATAATAGTATATAAAACGGTGGATAATATAGTTTGAATTTGTGTGCCACAATAATTATAATACATACATAATATGATAAATAAAAACTTGTCCATTTTTTTTATATAAATTAGTAATATCCCAATTATATTTTTTATATAGCAGCTTTTTTCCTAAAAGTATAAACTAATTGTATAAACCATCATATTATAATTTAAACATACAGGTCATGATTATTTATAAAAAGTCAATCTTATTAAATCAATCCAACTTTTCTTTAAAATAACTATTTTATTTCGATCGATATAATAAATTAACATTTAGAAATGATAACGAGTCGGTTAGACATAAATACCTGCAACTTAATTTGCAATAAAAAATTTTACTTGCTATTCATATTAGTATTCGTCTAAGTGAATATTTTAAAATCCAAAGATATCTATAGATATTTACAAATATTTAAAAAAATATATTTTATAAATATTTAAAATTAAATGTAAATAAAATTACAAAAAAGGTAAAATTAAATTAAATTAAATTAAAATTTCATTTCATTTCATTTAATAAAATTTAATTTTAATTAAATTAATTTAATAAAACATAAATTTAGTTTTAATTTTAATTTTTTAATACCACGGATACAGGTACAGGTAGTATGATACTCGTATCCAACCCATTTGTAAACGAATATTTTTCGTTACTTCAGAATAACAATTATCCATGAATATCAACTATTTGTCACGAATTTTATCAGCAGATATCCAATATTTTTACTAGGGGTGGGCATGGATTGGATATTTAATGATCCAATCCACATCCATTTTATATCCAAATAATTGGATTAGATTTTTGACCCGAATCCATTTTTTAAACAAAAGTAGTTTGGATTTTTTTAGAATCCAAATCCAAATATTTGGATTAAGATTTAAATCCAATCCAAATATTTGGATCAAGTTTAAAATCCAGAATCCATTTTTAATAAAAGAAATTTAAATTGAATTTCTTAAAACTTGTGTCATTAAGGCCCGAATGACTCGGATGAGATCGACGATCCGGACGGACCCGACAACCCGGACGATCAAGACTGGCCCGATGACCCGAACGGGCTCGACAACCTGAACGGGCCGGACAATCCGAACGGGCCCGAAAACACAAACAGGCTCGACGACGCGAACGGGCCGGACGACCCGAATGGGACCAACGACCCAGACGACCCGAACGGACAGGTCCAAATAGTCGGGCCCAATTGGGTAGTCGGGCACGATCGAATCGTGGGGCCGTCTGGGTCGTCAGGTACGTCAAGGTCATCAGGCCCGTCTGAGTCGTCGGGCCCATCCGGGTCATAGGGCCCGTCCGGGACGTCGAGCCCGTCTAGGTCGTAGGGCCCGTCCGGGTCGTAGGGCTCGTTCGTGTCATCGTGTCATTCGGGTCGTAAGGCCCGTGTAGGTCGTCAGGCTCATCCAGGTCGCCAGGCCCGTTAGGGTCGTCCAAGTTGTCATGTCCGTCCGGATCTTCGGGCCCATTTGGGTCGTCCGGCCCGTTCGTGTCGTCGTATCCATCCGGGTCGTAAGGCCTGTGTAGGTTGTTAGACCCATCCTGGTCGTCGGGCCCGTACGGGTCTTCGGGCCCATCCGGGTCATCGGGCTGTCTGGGTCGTCAGGACCATTCGGGTCGTCTGGCCCGTACGGGTCATTGGGCCCGTCTGGGTCATCGGGCCATCTGGGTCGTCAGTCACATCCGGGTCGTTAGGCCCGTACGAGTCTTCGGGCCCGTCCGGGTCATCGGGCCGTCTGGGTCGTCAGGCCCATCCGGGTCGTCGTGCCCGTCCGGGTCGCCAGGTCGTCCGGCCCATCCGGGTCTTCGGGCCCGTTCAGGTTGTCAGGCCTGTTCAGGTTTTTGGGCCTGCCTGACTCGTTCGAGTTTTTGGGCTGCCTGACCTGTTTTCGTCATTGGTTCTGCCTGGTTCGTTCGGGTTTTCGGGTCCGTGTGACTCATCAGGTCATTGGGCCTGATCGACTCGTTCGGTTTGTCGGGCCCGCCTATCTCGTTCATATCTTTAGGCCCGCCCAACCTCTTATGGTTGTCGGGCCTGTTCGATCCATATAGGTCGTCGAGCAAGGCCCATCCAAGTCTGAATTTAGTATAGTTCTTCTCAACCTTTAGTCTAAC
>Ga0214545_1011651_pt1 | contig 12010 bp, 6 predicted proteins | sample CNSS4metaG_FD_160064 | JGI IMG/M metagenome (GOLD analysis project Ga0214545, IMG submission 160064) | Root nodule microbial communities from cowpea collected in UCLA plant growth center, Los Angeles, California, USA - CNSS4 | ecosystem: Host-associated > Plants > Roots > Nodule | place: USA... | reverse complement strand
ATACAACATATTTCTTGCTATAGCTGACATGTGACAACATTAATCACTTGTGCAAAATTGTTATTTTCCAAGATATTTTCGTTTACTGAAATAGTTATGAGAATCAATAACTAGTCTTTCAATTTTCCTGAACAACTTTTAATTGATTATTATGAAAGGGTAATTCTGAATCTGCTCATATGCACACACACATACACAAGTGCCTTCGTTGTTTAGTTATCTCTCCTCCCCAAAACCACCACAAACACATAGGATTTGCAAAATCACTGCTATTTATTATTAATAAATTATTCAAAAAATACATGTAAAATATCATCATATTCTATAGTATGAAAATGTTTGTGAATCTAACTTAACAAAACCTACCATAACTATGGGAATTGGGTTCGATTTGAACTAACAAAAGCTATGCATGTCTTGCACTAAATTTCCCATTTAATGTTCATTTCGGGTTATTATGAAATTGAGTGGAGGTGGTAAGCAAAGTACAGATCCTGTCAACAGCTTATTCTCTTCCTAATGGTGCCTTTAACTGTTTGTTCTTCAATCTTGTGGATGGAATTCTTAGGCACCGGTAGAAATAAAATCTGTTGAATTTTATACCTATGGCCCTAATAGGGGAAATTAACTTAAATTTGGGAAAACAATCATATTAGTTTGTGTTATACTAAGGCACCCTCATTTCTTTGATATAAACGGCACTAGGGGGATAAGCTTTCCTCGTCTGAACTTCTATCTTGTCTTGCATGGTACCTGTTGAGAACAGGTAATGATGCACTTGCGGCTATCCTGAAGGATCTAGCTGAACCAACCACAGTTCTATCCTGCATCCTTCCCACTTCTTTACACACTTGATCCAAACTATTTAGAAAGTCTCTCACAATCATAAAAATTCTAAAAGGGTGCGCCTCTTCCTTTGCCGCATCACCATGAAAGTAGTCTGTAACTTCTTTCACAAGGAACAAGGCCTTTCTCTCATCAGCCTTGATCCTAACAATTTCCTCTTCAGCGTCTTTCAGAAATAGCCCAGTTGAGTTAAAGAAATTTCCATACATATCTGGCTTTCTGCACTGCAAAACTAAGCTCACTTTATCAAGCCCACTTTCAAGCTTTGAGACATAGCTTCTCAACACATCCGAGTCCATTCCTGCTGCCTTTTTGACATTACCTAGGTCTCTACTCAGTCCAGCCACAACCTGCAATCCTTTCTTTCTGAACTCGTCCTCGTTGAATTGGGAAGTTGTTTGGTTTTGAACATTTTCGTTTGCAGATTCACCATCTGTTCCTTCAGATCTAATGATCTCTTGGACCACAAAGTGGAGAAGTGTTGTCTTCCCATCTGTGCCCTTTATATCTACCAGTTTTAGAAGTGTGTCTAGTTTGAAAGATTTAGCATCACCACGGTTTGTGCCAACATTCATTCTGTTTCCTGTCCTTAGAACGGCTTCAAGAAGTTTGAGGAATAGCCGACTGTGCTTTAATTCCTCACTTGCAGCCTGGTAAATGTGAACCGTTGATTGATTAGTTTATAAAGAGGCAGAACAAAATGCAGTTGAAAGCAAGACATTGAATAAAGATAAGGATGAATATAATATACCTCCAGTGTCTGAAAGGACTTCCTAAGGTAGTTAACTTCTGTTTCGAAATTTGCTCTGTACAGCATGGCTTCAATTCTTTTAAAAGCTAAAGGGATATCAAGGACTGCTTTAAGAAATCTTTCTGCAGAACCAAGTCTTGATAGGTCACCATCATAATTTTTAAGTTTTATTTCCTCCTCCTTTGTTAGTGCCATCTTCACTAGCGTCTCCAATAGCTCAGTTCCCAAACCTTCAGGGTTCCCTGTGTCATTCAAAAAGCGATGCCACCTAAAAGATGAGTTTGCTAGGTGGAAACATTGGTTGAAGATAAATTTTATGTATGTCAGCGAAGTAACCAAAGATGTTAGTTGATAAAATATATATTTTCAGATATTTGAATTCACATGTTTTGCAATGGTATAAACTATTAAAATCGTGCATCTGTGCACAATAATGACGACAATAGAGAAATCATAGTTGAATACTATTGTGTAAACGTAGAACGTTACTCGGCCATGCGTACTAGTGTTCTGCATGTACGAAAAGGATAGTAATGGTCTTGTGCGAGAAATCAATATGCTTAAAGAATTACTATTGGAAACATGCTAAACAATGTACTGTAGATAATGTAGCTCTTATTCTACTAGAAATTGAATGTAGATGATACATATTCATGCAATTGAAAATTCGTCATCAACATTTTATATTCAATTTCAGAACTATTTATTGGAATAAGGACAAGTAGACAGTGAAGAGGCTATAAGGGAGAGTTGCTGGTTTATCTTCAGATATCAGATTAGAAATTAGTAATATAAAACAAGTTAGATAACACCAATCATCCGAAACAGATAAAATAAAGGAAGACTGAAACTGAAGCAATAGAAAAATGATATACCGACGGAATAAAAACAGAATATAATTGGGCTAGAAGACTGGAACAAAAATAGTAAAAAGATCTGTCTTTATGATGACACAATCATGGCAGTGAAACAGGTATCGCACTGCTTTTAGGGAAGTTTGACCGTTACAGCTAAAAAAGGCAAAGCTGAGTAGTTGATAAGATTGTGACAGTACTAGGTTGGTCCATTAAGATGCCAAGGGCAATAAAGATAATTCCTCAAAAAAGAAGGGAAAATAAAAAGAGTGCAATAATGAATGTGAGATCTTTCTCGTGTAAAAGTGTGAAAGAAAGAGCCACCTTGATGATACAGGAAGTTTTACTATTGTTCAATAGTCAATACTTATGCGGATGTTAATAACCAGATCATGCTATGTTTAATGAACTAGATCTGAATCTCATATTGCCCGTTGAAATTTGTAGTTTGACGGCACCCTATACTACCTAGTTTAGTTCTGTTTTCTTATCTCCCCTAAAATATCTAATATAAAATAATCCAACAAAAATAATATTTTCAAAACAGATAGACATTATGTGTTTGTTGTTTAGCAAGGTGCACATAAACCAGTGAATCAACAATCGAGATCAGGCAACCATAAAGCTGCACAACGCAACAAAACACCCGATTTTTGGTGCAGTTGAAGTGCGATTACTCTCTATATCCAGAAAAAGGAAAAATAAACTTACCATCCAAAAGAGCTTCGCACACCTCATCTCTTGTGACATTAAGTGCCCTTAGTAGTATAGCTATGTTTTGGGATTTCTTGGGGTCTAAGACCCTGTTCTCGAGTTCAACAGGGGGAAGAACTGATCTTCTAGTGACAGTCTCTTTAAAAGCAGAACCTGAAGATTTGCAGCCAAACAGGGTCTCCATCATGTCCTCATTTAACCTACACACAGAAACAAACCACCAACATTAGTCCACCCACACCATAGAATCACAGTAACCACTAACTCATCTCAATTTACTTACTGAAAGGAGCTGGATTTTAACTGATCCCACACAGTGGTACGGTCCGAAGTAGCACAAACTTTATCCCAATGCAGAGCCTTCAACTTGGGTTTCGCTCCATCCACGTCATCACCTGCATTTCTTTTGTCAACTTCCTCAGTAGAACCTTTCCTTAGACTAGCACTGTTAGCAGAAGATACTCCTCCATTCGGAGACCAAGACTCTCGCTGCTTCCTTGACACAGAGGACGAAGATGCACTAATTGACGGAGACCAACCCTTCCGTGACGACGGAAACGACGGCGGGGGAGGAGGAGGTGGAGGTGGGGGTGGAGCAGCAGGCTTGATAAGATGAGTCAAATTCGGTGCTGGGGGAGGCGATGAGAACTTTGGTCTTCTAGAAGGACCCAAGGTAGTTACTTTTTCTATTTGCTCATATTCGGTTGAAGCTGGTGGCGCCAGTGCCGGCGGCGGAGAATGCTTCGCCGGTGGTACGACCATGTTTCTGATATCCGGCGAGGGAGCAGAGAACCGGGATTTCGGTGAAGTTCTCTTCGAGTAAGGAACCACCGGAGCAGCAGCAGCAGCCGCTGGTATGGCGGCGGCGAGAAAACTGTGGCGCGACACGGGCGTGAAACAATTCTCTTCGCGGCTAAGCGACGAGCCGTGCGGCGAGTGAAATGCCGTCTCACAGCTTTCCTCCTCGGACGATGATGATGAGTCGGAGAATCCTGCCGGCGGCGAGTGGCTTTCGTCTGGCGGCTTTTGAGGCGGCGGCAGAGGCTGCAGCTCGGGACTGGGGCGGTAACGGTGATCGGAGTTAAGCTTAATAGAATCAAGCTTTCGATAAGGAGAAGTGATGATGTTCGTTCCGTTGGGTTCGGTGAGCGACGTTCTGGCGGGCTCCACCGTTCCAATGTAGAGGAAGCTCGAGGGTGGTGGGGCCCGCGGAGAATCTTCCGGAAGCCTACGAGAAACGAGTTTCTGAGTTTCCACCGGGTGTTTTGCTCTGTGCCTGTACAAGAAGAAGCCCAACGCGGAGAACATTCCCAGCGTCACGATTCCCACGGAGATCGCAATTGCCACCTTCTTCGCAGGCTTCGTGGGCTGCGTCGCCGTCGGGTTCGCGATCACAGCGCCGGAGGATGTTGCCGGAGGCAGGTTCTGCGCTGGCGGCGGCTGCCCCGCGGGATACTCATTGAAGAAAGGAATGTCGGGAGAGGAAGGAATATCCGGGGGCGGTGGCGGCGGTGGGGTGAGTGGCGGCGGAGCCGAGAGCTCCGGGAACAAAGGCTGGTGGAGAATCCTTCTTGTTTCATTGAAAATGCTGAATTGAGTTGTGTTGGTAGCTCTGGAAGTGGGAAGTAGAGAGAACGATGATAGAATGAAAAAGAAGGTGAAATGATGATGGTGAGGTTTCATAGTGAATTTTGCGGCCTTCTCTGCTTATTATCGCCTTTTGTTCTACGCAATAATACATATCTCTGGTTTTGTTTGCGCAAATTACTTAGCTGGAAAGACAAGCAGAAAAGGAAAAAAGAAATAAAGAAAGAGGAAACTTCTTCGGGTTGTATGGGAGTAAGAGTAAATAGTAAGGAGTGAGGAATGTGAGGTGGCAGTGGAACATGGGTGTGTAGTTATGCATAAGAACATAACAACGACGATGACAGTTATGGAGTGTTACGTAGGTGTTGTTTTTGTCTGGGTGGTAAGGAGGCCTAAGCAAAGCATAAACTCTTTGAGAGATGCCGTGAAATCATCCTCTGTGTGTGGACATTCTCCACTTTGTCACTTTATCTTTTTCTTCATCTAAGTACTTGCTTTTACACTTTTCAGTTAAATATATATCGGAAAAAAATAAATAGAAAGATGGTGTCGGAATAAGCTATAAACTTGCCTGGAATGTAATAGATACAGCCAACTGGTTCAAAACTGAAGCGAATGAGATGGCGTGTTGATGGAAGGGAATCCTTCATCAGGACAAGAACACGTTACCTACTTAGGTAATGGTATGCAAATGTTACCATACGCTGTTATAGTTTGCTACCTTCCTACACCCAACTGCATAATTTCTAACCCTCGTAACAGAATTAGAAACATGTCTTTCAGCTTCTTTTGTGGGAAAGCAAGTATGCTTAATGTAAAAATACTGTTTTTTTTTTTCTTTCTCTATATGTTTATGTTAAATAAGTGAGACTAATTTTTATTTTATACTGAGAAACATAAACAGATAAACATAATAATCTATAATGCAGAAGAAAGAATGCGTATGTATTAAATTTTATTCAAATTGAACCACGATAACATAATAATCAAATTATTCAAATTTTAGTACATTTTAAAAATGTTGATATATGTAATAAGACATCAAATCATTTTAAATCAACGTAAAATTGTCTACATAAGATTTATGTAGAAAAGAATGTTTCACCTTATGATCATTTTGAAAAAATATAATTCGATTGAAAAATAATAAATGATGTAAAATCTTATATTGAATTTGAATTATTGCATTTTTTTATTATAATTTTATACATTTCTCAGATGTGTTTGTTCGTTTGAAAATTATAAAACAGGGACAAAAATTTTGGAAATTAATTTTTTAGAATTAATCACAAAATAAATAGCAAATGATTTGAAGATAAAAAATTCATTACTCCATACTGAACAGTGACCATTTTTGCTGACAAAAGCAAATATTATTAACCAGAATCAGTGATAGATTTATTGATGTAAAACAATGAGAGATTTACGCACATACATCATTGACAAAAACGAGTAACTAATTTAATCATGTAAATTAATGATTGAGTTAGTGACAGTAATTAGTGGCTGATTTAATAATTAAAATAAGTTATTAATTTAGTGTTTAATTTTGGTGACAGGTTTCATGATCGATTTTTTAGTCACTAATTTTATTATATTTTCAATTTATTTTTCCAAAACTAATATACTTAATAAATTGTTTTTAATTTTTAATTCTTTATAAATGTAATACCAATAAAGATTTTAGTTTATCTCAAAATAGTTATTTTTTAAAAAATAAAAATAAAAAATGTTCATACTTCATACTTCATCTAAGTACTTAAATGGATAAATAATTATATTTAATATTTTCACGAAAGTTGAAGTTCAAAAATCATAGTATTGTATTTGTAGCAAGATCGAGGTGGGTTGGAAAAAAAACAAAAAATAAAGTTGTCACAATATTTATTAAGAAAATATTAAAAATATCATTTAGTAAAAATGGGCAAATAAAATTAGACGTTTGAATTTGAGAATATAAAAAGGATGTGTTAGCCTTATGCAACGTGTTATTTGATGTAATATTCGATATAAGAGAAACGTGTTATACTCATATTCATATTTTTTTGTTGATAATAATAAATTTTCATTATTTATTTTATTAAAAAAATGTAAATTGTTACAACTCATAAATCATCGCCAAAAAATATTATCAAAGATGTACACCACCAAGTCAATCTATTAACATATTTGTGTATTTTTTTGCAACCATTATTATTCTTCTGCTTTGAATTTTATTAATTTTTTTAACAAAAATATTAAAATATTAAGATCACTAATTATCTCAACTTGCATACTTAAGTTTTATAATTATCAAGACATTCAAATTAAACTCGTATGATATTTTTAAATATTATTATCCTTTATAATTAAAACGTGAAACTTGATTTTAATAATTATAAGATATTTTACATATTATTATACTTTATTAAGATATTTTTTATATTTTCAATTATTGCTTTTTGAGTTTTTTACATATTGTTCTCTTCTTCCACTTCCATATGCATTCTTTTGTTTATGAAAAGAAAAATACTAATTATTTTTTCTCTCATCTTTTATTTGTTCTCTTTCATCCTTTTTATTTTGAAGAAAAAAAAGATAACTATTTCTTGTGTCACTTGATAATGTGAAATATTAGTTTAATGATTAATAGGAGTTTTTGCATATTTTGTCTCACTTGATAGTGAAATATTAATTTAATGATCAATATTTGTTTTTTGTCTCACTCATTTGTAATATGTATTTTTTCATTGCCGATTTATAATCATGTCATGCTTATAATACATTTTTATTTTAGTATTTATGTCTCTCAATTTTTTATTAGATTATGATAAATTATTTTTTAGTCTTAAATTTTTTTAAAATAAATATATTGATGAAGAATAATAAAATAAAATTATTTTTTCTAGAATTGATATAAAATAAACTAATTGTGAAGATGAAAACATGACAAATTTAACTTATTCAAGTATCTTAAATTATGGAATCATGATACTAATTATTCAATTATTCAATTAGAACTTCAATAAAAGAAACTCTCTCAAAATTGTTGTTGATAGTTATTTTAAAAGGTATATTTACAATAAAAGAGAACAAAAGACTAAAAGAATTACTATCCTATAGTAAACAAATACGTACTAATCTACTTATGTTAAATCACTTAAAACTAAATATTTTTCTAGTGATGTTTTCTTTAGACACAAACAAGAAGACCCTCTAACCTGCATTGCAACTCTCTCTCTTTATATATATATATATATTATGACTAGAATCCAGAATTGCCATAAACTACTTAAAAGATATCCTTGAATAAGATGACTTAAACACCTTGATTAATTATTTGAACTGCTATTATTTGTTGGAAAGAAACAGTTCTTAAATGAATATTTTAGTAAGAATATACTCTTTAGTGGCAGATTTTTCCGGCACATTTGGACTCTCTTACAAATTATATTTCGTCCCAACCTGCATCCCACATGTTATTCAGACTCTATTAAGATTGATTATGCATTAACTTTCGTGCTTAATCATATCTAAATTGATAAAAACAAAAAACAAAAAACGCTTATACTAAGGGAAGTACTTAACAATCATATAATTGGATCTGAATTCCAGCTCCTAGAGAGAACAAGAAAGATTTCAGCAATTAAAAACATTCAGTAGTTAACGTTAAGTGTATGTATAATATATACACACTTCCTTTCTCTCCGATCCCGATCAACATTTCTGACGTAGTTTTTTTTTTCTTTTAAATTGAACTGCTTTATGAAAAGAAGAAAAAAAAACTATTTTGAAAATCGAACCCAACCGTTTGAACAAATCAACCGGTGAATCCGTTACTTAATTAGTTTAAAGAAATTACAAGAACAACTTGTCGATCTAAATATGTTTAAATAAAAATATTTAATAATGTATTGTTTTATATTTCTATTAAAAAAATAAAAAACATGCTAAAATATTTGTTAATTTTTTATTCTACATATAAACATATTATTAACAAAAACTTTTGATATATTATTGATATTTTGATTTAAGTATCGCAACATATATTTTATCTTAATTTCTGTGTATTTTAAATGCTAAAATATAGATATTTATAATATTTAATTATTATAATAATGTTTTGAATATTAGTTCATCCCCGATTCTCCATAACGGTTGAATTGAATCTTTTGAATTGGAGATGATAATACATAAAATCTGAACAGTGTATCCTCCTACCCACATTTAACAAAATAAATAAATAAAAAAATACATACACCATGACTTCATTCCTATGAAGGTAATATTTTCAATTTTTATTATCATATAATTGGATACCTAAATACATGTAACTACAACTCGTATCCATGAAAAATTCCAAACCCATACCACTAAATTTAGCAATTTTTAAATATTTATCTTGGAATAAGCATGGATACATTTAGGTATACTTTGTCATAAATCAGTATTTTGATTGGTTTAATTACCAGTCCAGTTTAAAAAGCATTGGATCAAAATCCACAACTTTTCCTTACCGTTTCTAGTGCTAATAAATTAACATATATTGAATAAAAAATATTTAATATAGTAAAGAAGTATATTAGTTGTATATAGAAAATACATGACTATATATATGTTTAATTTTATTTCCATCGGTTTATTCATTTATTTTGTTCTTCGGATGGACTTGGTTGAGTTATAAAATATCATTACTCCGACCTTTTAAGTGACTATACTCATGTTTAGCCCAAATCCCACCGGTGATTGGAAAGTTTTTTTTTTTTTTATGTAGATCACGAATTCTAAAATTATAAACATATGAAATTAAGTAAAGCTGAAAAGCACGTTTAAACATTGTGAGAAAGTTATTGTTAATGTTGTCCAAAGGTACTTTATCACAAATCACCTTGGATTAAAAGGTCACCATTTCTATTTTAACTTTCCCTCACCACTTTTTTTTTTCCTATTTGTCATCATTAAATCACTCTTTTATCTTATCATTTTTTTTTATAATTTTAATTTGTATACATTCCTTCAAACTCAACATTCCCTCCATTCAAATCACAGAACCATAGGAAAACATAAAAAACCAAAGAAAAACAGAAAGATCGGAAGCCACTCTATCAGAGCCAGGTTTCGATCCTGGGACCTGTGGGTTATGGGCCCACCACGCTTCCGCTGCGCCACTCTGATTTGTTGAAAATAACTTGCAAAAGGTTGTATCTATATACTCCATAATTGTTATGTTTTTAAGTTTGATAGAGTGGTCCCCTTCCCTATAGTATAATATATCTTTATGTAAAAGTTAGTAGTGTGGATGAGGATAGAGAATAAAAAGAAGAGAAACAATGTAGAAGAAAGAAGATGTCAGGATTTGAGACAAAGGGTTGTGGGGGGGTGCAGTGCATAGTTGAGAGAAGAGAGACAGAAGATAAAAAAAAAAAAAAAAAAAAAAAAAAAAAAAAAAAAAGCATGAAAAAGAAGTAACAGTTAATAGTGTGCACTCATAATACTAATGTGTCGTGATCAAAAGTTTGATGCTTTACTTAACTGGACAACGTCTCTTCCTCTTCAATAATACCATTCCAGCTTTTGATTCCTCTCTTTTATTCACTTTTCAGCTACTTGTTCATTTGGGTTTAGTCTATTCTATCATTATTTTTTGTGCTCGACTTTGGGGGAAATATTCCTCACGCTACATTTTTTTCCTACCCTAGTTATGTCCCTATATAAAATTTGGACATTCTACCCAAGTTGTGATTGAGCTTGTTTATAGGGTTCATCATTGAAACAACTATACAATAATGTTTTGTAACACTCGGAGCTGATTCTATTCCACATCATTGGCATCATTGCTTCCTTGAAGGTTCAGATTTGCATGTGGGCATGCCTTGGATTATGCATGTGTACCAAAGGGGTTTTTCTCCTTCATTTCTTTGGTTACAGACAGGAACATTGTTCCTTGAGAAAGACATTTTGCCGCACCTTATTTCTATCAAATGACAAATGTTTTTGCTCCCACTCCACGTGCCTTGTTACCAACAAACTACTCTCCAATCATGCAATGTCAAAATGGTGTGTGGCTCTTGTCACATTGTTGGTTGGTGCTGTTCTCACATTTTTTTTATTGATGAACCATGATACATAAATCTCACGTACTGATTCCAATATGATTGATTCAAACTTGAGGTTTCTAAATAATTATAAGGTATAGTTTAGTGTAGCAAAGATATGTTCAGATATCTAATGTAAAGCATGTTTTTTTCTGTTTCAAATTCTCAATCACGTTTGCAAAAGTGTCAATGTTTTTTCTATAGATCTAATCTAAGCTGTTTTTAATATTATATTCAATTATTTAACTTTACTTTCTATTTATTTAATATTACCGTGAGTATTTCCGGGTATAGCCATGATTGAAGGCCGGACTTAGTAGTTTACAGAAAAAATAGTTTGAATAATCCATATAATTTTTTTTTAATTTCTTCATCAGACAAATTAATTTCTTTCACAATTTTTTTTATAAAAATGAATTTAATTCATTAATATTTTGTTTTTATCTTCCCTTCATCGATCCTTATCCCCAAACTTATCATGATCTTCGATGAATATGTAGATGGACAAAACTAATTCTTGCCCCACCATTCCTAGTCCCCAACCTCCCTAATTCTCCCCTACTCTTGAAAACTATAAACACACAAAACCAAAAAATAAATAAAATTGCATAGACATTTTTCATTCACAACATTTTCCTTCCTTTCAGCGTTTCATGACATTTCTTTATTTGATTTTTCTTACAAAAAAAAAAGAAAGAAAAATCCTACGTATGAACTAAACTGCGTTACTATTTTTACTAAGGAAGTATTTGGTATACAAATAGAATGAGAAACACGAGTCCATCTTATTCTTTTGTTTTACTCTTATTTCACGTTTTTTTTTTAATTATTAAGTATAACATAAAGTGATACATTTATTCTAATTTGATTTTCCAAATGCTGCCCAGGTTAAGTGATACACGAAACGAATAGCATGGGCTTCCACTTTCTGGCACTTCCAATGGGCCACAGAGATGGGCTCGACAAGCACCACAGATTGAACATGTGTGCTTAGATGGGCCCATCTATTTTCTACCACGTTCATTATTTCATAGCTATTATTATTATTGTGGGCTAACTGATAATCAAGAGGGGAATAGGAAATAGTAACAACCATATTCACAGCTTTTACTACTTGCAAGTTGTAATGGAATTTATTTGTGAAAAAGTCATAGTTTTTGTTTGGCGGGGACATCGATTAGTTT
>Ga0214545_1011650_pt1 | contig 12011 bp, 7 predicted proteins | sample CNSS4metaG_FD_160064 | JGI IMG/M metagenome (GOLD analysis project Ga0214545, IMG submission 160064) | Root nodule microbial communities from cowpea collected in UCLA plant growth center, Los Angeles, California, USA - CNSS4 | ecosystem: Host-associated > Plants > Roots > Nodule | place: USA... | reverse complement strand
AGGAAGTGTATTGAATTTTTGGTGTGTCTTAAAGCCTTACATAGAGTCTCTTATATAGTAAAATAGAGAACCACATCTCATTATTCTAAGCAATGTGGGACTAAATCAAGCACCATAATTCTAACACCACTCACGTCCACACTCAGCAAATAACTACTAACTCAAAGCCATAGAAGGAGAAAACCCTTTCAGCTCTGGTCCCTGCTCTCCAGAAAAGTCAATATGGCTTCAACATTGCCTACCATACAAGATCCCTTTTTTGTCTCATGTTGATGAAGTGAGCTTCAGCTCATATGATTTCAGTTCAAACTTAAATTAGCTCAGCTACAGCAAGACTAAACAAGCAAACTACATTTCTATATCACAAAATACTACATGTATATAATATAAAATAATTAAATGAAATATAAAAAGAATCATATAATTTGAATTTTAAAAATGAAAATTAAATAAAAAACACAAAACTTGAGAAAAAATGGATAACTATTAATTTGATGTAAATTGAAGGTACACATTTATGGTTAGTATTTATTGCTTCTTATATAACAAATACAATAACGTTATTATTTATTATTTTTTTTATAAAAAATATATATTAATACTATGAAGATTGATAATAATTATTTTTCTATTTATTTTTCATCTGTTATTTTATTTTAATCATTTTTGTATTTTCATCTTTTACTACATTAATTATATGCATGTTATTTAAAATATCAACGGATAAAATTGAATTAATTTATATTTTTAGTGAAATCGAATAATCATTTATTTATATAAAACATGGTAAAATTATCATATAGTATAAAAGATCGAATAAATAATGATAACCTCGTGCGACGCTAAAATATTGGTTCCTTAAAAAACTTTGTTAGATTATTTCATACTTTATTATTACATATCACACCTATGTCTTCATATTTTTTAAGCATTTGTTTAATGGCACAAATTATTAATATTTATAAATTGATTAAGTTAATATATACAGTAAATTTATATTTGTTAACAAAGTGAAATATCTATTTACATGTGTATCAAATCAATGGACAATCATTAATTCATAACACTCCCCTTGAGTGTCCATTGATAAAAGAATGTGTCTCGTTAAAACCTTAATAGGAAAAACCCTTTGGGATAAAAAACCTAGTGAAGGAAAAAACGTACAACATTTTGTATTCTTTAATACAATATTGTTCATCACATATTGTATTTCTCCCCCTCATGTAAACTTACATCATTAAGGTGACGAAGTCCGAACTTGTGAATCATTTGCTCAAAAGTTATTCTTGGCAAAAACTTCATAAATAGACTTTCCATATTTTCACATGAATGAATTTTTGGATATCTATATCATCCTTTCAATTGAACAATACACTATTGTCTTCATATATGGTTGTTGATTCCATCTTTGTCGGGGATAGTCACAACTTTCTTGCACATGTTGAATTATATACCTTAGCCAAACATATTCACAACTTTCCTCGTAATTTTGTATGATTAGACGATAGTGCTACTATCGTTTGTTTCATATACCTTCATGAAACCACTGTGCTACCACATGTGAACTAACATCTTGTTTGTGATCAACCATTGTGACATTGTGAGAATATGTAAAATAACATGCATATACATAACCCATTAGGTCTGATTCTGAATCATTTGGATGGAATAAACTCATATTCATAGTACCCTTAAGGTAATGAAATATATGTTTCACTTCAAACCATTTTTTTCTTGTAGTTGAAGAACTATATCTTGCTTAACAAATTTACAGCAAATGCAATATCATATCGAGTATAATTAGCAAGATACATTAGTGTTTCTATGACACTGAGATATGGTGCTTCTGGACCAAGAAGATCTTCATTATTTTCTTCAGGTCTAAGAAGAGTGTTTATCAACATCTAACGACCTCACAACTATTAAAGTGCATAATGAATGTGACTTGTCCATTTAGAACATTTTATGCACCTTAATTATATAAGCTTTTTGATGTATAAAAACATCTTTGTTTAAATACTCAATTTGTAATCTCAAATTTTTTTTTTGCCTTTTCAAGATCCTTCATATCAAATCCTTTGTTTAAGCAATCAATTGTCTTTGTAAGCTCATTAGGAATTCTTGAATTATCTACGTTTTGAAGCTCCAATCTTTATTTACAATTCACATTTGAAGATATAATTTGGAACTTTTCATTCTATATAACTCAAACTTTTCATTGGTTTGCAACCTATGTTTAGCGTATAGGGCTTCTTTATATATAACTCAAACTTTTCATTGATTTCATACAAAAAGGCTATAACTTTAACATCACATAACAAAATCCTACACACTTCACACATACTACATACCACTACATACTATGTTGATTACAATACATCTAAGTTTTGCAACAAATCATGAAATTTTCAACAACATTGACACGATAATTATGTTATTCAAACCAAAAAAAAAAAAATCATCCATATTAACAACTTCACCCATTTTTCAGAAACCTTAAAAGATTTCTCTAGATTATATATCTTCCTCCTTTGTCTCACACTAGTAACATCCCTTTGATCCCTATTATCTTCAGTGCACCATTTGAAATAGTTGCACACATTAAAATCTTCACTTCCACTCTATTCTTCACAACAACCATAACAATATCAACATATGTTAGCAACAATAATTTTTATTTTCAAAAACATAAACTAAACAAACAAACAAACAGACAAAAATCTATGGACCTAACCTTTAGTTAGGGCAACCCTTAAATTGTTTCCCACCATTCTTAAAAGTTCTACCCATTCTCAATACTACAACCTCTCCAAATTGGCAAATTGGTGCTACGCCCAACCCCTAGATCCACCACCATGAGAGGAGATGTTATGATTTTGCATCCATGAATAAGATAAACAAGACTGACCCCAATACATAGTTGACTTCAACAAGACGCAAGATGAAGAGCCTAGACCATTCATTTAAAAAGTATAAGATTATATTTTCAAAATAATATATTTATAAAAATAATTTTTTTTTCATATTTTCATTCATAATTAATTAATAAACCTACAAATAACATGATAAAGAAATGAGATGGCATGTATGACCATATACATATATTTCAAATAATTAATTTTTTTCCTTTAAAATATTCTCATATTTTTAAATAGTGAAAAATACTAAATATATACATATATGTAAACAACCATTTTTAAAGTTTATTATATTTAAAAATAACATATATAGTTATACATAAATTTAAATAATCACTACAATCACAATAAGAGGTGTTGCCAGTTAGAACTCATGTCGTCTTCTTCTTCATTTGTGTGTGGATTTCTCTTCTTATCCCAATGTTGCCTCTTCTATGTAGTTTTTCTCTTTGGTCAACATCACAACTTGTCACTGCACTGTGAGGTGTCACTAGCGTCATCAATGACTTCTTGTTCTTAGATTTCTTCTTTTTCCTTCGTGACAAGGCTAGACTCTCTATTCGTTGTTGTCGCTTAAAAATTATTATCTTTTTATAAATTTTATTAGATTTTAAATAATATGAAAAAAATAACTATTATTTATAATTATTGATATTTAATTTGGATTTGTGAATATTATTAAAAATAATATAAAACATAGTCATGAGTTATAATAATTATTATTAGGTATTTTAAAATTATATTCACATGAAATTTATATGTTAAAAATATTAAAGATTTATTTCAAAATGTGATTTTAAAATCCCAATTTAAATTATTATATAGGGAATTAAAAAATCAAAGTTAAATTTCAATTTTTTTCTTGCATTTCTCGTGCAATGAGTACCTGTTCCTTAACATTTAAGCTGTCATCTTTCATTCCACTTAGCTACCAATCCCATGTCGTATGAAGATAATGTGGATTAGAAACTTCTTTCACATTTGCTGGTAAGTATCTTTTTCTTATTAATAACCCTTTTTTTTTCGGGTACAAAGAGGAGCGTTATTATAACCTAACAAATGGTTAGTCATGTATAGAAACACCTTTAGGATAACCTAAAGTTACTAAGGAGGATTTGTGCATATTTGGGATAATTGTTGGAAGTCCCACATCAATTAGAGATAAGGTCAATTCACAATATATAAGTGAGTGTAAACCTTATCTTACAAGCCAATTTTGTAAGGTTGAGTTAGGCTTAAAGTTCACTTCTTAACATGGTACCAGAGCCATGGGTTAAAGCCTATTCTAGTGAAATTTGATGTTTGTTGGATCTATTGTTCCACCTAATATCGGGTGTCTAGTCCCACGCACAATATCTATATGTCTCGACGTGAGAGTGTGTGTTGGAAGTCCTACAACGACAGGAGATAAGCTCAATTCACAAGTGGGTACAAATCTCACCTTGCAAGTCAGTATGTGTTGGAAGTCCTACATCGACTAGAGATAAGGTCAATTCACAATATATAAGTGGGTGCAAATCTTATCTTACAAATCCATTTTGTAAGATTGAATTAGACTTAAAGTCCACTTCTTAACAATAATTACAATCAGGGTTTATTTTTCCTTGAAAATGTGGAGTAACTCAAAGGTTGGGACATAAATGGGAAAGATGGTGGGTGACACGTAAATGACTGAATGGAAAGGGAAGGCAACACATAGTTCTCTTTGAAGAATGAGGATTTCTACAACAATAAGAAGTAATGAAGACAAACTTCTACACTTCCCATGCTAGGAACTAAGCAAGGTAAAAATTCCTAGATTGTTAAAAAATATTTAAGATAAGTTGATTCTTTAATTGAATGTAATCACAATATCCAAATTTTTCTACGTGAATCAAAATTATACCTTTTCTCCTGGTGCTTGCAAACATTGAGAGAGAAGGGAGTGATAATTGATTACAAAGTAAGGGTTCTATGGTGTAGTGGTTAGCACTTTGGACTTTGAATCCAACAACCTGGGTTCGACTCCCGGTAGGACCTTTTCTCTTTTATTTTAAAAAAACTGTTATCGGACCACCCATTAATGTCTAGTCTCACACACAAGATGTATACTTCTTAACATGGTGGGTGACACGCAAATGATCATACGCAAAGGCAAGGCAACACAAAGTCTTGTTCGAAGAATGAGAATTTCTACAACAACAAGTAATGAAGACAAACTTTTACACTTCTCATGTTGGAAACTAAGGTAAAAATTCCTAGATTGTTTAAATCTATTTAAGATAGGTTTATCCTTTAATCGAATGTAATCATAACATCCAAATTTTGCTACATGAATAGAAATTTTACCTTTTCTCTTTGTGTATGCAAACGTTGAGAGAGAAAGGACGAGATTTGATTACAAAATAAAGGTTCTATGGTGTAGTGGTTAGCACTCTGGACTTTGAATCCAGCGACCTGGGTTCGACTCCCGGTAGGACCTCTTCTTTTATTTGTCTAAATTTGAACCTTATTTTGGTAAATTTGTTGCAAGCAGATCTTTTTTTATAGGTGACACATGTGTCATTGCTGAATTTGAAAAACCTCAATTTAGTCTCTTATTTGTTATTTTGTTTCAATTTGTTCCCAATTTTTTTAAACTAGAGCAATTTCATCCCTATCCATTTACATACCAAATTTAACTTTTATATAAATGTTACAATGATATTTTTAACAATATTAATTTTATTTAAATTTATACTTTACATTGAGCTTTATTTAAATTTTGTTTCAAATATTCATATATCAATAATTTATAGACAAATGTTAGAGTTGGTTTAAAAATAACAACTCTATAAATTGAAATGTAAAATTTTAAAATAATTTTATAACAATTTAAAATGTTATAAACTGTTAAATATATTTATTTTAAATTATTAAAAATTGTTTTAAAATTTTACATTTCAATTTATAAATTTGTTATTTTTAAACTAACACTATAATTTGTCTATAAATTCTTGATACATAAACAAAATTAAAATAAAGATCAATTCAAAATATAAATTTAAATAAACTTAATTTTGTTAAAAATATCAATTATAATAAAAATATCATTATAACATTTTTATAAAATTTAAATTTGGTCTGAATTTGGAAGGTATTAAATTGCTCCAATTTAAAAAAAAAGGGACTCAATTTAGACACCATGACAAATATATGGACTAAATTGAAATTTTTTACATCAACAATGGCACGTGGCAAAATCTAAATTTGACACGTGACAATTTTTTTACAAAAACAAAAAAAAACACAAGCTGACACATGACACATTAGTTAGCACAGTTAGTATATTATTAATGGAACGGATTTGATTGCAACAAATTTACTAAAATAAGGACTAAATTAAGACAAATAAAAAAAAAGACTCTTTTGAGATTTCTCTACAAAAATAAGACCAATAAAATGATTTAACCTAAAAATAACTTTTTTATGAAAAAAAAAAACACTCTTTAATTAACTCACCCATTTATTTAAAAGGAAATACACAATTTATTGTAGAGCGACTTGTTTTCTTAAAACATGTGTATTTTTATTATATGTTTCTAAATATAGTGTTTTACAATTTCTTTTTGTCTAATAGACATGAAATAAATAATAATTAAGATTTAATTATATATTTAATGGAAAAGATTTGATATTTAATCCTATAATTAAAAAAAAAACTATTTATAAAAATTATATCTTTTTAATAAGATTTAATCAAGTACGAAGTCTTTATGTTAAGAAGTATAAGATTAAATTTTCAAAATTGTACCTGATCGGAACTGTTCTAATATGGAACTAAGCGATCTTAAGAACCTTGTGTTGATTCTCCTTCCGCTCCTCTCCGGACTCTCCTTGGGATTACTTGTTGCGTGAACTCCGAGGGTGGGGTACCTACAAGCACTCCAACGCTCAAGTCAAATAGTGATTCAATATGAGGTGTATGTAGAAAAATGAGAAAAGCATACCTCTATGTAGCTGCTAGACCCTAATTTTTATTATTCATTTTGTAATCCTGTCATTATTATTCGCAACCCGTTTATACTCGAGGATTAACTCTTTCCTTTCTGACTGGGATTGCGCGTTCTTTCCTTTCTGATTGAGATTACGCGCGCCTTATAAATGATCAGTTCTTTTCTTTTTGGCTGAGATTGTGAGTGCCTTGTAAAGGATTGGTTCTTTCCTTTCTTACTGGGATTGTGTGCTCCTTGTCTGCACCTGTACAATATCCTACCTACCAAGCTTGGTCAATATTGGGTCGGGATGTACCCGGCCAAGTAGTGGGCCGGGATATACCCGGCCAAGTAGTGGGCCGAGATATACCCAGCCTCTGCACCATGCCAACCCATTTCTTCCTGCGCCTGCTGGGTTTCCTTTCTTCTCCTTGAGGCCGAGATGTGACCGACCTTTTCCATAGCCAGATGGGTTGGGATGTAGCCGACCTGTCACCTATACACCACCCTCTAGTCTCGTAGTGAATGAAGTGAAACAAGAGACTGTAGTGCAAAAAATTGAGTGGGAAGGAAAGAAGGAGTGTGGATGGCTGAGATGTCCTCACCACTCATACCTTGCGATATGTGTCAAGATGCATTGGAAAAAGGCATTGACCCAACTCGCCGTTTGAAGCTAGTGCCATAATGATGGGACATAGTAATAGGTGGGCAAGTAAATGTAGCGGTCTGAGCACCATTAGATAAAGTTGAATCCGGTGGTGGGGATGGCGCCTATGCATGCAAAGGAGGTCCACTATAAATAGAGGTGAGGTCTCCATATTAGGGCAAGGTTTCCACTTTAGAAGTAAGCCAACCCCCAACCAAGTATATCATGCACCGTAGCGCTCCCTAGGTATGTCATCCTTCTCTGCTTATTATCTTTCCAATAGGCATAGTGATTCAGATGAAAAGTCCATTGTATCCAACTCTCTTGATAGTGATAGCTCCCAAGGGAATGATGACCACTCCCATGGTTTCGAGGAGTTCTCGGCCTTGCATCATCCATAGTATGTATGGGTAGATCCTAGAGTGAAACTCCCATTATCTAGGTTTGGTAAGTCCTCTGCCATAGTCGCCTTTCGTAAGATGATATAATAGCTAGTACAGTAGATGAACGTATTGTGAGCACAGAACGAGCTAAGAATGGGGACAATGTTTGTCACGGTCGGGAAGGTCATTCGCATGATTTCTTCTATATGTACTCAACCTTAATATCAGATTTGCATGTGTGCCTACCTTTTAATTATTTTACCATGAGAGTCTTGAGAGTGTTGAATTTGGCGACTAGTGTTCCACTTGAAACTCTCTCCGCAAGTGTTCTTGCAATACTATTGCACACGTCCAGGAGAGTTGGTCAGTTGGCTATCCCTAGTGGGCCAAAGCCATCAATACCTATTGGCGTCCTATACTTAGTCTTTTAAAAGGTTTAAAATTAGATTTTTTAAGGTAGTCATCTTGTCCGCTAGGGATAAATATTTTTACTTTGACAATGGTGAATCTAAATTTCCTTTCTACTAGACTAAAAATCCCACCCATACCGAATTTGGCCGAGAACATCCCTCACCCAGGAAGACCTGTATGTGCTGTCCTATTTAGACCAAGTGCCCAAGAAACTCTCCTCCAAGAAAATTATTGGAGTGTTTAGGTCTTCTCATTCGCACGATGACCTTTTCGGTATGTATGTTTGACTAACTATATGTAGATAGCCAGTTGTTATTCTTGTCTAACACTTATTTTTTATTTGCAGATATCATGGCTGCTGCTGGCTCCTCTGGTAAGGAAGTGTTTCTAGAACTGAGGAGAAATATGCTAGAGGAGTAGAAGAGAAAAGGAGGTGAAAGTTCTCGGCATCTTACCACAAAGATGCCATTTTAGAGGAGCGATCTGATGCCTCCTCCTGCTGAAAAGAGGAAGAGCAAATGCAAGGATCGCCATGCAAAGTCGAGCACTCCCTGACCTTCTTATCCGAAGAAATCTCAAAGCACTTCGATGATTGACGGCACGACGGACTCTTTGGCAGCGTTGTTCGACTCCCAACTCAAAATTAATGAGGGCATAGAGGTTTCACTATCGTCGGAGGATGCTGAGATTATTTTAGCCATGTGCCCATATACCGTGCTTTATGCACTGAACGAATTTCAAGCTAGAGCAATGGTGACGGGTCGTCATTTGGAGACGATGCTGAGTTAAACTCCAAACACAAGCAAGTTAACTGCCGAGACAGAGAACCTGCAGAGGGAGTTAGTTGGGGCCAAAAATAGGAGGCAAGAGGTTTCCTTACATTTGGTTATGTTGATTGTATGTATCACGTTTTGCTTCTTGCTTAGAATTTCGCATTTTGCAATTGTCATATTTTGCTTCTCTGTATAAATACAGTACCAACTAGATTAGATTGTAGGATGAAGCTAGCTAGAGCGGTGGGGATGATGTTGGCCAACTTGGCCGAGATGTTGCCGGTCACTTTGGGTTGAGTTGTTGCCGACCTTGTGTTCCCTTGGGCCACCAAGTTTGCCCTCGCGAGTGGTTGTGCGTCGTCTCTATGGTGTTTATTTTACGTTGGTATGGGGGATCATCTTTTGAGCGGTGAAGCATCCTTTTCCACTGATACAAATACGGGGGATCATCTTGTTTGATGAAGCTTTTTTTCCCATAGAGAGAAATATTTAAAAATAATCTTATTGGTATATGCTTGATTTAAACACGCGCGTGCTTTAATAATGAAAATTGTAACCATAAAAAGGAAGCAAGAAATATGCCTTATTTATTGCCATGGTGCCTCGTTAAAACCTTCTTGAACAAAACCCTCCTTAGGGAAAAAAGATCAAGGTAGGAAAAAGTAGACCATTTATTCCTCAACTAATCTACAAAAAAAGTCTGAAATTTAACATAATCATTCATTAAACTAACTGTAATAGAACTTGAGATGTGAAGCATTCTAAGTTGCTGGGACATGAACTCCTGATAGGTGCTTCAGCCTGTACACGCCCTTACCTAGAACTTCTTTGACGCGGAATGGTCCCTTCCAATTGGTCGAGAATTTTCCTTCATGTTTTCGGGCAGCACTTGCCATCCGCCACATCAAATCTCTTTGGTGAAAGGACTTAGGTCTGACTTTGGTGTGGTAGCAGCGTTGGGCTCTCAGCTTAGACGCCCCCTCACGAACTCACACATGATCTTGGAGTTCCTGGATCAGATTTAGGTTTGTCAACATACTTTCTTCATTAAGGTGGATATCGAACATACATCTTTGCAAGGTGGGTTCTCCAATCTCGACAGGGATCATTGCATCTACTCCATATGCCATAGTAATTCATCAGCCCACATGCGCTTAGCATCTCCCAACCTCTTCTTAAGCTCCTGTAGTAGGACTTTGTTTGTCACTTCAACCTACCCATTCATTTGTGGATACTCGATCGAGCTGGTGATATGCTGGATATGGAGTCTCTTATAGAACTCGACTAGTCCCTTGTCGATAAACTGTATGCCGTTATCCGCTATGATAATGCTCGAGACACCGAACCTGCACACTATACTCTTCTAGACGAATTTTTGCACCTACTAGGTCATGATTGTGGCTAGAGGTTCTACCTCAATCCACTTGGTAAAGTAGTATATGGTGAATGACCAAGGAAATGTAATGCCATGTAATTCTTCGGATTTGAGATGTATCATGTTACCATGCTGCTGGCATTGGACACACTTCCTGACGTACTTGTCGCAGTCCTCCTTCACGGTTGGCCAGTAGTATCTCACTCGTAATACCCGTGCCACCATGGCTCAAGACCCTGTATGCATGGTTGTCAAAATCGCGACCCAAAACGTAAGATCGTACGAGTCTACGACCTTTTGCAACCTCTCTGATCCCGCTCCCCTTAAAACACGCGATCTTCAAGGATCGTGTTGGATCGTCGTTGTAAATTGCAACTTGGTTGGGAGTGGCGATTTTGGAGATGTGATCCCTTCTAATTGCGACGGGGCTAATCCCTTCCAAACAGTGAGGAAAAAATGAGCAGACCTTGTAGCGACAGTGACAACTGTAGTAACAACGCCCTCTATTAGCAGCGTCGAGTCTCACAGCAACGCCAACGACGACTTTTGCATCTCGCAGCAGCAACAACTTCACATCTCGTAACAGCAGCACCAACTTTACATCTCGCAACGGCAACAACACCAGCTTCGCATTGCAATGGCAACATCAATTTTTAACCTAATTTCCAAAAACCCTAAATTTCTAACCTAATTTTTTAAACTTTCAAAAAGCCCAGTGTTTCTCAGAAGTAAAACCTGCACAGTAAAACCATAGTTGCATGTAAAAGTAACTTTTTTAAAAAAGTTACTATCTCCCTCTCTGTTACATTAGAAATAGTGACATGATTTAAAAATAAAACTATCTCCCTCTCTATCACACATCTAACGTTAAAAAAAAATAAAACAACGGGATAATAACTCCATTATTTCCCTCCTCTTATTAAATTAAAAAATCTACTCTTCAAAAAATTTAGAAAATATTTTATTAAAATTAAAAAATTTGCTCCTTAAAAATTAAGAAAATATTTTATCAGATTAAAAAAATCTGCTCTTTAAAGATTAAAAAAATATTTTATTAGGATTAAAAAATCTGCTCCTTAAAAATTAAGAAAATATTTTATTAAGATTAAAAAATTTGCTCCTTAAAGATTAAGAAGAAAAAAGGCTTAAATACCTTTTTGGTCCTCATTTTCGTAGTGTTTGTTGCGGATGGTCCTCATTTTCACAGAATGTTTAAAATGGTCCTCATTTTTACCGAATGTTTAGAATGGTCCTCATTTTCGCAATTCGTGTTTTATTTGGTCCTTTTCTGTAACACCATTTAAATCATTAATGGAACATTGTACAGGTGGCACGGTTTGTATTAGGGTGTGTTACGTGTACTGTACAGGTGACTAATTAACGTTAATTTTTCAATTTAGGGAAAATTTTGCAATTAGGGAAATTTTGCAGCAATGAATTTCATCAATGTCAATGCTGAGGACTTCATACCAATCTGTTTCAGGAGATCCACCTATGAAGAAATATATCAATCCATCATCTTTCCAGTCAATGGTGAAGTCTTATGGGAAAG
>Ga0214545_1011636_pt1 | contig 12028 bp, 7 predicted proteins | sample CNSS4metaG_FD_160064 | JGI IMG/M metagenome (GOLD analysis project Ga0214545, IMG submission 160064) | Root nodule microbial communities from cowpea collected in UCLA plant growth center, Los Angeles, California, USA - CNSS4 | ecosystem: Host-associated > Plants > Roots > Nodule | place: USA... | reverse complement strand
GAATATTCAAAAACGAAACACACATTTTGTCCACCATCAACAACCTCCGACCTTCATCCTGAACCTATTTCCTTAACCATCACCTTCAACCTGCACTCAGAAGATCAAGCATACGCACTTCATCACCGCTTTTCATATTCTGTTAAACCCCAAGCAGCACACAAACCCTCACATTTTTCCCAATCACATATATCCAATCGAAACAAAGAAATCAGAAGCGAGGCCGTCGGCAATTTGAAGCTCTGAATGGGAGTGTAGTCGCGTGACGGTGGCACGATGACGGCGACCTGCGGCGACCTCCGGCGAGCTGAACCTTGCGGCCGTGAAGGGGATCGGTGCAGCCCCTGTTTGGAACGCGCTGGGGAAGACGTTGTGGGCGTTGCGGACGTTGGTGCAGGGGCGCGTGAATCGAATAGCGATGTCGTCGCCGGCGGGGCTCGCGACGGTGGTCAGCATCGTCGCCGTTGATTCAGGCGGTGCAGGCGTGGTCCCGGAGGTCGGAGCTGCGGTGGTGTCGAGGGGAAGGGGCTGCCGCACGGTGGAGAGAAGAAGCTTTTAATTAGGGTTAGTTAGGATGGAAATTGGGGCTGAACACTCTCCGTGCACCCCCTCTTTTCAGCTTCACCCCTCCTGTTTTGGATCTATTAAGATTTACCACATACACCCCTCTCTTACTTCAACCACACCCTCCTCCTTTCTTTTCGTGCACCCCCATTTTTAATTCTTGCACCTCCATTTTGTGTTTCCTTAGCACACCCTTTTATTTACTGCACGCACCCCACCTGTTACTACATGCACCTCCCACATGTGATACTCCTGCACCCATTCCTTTGTCTTTTATTTTTGGGCTTGTTGTTGTATTTGTTTTGTACCTCTCACTAATTATTCATGTACCTCCATGTTTTGTTTTACACTTTCGTCCTTCTTAATTAATTTGTTTCTTGTATTTATTTACTCTTTTTTCATTTATTTTCGTTTTCCATATTTTTTATTTATTATTTCAAAAAAACCAAATATTTGAAAATTATTACAAAAAATAGAATAAATCCAAAAAATGAAAAATATTCTCTTCCACTTTATTGTGTCTGTCCGGTCGCTCGCACCGCGTGACACTCATTTGATAATCTTGAGAAATTTAATAATCTTGAGAAATTCGAGAACTTTGAGAATTTTGAGAACCTTGAGAAATTCGAGAACTTTGAAAAATTCGAGAACCTTGAGAAAGTCGTTGAGAATATGTAGAAAGTCGACGAGAACACGAAGAAAGTCACGGGAACATGGAGAAAGTTGACAAAAACTTTTAAAAAATCACGAGAACATGTGGAAGGCGATGAACCAGAAGATGAAGTAGGATTCGCCATGACAAGAAATCAACAAGAAATGAGTAAATGTGGAAGATAATATTTTTTTTCATCTGATACCATATTAGATATGTATAAATCATGACAAGAAAAAATATGTACAAAAAGTGTTTGATGAAAAGTAATTTAAAGAGTTTTTTTATTTTTTCATATTGATCTATTAGAAACTTGTTTAATATAAAACCTAAAATATTATTATAATACATAATATTTGATAATAAAAAAAAATACATTATATTTCTATCGATAAAATTACAACAAAAAATATGTAATATCTGTAACAAAGAAATAAAAGGGAGTAACTATTCTCTTCCTCTTCTGTATACTCCCATTTTCATTTATCAAATTCAAAGGAAAGAAAGAAAAAGAAGGGAGTAATTCATGAATATGTTAAAAAAAAAACTTAACAGTCATGAACATATGCAATATCAGACCAATTTCTGGCGGAATCTACAAGCAAATTCTGTTAGTCTCGTATCATGTCCCGTCCCTCCCGCGTCTGACAGTATTAAGAATGTTAAAATGTTAAAAAATATATCTATTTAAGTTATATGTGATTATATGTGAAAGAGATATAGTAGGATTGAGCGAAACCAGAAATACAGAAAAGATTAAATCAATAGATAAATATATAGGTTTGTAAAATTTATAAATAAAAAAATATTATTTGTTTAATATAATAAAGACTTAATTATTTTAGATTTATAATAAATTTGAAAACTTTAATTTAAGTTTCTAATAAAGTTTATAATTTACTGAGTAGTTAATAAATTTAAATTTTTTAATTGAATTCTTACTATTAATTTTGTTTCCTTAAGTGAATGATTTATCGTTAGGTGGACGGTATGATATGATTATTATTTTATTATGTTAATTTATTGAGTTGCAGTAACATATAATTTTATTATTTTATAATTTTAACTTAAAGTTCTCGAATTTGTTAATATATATAATAGTATATAAACTTATATATATATATTATTTAATATCAGAATCCTAAAATATCGGGACCATCTAATAAAAATTAATAACGGTCAAACACGATTAATAATACTATTCTGATAATGAGAGAGGATATTAATATTATAACATAGAAAGAAAGAAACCCAGCAAAAAAAATTCATATAGATACCCAAAACCTTAATATACGCAGACCATGTTCCATTTGGATTGTGTCTTCTGCACCACCAGATAAATAAGCTTTATTCCTCAATTTAATTATAAATCCACAAACCAAAATTTATCTCTCTTCTGGTGTAAGTCTTTCTCTCTGTCACTGTCTTTCTGGTGTGATTATTGATTCTTTGCTATCTGTGTTAATTTTTCGAGGCCCCTTTTGAGGTAAGACTCGTTCTTGTATTAACCTAGTTCTATAAAGATTGAATTTCACTACTTTTGCTTATGCTTTCCATGTTTTCTTGCAAGATTGTTGATAGTTTCACAACTAGCGACGTTCAATTTCTTCGTAAGGGTTTGTGGGGGTGAGTTGATTGAAATTGGGTGGGCGATTTAACATGCTTCTGATTCCCATCTTGACATTGTGGTCAGGTCTTTCTCATCTCTGAATAGGGAAGGTTGAATGATTTGGAAAAATGAGTTCTGACGATGTGAGGCTAGAAGAAGATGATCTAGAAATGGAGAATGGAAGGGTTCCTGTCTCAGCCATTTTAGAATCAAAAGAGCCAAAGACGGTTCAGCCAATTGAGAATATTCCTAAGTCTGGTGCAAATGAAGAGGATGTGCAGGTTAATATAGTTGGGAGTGGGAGCGTAGTATTTGGTGGCAAGGCAGTGGAAGATGTTTGTGAGGATGCCACTGATTATGAATGTTCCAGTTCCAGTTCTTTTGGTGATACAGATTCTGACACACAGGATGCATCAACATTCACTAACAATGGAATAGAATCGCTGCCAATGTGTGATGGTGATCAAAGTAAGACTTCTTTATATAGGTATGTTTCTGACTCAGTCTCGAGCATCTTATTGTGTAGTCTGACGAAAACGTTGACACATTTGAACACACAAAAAGAAGGGCAAAAACATATTTCAGCATTACTTATTCTTGGGCTGCGTTTGATTAGAATATCAATTGCCTGTTTAACAATTTACAATATTAATCATTCAGAAAGAACAAAGCGACAACTTGGCATTGGAAGAGCTTCATTCACCCTGTTAGGTGGCGCTCTAAATGGCTAGAATTGCAAGTGAAGAAACTTAACACTCTGGCACTGAAATATGATAAAGAGCTTGCCGCATACGAACATAGAAAGCAGCTTGAGTTTTCAAAGTTCACAATTGATGATCTTAATGTGAAGTCAGTACCTATATACGATGACATTGGCAGAAATAAAGTTATGAAGAGGAAGAAAAGGAACAAAGCTGAAGAACGTGATTTATCATCATACGTCTCTAAGCACAACATATTCTCTTACTATGGTATGGCATTTCTTGGTTAATTGTTGTACTATTTGCTAATGTGATGCCACTCCTAATCTTTTTCTCCTTTTTGTGAAATTCCAGAGAACAAAAACCGGGGCATTTGTGTAGAAGATTCTTGTGGTGATACCTTGAGTGAGTAACTGTAGTTACATAAATGCTGTATTTGCTATTTATTTTAATGACCATTTTGTGAAACAGGTTTTAATCCGCTGTTATATGTTTCAACTTTTCATGACTGAAATTTGAATTCTGTTTTGTTTATCTGGAATCAATGCAGATTTTACTGAGGAGGTCAAGTTTAATGATACATTGTCTCCTACTGATCTTGAAGACAATGATAAAACTATTATTGACGTCATTAAAAGGATTGAAGAGCTACAGTCACATGTTGGGAAATTGAAAACCCGGATTGATAATGTTGTTAGAGAAAATCCAGGAAAGTTCTGTTCTGTAACTCAGTTGGGCATGACTGGACCATCTGATGGACTTAATCATTCTGGTCATAATTCTAGTTCTTTAGTTGGCAATGACAACACATTTCCGGCCAGATTTTTTCGTGCTTCATCACAGTATAAATCTGAGTTAGACAAAGAAGATCTACTTTTGACTCAAAATACATTACCGACCCGCCCCATGACAACTCCCTTTATTGAAACCACCGGTATGCCCCAGCATGAGTTTCTCCAGGAAAATGTGAGTTTTTTGTCTCCTAAGCAAATGTAATTTCAACTTGTACGTTATTGTGTTTTTTATTTTGCTTGCATTAATTTGTGGTTATGCTTGATATGGGGCATTGATTGTTGTTGTGGAAAGAGTTGCCCAATGCTTACACCAGGCTGCTGGTTTTGTTTAGTTTCTGTTACTGGACAGAAGTTGTTCACAAGAGCTGAGATGTCATTGAACTTCTGTAGTCCACTTTATCTTTGTTCCCATTTGTTGTTATGCAGTTCACAGTAGAAAATTGAGACGTACGTATTGATGAATGTTCTTGAAACTTGAATTTAAATGTTTCTTATGTCTCTGTATAGTAAAATATATGTCGTCTCATATTCTAGGTTTCTAAAATTTGGCATATCCCTAGTCCTAGCTGCCATGCGATGATGTGTTTATCATCCCTTGTTTAGAAGTGCTTCTTGCGAGTGCTTTGTTTTGTCTCTGCTGTGTTGTTTTATATGTACTGTTACTTGAAATTTTGAGCTGATAACAAGAATTTTAGTCATGTACCAAACAATTCATCTGCTAAGTTTATATGTGAATCATGAACTTTGTTACCTGTATGTTTAAGGATCATGATAAACACTGAAAATTTCTAATGTCAAATCCTTTGCATGCAGACCAAGGATGACATTCTTATACAAAATCAGGCAGCTAAGGAAGAGTTGCATGATTTTGAGAGTATTAGAAACCAATTTATGGAGAAAGCCAAGGAATCGGTTGAAGAGCATAAATCCATGTCCACTGAGAATCCTGTTTCTGCTTTGCAAGTTGGTTCTGCATCGAACTTAAATCTTCGCAGGAGCAAAAGGAGGGGAAGGAGAAAAATTGTCTCAAAGGGTTGGAAAAGGAGATAGTCTGCATAAGTTGAATCTACATGAACTGATTATTTGTTTCTTAGATAACTACAGGAGTTCAGAATTTATCAATCATGACGTGTAAATGGTAGTTTTCGTCGGACATACGTTTTCTGTCATCAAGATGAGTTCTTGCATCGACAAATGAGTTCAATTGTACATGACGTAAAAAAAAGTAGCATGCTCTATGTACAAAGAAAGCTTGTGTTTATAATTATTGGAGAATTCTTAATTTGTGCAATTTTTTCTGATTTGCTTGGGCATTAGAATAGTCTTTTCTCTCTGTCTTTGAAGAGTCAATACATATGCTGTTATGGTTTTTGACTCAGGTGATTGTGTTCTTTCTATTCTTTTTCTCCTAGTTTCTTTATTTTTTCATATCTGTTTCTTTAAGTGGTGATTCTATATAAGTTAATTACATTTCAAAGAGTCGCCATTACATTTCTAAGACTGAGACGTCCTCTTTCATGTAGGGTTTGACTTGTCTCCTTCTGTACACACTGAACCAGCAGATTAATGAAGAGTGCATCCTTTCAATTCTTCACATATTTATAAATGTGAAACAAAATATGTTCTTTTAGTCTTCATCACTAAAATTATTTTCTTTGTAGAATCTACTGTAAAATAATATTTTTATTGGTCAAACAATAAGCAAATTGAAAATACTCTTAATATATTGACTTAATCGGATAAGGTCATTTTACTAAACTTCATTAAAATCTTAAATATATTTTTGGAACTAAAATATAGTGAATAATAATAATAATAATAAATTATTACATCCAAAGATTAAAATGAGACTAATTTCTTAATTTTTAAAATTTAAAATGGTAAGAAGTGTATATCGCACATGGATACAAGCCTCATCTTTAATGGACACTATGAACGAGTAGAACTTGTTTTGAAATTTGTTACTTGCTTAAACAATGAATTACAACCAAAGTGACAATTCATCTTTGATGAATTTGGTTCTTGCTATAAACATTAGAATATTAAAATAAAGGGCAAAATTCATAGATTACAAGAAAAAAAAGATCGAAGATATCATTTTCAAAATATAGAGGCTAAAGTGATAAGATATAATTATTATTAATTAATTAGAAATATCAAAATACAAGCACACTATTTACATTTACCATTTTTGTACATCATATTATCTATTTAAACTACATCATAGAAATTTAGCTATTCATGAAAAAAGAAGGAAGAAAAAACTATCTTCATTAATGTTTCTTTGATGCCTATGATTATCCTTTGCAAAACAGTGTGCTAGACTGTCTTCATTCCTATGAGTATTCTTGCTAACCAAATATCATGCAAATTGCATATCCTATGCTGAAGCAGTGTCCAAGGAGCAAATTTTTACCTTGTTTCAAGCACCACTAAACTTGGTATTTACAACTTCATTTTCATTGTTGACATTATTTCTCTTAAGTCATATACCATTAGTCCTTCAGTCCTTCAGTCCTTCCTTCATCCTAGCAATTAGCTCCTCACCCAAGCAACCAAATCACATGTTCAGTTCACAACTTGGTAATCTACCTTTAATCATAATCAAAAGAGCATAGAGATTGACAAATGTGTGTGTGTTTATTGAGAAAAAGGTATTTGAAAGTTACTCAATAAATGTGGTATTCATTACATAAGAAACAAGTGGTGTTGTCCTTGTGGACATGCCCAGTTATAAAGTGTGGTTTTGGTTGAACTGGAATTTGAGGTCCTTGTACTGTAGTTTCTGGCGCAGTTGTAGTTTGAGATTGAGGTTCCTTTTCTATTTCTGTTTCAGGTGTCATTGTGCTTAAAGCTTCTGGTTTACTTTCAATTTGAGGTTCATCTTTCAGAGTTTCAGGTGTAGTTGTAGTTTGAGGCTCTTCTTCCATTTTAGCTTCAGATATAGTTGCAGTTGGAGGTTCTTGTCTAGTTTCAACTTGAGGTTCTTCTTCCATTTCAGGTTGTGTAGTTGGTGTTTGAGGTTCTTCTACTTCACTTTCAGGTGTAGTTTCAGTTTGAGGTTCTTCTACTTCAGTTTCAGGTGTAGTTTCAGTTTGAGGTTGTTGTTCAGGTGTAATTTGAGGTTGTTCCTCTATTACAGTTGTAGATGACACTATATTCTTGGATGTTGTCTTTCCGATGAAGGGTAATCTTATGATCTTGACGGCAATTAGAGCCAAAAGTGTGGCTGAGGGAACAAATACAACATCAGGTATGGCATTCATGAGTGCAAGTTGAGGCACTATTTGTCCTGTTTTCTTAGCCATCATGGCTGCTGGTGGTGCCATTATTGCAGTGATTAACATAGATTCATCTACTTTGTTTATATTCACTTTCTCGTTGATGAACTCGATGAACTTCTTCCTCTTCTCTTCTCTATCAATTTCTTTCCATTGTTCGAACAAATCCTGAAACGAAGGTAGTTTTTGTTGTCACCGGCTAAAAATCATATTCTTTAATTTATGCATGACTTAAAAAGTGTTACAGTGAGGCCTTTGTCTTGTGTTAGTTCCATTCTAATAATCTGTATAGTTCATATTCAAGGGTTGTTTTATATAAAGTGAAGATAATGGATAAAAATATTGCCACTGAAAAAAAATATATATATCATTTAAATTTTTGTACTCAATTATAAAAATATTCTTCTCTAATTTTCGTAGGATTTCTCTGTTAGACTTTCTTTTGACCGTTCTTATATCAATAAAATAAGTTTTTTATCATCTCGTCGATATGTCCGAGTGGTTAAGGAGACAGACTTGAAATCTGTTGAGCTACGCCCGCGCAGGTTCGAACCCTGCTGTCGACGAAAATAATTTTTTCATTCATTTTTCTTTTCTATTTGACAAAATGACACCTTAAATTAAGTGTAAAAATATTTATACCCATTGACACTTTCTTCTTCTTCTTCTAGTTATAGTAACAAAAATGGTTCTACAATTAATGTAAAATAATCAATCCTGATTGTATTTTTCAAACTAAGTATGCATTCTATCTAAATTCAAAGTTACGTACATTGTCCCATAATGTTCTTTTATGTTAGATATTCGATTTATTGTTGTTTAAACCATTACACTAACATATCAAATCTTGAGAGAACAAAAGGTAACATCTTATTTTTCAAATGTACGCGTGTTAATTAATTAACATATTAAGTCAACATCATGATTTCAAGATGTATATTTCCCATTCCTGAACTTAATTTTAATATATAATTATTAGTTATATGTTCATAATTTAATAATACATGTATCATGTTGTATTTAATTGGAAAATGTAATATCTAAAGGTTTAATTTTTCTATCTTTATTATATGGTCCTGACATGATCTTAGATAAAGAAATGAATTTTTCTTTCAAAACCCTATGTATTTACTTGATACATGATTGGTTAACTACTCGGGTGATTCACATTTTAATATTTTGATCCAAACTTTTGACTAAGGTGTTTATGGGAGTATTCTCAATCTTTTAGCCTCATGAGTATCTTAGACCTCTTATCCTGATGAATTGTGCCAGTGACCGAGATAGATTTTGACTATTTGACATATCATACCTCCAAACAGTTAAGTTAATTACGAAAGTTTAGTTTAGAGCAACAACAAATTGCAACACAATCAAGGGTTAATGTATAAGCACGATCAAACAAGATTATGCACAAATCAAAACTCTAATCATGTTTAAGATATACCTGGACTTTCCCTAAATACTTCAACAATGAAAGACCTAATAACAAATGATATAAATAGGTGAACACATGAAGTAAAAATATTAACTTTTCTAGATTTATTTTATATTTCTAAGATCAAATTCTATGATTTTATATTTTTATGAGTATTGTATGAGTATATCGATGATTTTATAAGATATATTCGTCCAGTAAAAAACATTACCCATTATATATTATAGGGATTTAAAATTGCCTGCAGTTTGAGACATAAGAATGGTGAGTTTGTGATATGAAATATTACAATATTTGTTATAACTTTACTATATAAGTTTTAATTGGTTAATGAAGAGAGATTAGAGTCTTGGTTTAGAGGAGAAGAAAGTTAAAGTTATCTCCACGATTACAAACATATCACATAATCTAATGTCACTTACTGAGTATTGGATATATCATATAAACTTATAATATAGTTAAATTAAAGTATACGTGTAGATTGATAAATATTATTTCATAAACATCAGTAATCTAATGACATATTTATCATATACAACAACATATAACTTAATTGAGACATTGTGGAATAAAACAATTTTTTTCAAAATTTAAAACACAACAAAACAAATTAGAGCGTAAAACTATATATTAATTGGTGATCTGATGACAGTGACTCGAAAACGAGTGAGATAATAGGATAGATGCTAATTCATGGCTCTGACATGTTAAAAAGTGAACTTTAAACCTAACTCATCCAAATAAAACTAGTTTGTAAGTTGAGATTTGCACCTTATTTCTAGTTGACATGGGATCTACAACAACATTCTAATAGAACTATTTCCAATATTAGTAACCAGTGTTAAATATCTATTCGCACTTCATTAATATATATGAACTCCTTTGCGTTAAAAAATAGTGGTTTTGTTTTTGTCTAGTTTATATTATAGGTTAATGAGAGAAAAATTAAACTAATTAAATGTATTGGCTTAGAATATAAAGACGTGCATGGAAAGGAAATAACCAACCTTTACATCCTTATATGAAGGTGCAACATAATGCTTCCCGGGTAAGGCCATGTTGATAGTGCTGCATTCCAAGGAAAAACTATTTTTCATCATCTTCATTATCATTCCAAGGAAACCAACTATGGTAGAAGATAACATTTTCATTGGAATTGAAGTGCATGCTTACTTGAAGGTATCAAGAATACCAACATTGAACCCATCAAATCCTTTGATATCCTTCTCAACAAATTTATCATACAGTGTATTCACCACCAACTTCAACAACTGGGTGGTTGATAGACCTGAAATGCAGCATTTATCAGTATTATTACATATATGTGAAAGGAAAAAATAAAAATATGAATGAAGAACCTTTTCCTGTGATGAAGCTCATCGCCATAATTGTTTTTGTTGTTGAGAATTAAGAAAAAAGCTGTAAACAAAGATTAACTTAGAAAACGGTGTGGTGTGGGTTAATGGTATCTCATAACTTTGTTGTGAAAGCAAAGTATGAATTTCTCTGTACACTTCAAAGCTAATAATATATTATGAATTTTTTGTTTATTATTGTGTGATTCTTGGCGTGGAATAGCTTTCCACATGCTTAAAGCAGAATATAACTTGTTTAAGTAATGCAGATTATATTAATCTATCTGCATTCATGTTTTTATTCTACGTTGAAGAATCAATAGTGAAAAGTTTCATAGAAGAATATTATATTTTCTAAAACTGGCAAAATTGAAAGTCTAAAGTCTAAAGGCTAAAGTTCAGATTTGAGCTATGAAAAACCAGACAAAGGAAAGTATCTTTGATTGACAAAAAAAAAAACGTTATAGAAAACATGAGGAAGTTGAAAATGAAACCAACCACTCTGAATGGCATGTAAGGGTGATCATCGATCAAATGTTTTAAGATCCGATTCAGATCCAGAAAATTGAATTAAATAGTGAATCTATATCTGATTTTCTTGTAAGATCATATTGGATTTCTTTTTTTTTAAATTCAGATGCAAATATTTGGACGAAATTCTAAATCCATATTTTTACTTCTAAATTAACTTTTTTATAAATATAATTTTAATTTTAAATCTATATTTTTAAAAATAAAATAACTATTTAATTTAATACATAAATACATGAAAATATTAAAAAATATAATAATATTATAATTTAATAATATTAAAGATTAATAATAATATTTGTATAAATTCTTAATATTAAAGAAAACTAAAAATTCTACTGCTTCAACTCATTCATTGACATGTACCTTTATAAACAATGTCACATTTTGAATAACTCTAGGTGTGTTTGTAGTAAGGTTGGGAAAAAATTGTTCTACTTGATCTGATCCAATATTAGTGATTAATTTAGCGATTAATTATAATTTTATATTTATAATAATAATTATTTTAGTAATTAATAATTTTTTATTTTGTAGATTGAAATTTAATAATATTAAAAATTAATGATAATATTTGTATAAATTCTTAATATTAAAAAGAAACTAAAAATTCTAGTAATTCAACTCATTCATTGACATGTACCTTTATAAACAATGTCACCTTCTGAATAACTCTAAGTGTGTTTGTTAAAAACATATTTGTCTAATACTCTTAACCACAAGGGGATCAGAATTGATTAACACACTTTTATCTGGTTTAAGATGAATCTTGAAGAAATCTTTAGGTTTTAAAGCTCAATTAATCAATTTCGCAGTTCTGGGTTAATGGACTGTTTTAACTCAATTAAGAAAAGTTGTGAGAGAAGAGAAAGAAGCAAGACACACAATTTATACTGGTTCGATTCAAGGCGAATCTACATCCAGTCTTCTCCTAAGTAACACACTTAGGAGGATTCCACTAAACAGAAAGGTTCCAAGAATTACACAGCAGGCCTGAAATACATTTGATAAAGAGAAGCTAATTGCCTAATGCATATCCTAACTGGACCAAGCTATGTTTTATCCTAGATCAGTAGACATCATCAAAATTGTTCTTCATTTAT
>Ga0214545_1011631_pt1 | contig 12035 bp, 4 predicted proteins | sample CNSS4metaG_FD_160064 | JGI IMG/M metagenome (GOLD analysis project Ga0214545, IMG submission 160064) | Root nodule microbial communities from cowpea collected in UCLA plant growth center, Los Angeles, California, USA - CNSS4 | ecosystem: Host-associated > Plants > Roots > Nodule | place: USA... | reverse complement strand
CAAAAAAAAAAAAAAAAAAGAAAAAAAAAAAAACTCGAGATATGACAAGAAAAAGAATACGTAAAAAGAAAAAAAAATTGAAAGTAAATAATTAAATAGCTAATATTTTAATTTATACACAATATAATTTAAAATTTTAAGCTTAATTATATTTTAAAAATCACATCTAATAAAAAAATTTGGGTCTCATAATACTTAAATTCTTTCATTTTTAAAATTTTCCTAAATATTTACGATAAAATATTTTTTTATATCTATTGTTTTTATTAATACTTCAAATTGATATTGTGTTATATTCAATTATATGGTATATTTATATGCAAATATGGAATTTAAAAAATATATGTAAATGATAATTATAATACAATACAAAATTTAAGAAAAAATATCAATATAAATGAAATTATAAATAGTATATAAGTTATATTTTATAAAAGTTAAATTGTAGTTTCTAAATATCTTAGTTTATACAATTTAAAACTTAATAAATATAATTTAAAATATAATTTCTAAATTTCAAATAAAGTCATGTTAGACGTGATTGTGTTATATTCAATTATGTGGTATATTTATATGCAAATATGGAATATGTAAATGATAATTATAATACAATACAAAATTTAAGAAAAAATATCAATATAAATGAAATTATAAATAGTATATAAGTTATATTTTATAAAAGTTAAATTGTAGTTTCTAAATTCTAAGTTTATACAATTTAAAACTTAATAAATAAAATTTAAATTGTAGTTTCTAAATTTAATGCAATGAAAATTAACATAACTTTAAAAACCTTATATATAAGTACATTTATTAAATTATACTTTGTATTATAATATTGTATTTTTTGAAAAATAAAATATTGCGGTAGTGCTTAAAAATCATTATTATGTTAAACTATCTATTTTTTAAATTGTATATTCCTTAATTGATTTACCTTTAGAAATAAATTTTTTGCGGTGACAGTGATTCGTTAATATTTTTTAATTAAATAGTTTTTCTTAATTAATAAAATAAAACTTCAGTAGTGACAAATTTAGACATACACAATTTTGTGATGTTAATTTTGTCTCTTTCAATTGGACTGGAAATGTTTCAATTTTAAAAACATATGTGGATCTATGTCTACCATCAAACCAAATGTGATAACTTCTTTCATATTCATAATAATTTAGCTTCGACCACTTTTTCTCAATAAATAAATAAATATATATATATATATATATATATATATATATATATATATATATATATAAATTAAAATTAGCTCGTACATAATTTTAATTTATAAAACTCCTCTTATATGAAATATTTCAAAATTTTATTTTTTAACTTTACATAAACTAATTTTAGTTAGAGAGAAAATTTTGTAAATCATTTTTTCTTATATAAACTACTTTAGAGAATTTTATTTAAATAGAGTTTATTTTTCTAAGCAGACTTAGCCTTTTTGTGTGATTCATAGTGCCTCTAGCATTGGTGTATTGTTCCTAGAAATAGGTCTAATCTTATAGGAATTATGAGACTAAATACCAATTGTGTAAATTAGTATCACTTAATTTTGTTTTGACCAAATTTAGCTAGCAATACGAACGGATTTAGGTTGGGTTAGTACGTAAGTTTGTAATTTAAAGTTACTAATTATAGTTATTTTAAAATAGTTTAAAAACCACAAATATTCAATTTTATTTTATTTTTTAAATAGAGTAATTTGATGGATAAAATTTAGAAAAATATGTATTCAAATTTAATAGAATGGACAACTTGAATAATTTAAAAAATTAGAAGACGAAATTGAACAAAATCTTTAGATATCTAATTAATTTTTTTATAAAAATTAAAAAATTAAAATAGAATTTTAACTTAATTTCTTATGTTAGATTTATATATTAAAACATTTATTAAAGTTTGAAATTAATTTCTTTTATATGATTTTTTTAAAAGGAATACATATTTTTTTAATTTTTCAAATATAGAAAATTTGTTTTCTTGAACTAAACTAAAACAACTTCTTGGTATGATATAGACTAATTTTTTTGTCAATTTATTATATAATTATAGTTAGACCGACACATTTTTTTCATTCAATTCATTGCATTACGTTATCCATTTTGTGAGTTTTACATACTCACACACTTAATATGAGAGATCAAATTATTTCTTCAATGATTTCAAAAGAGTTAATATCAAAATTTATTATTCACTATTTTGAAAAGGAAAATGTTAACTCGTGTTTTAAAGATAAGATACAATTAATAAATATTAAATTTTGTAAAAATTTGATAAATAATTGTACTATTGGATGAAGTATGACCTTAATAAATATTGGTGGACTTTTAATATATTTAGAGGGCAAAATTGTCCACAGGTATTATATAGTTGAAATTCATAATATATTTGTTACATTAAAATAAGTTAACAAAATAATAAAATAATTATTTTAATGTTACTAAAAATTAAAATATAATTAAAAGTAAAAAACTTAAATTAATAGGAAATAAAATATTATTTACCTTTTCAATAAAGAACATAAAAAAATAATTAACACAATATTGTCTATATAAAAAAAGCAAACAATATTTTATTTTCTATTAATTATTTTTTTAAATTTAATTATATTTTTATTTTTAATAACATTAAAATATAAAAAAATTATTGTTTAATTATTTTTTTTTGTGATAAAATAAATCAATTACAAATGTATAATATTAGTGAGCATTTTTGTCCACTAAATAAAATAAAAGTGAACTTATAATTATTAAAGTTATAATTTATTTAATATTATAATTTCGTATAAACTTTTACGTAAATCAATGATCATTAATTACTCCTTAAACAATTTCCTTAAGACACTAATAAACGAGACTTTTTTTAAAAATTTAATAGTTAATATCATAGTTGTTACATGAAACCATTAAATTTAAAGAAAACGGTTAAGACTCTTAACATCTCTATTTAAGTTACTCTATAAGTAACTTCATCCATTTTTGTTTCTCAATATACATACTTTTTTCAAATATTCATAGATTAAAGAAACAAACTTTTATTTGCAAGGCTTGATAATTGTGATTTCAAAGTGTACAATTAAAAAAAAAAAAAAAAGTTGTAAGCCTTTTAGTAAAAATTACCCTATCCATAGATTGCACATTACACTTAAACAACAAAAAGTTAGGTTTTCAATGGCACACTTTCAAACTTTTAAAGTTTCCACCTATTACCAAGCGCCAAAGTATATGTTTAGTCTGTTTGGATTCTTTATCAAACTATATAATTTGTGATAATTATCGATTACGAATATTATATAATTTATTTTGGTCTGTTTCCAAAATATAGTTAAATATTAAACTTCTATAAGAATTATACCTACGCATTCTCAAGTTTCTTGGAACATAAATTGTGATTTAAATATCTCAAATACATACAACTAATTCTGGCTGGCAAAAGCTTAATTATCTATGACTATTCACTTGGTTGAGCACGAGCTTCAAAAAATGCAATTGTATACGTATTTTCACTTAGTGTTATAATCATCACTTTTTATATTATTTTATTTCATATATTATAATCGCTTTGACTTTTTACGTGAACATAAGAAATATTCTTTGACCTTCTTTTAATTATAAGATATAATTTACCAAAATAACCAACAACATGGTAAAATTATCAAATTCTAATGGAATACTCATCAAGTGACCCTTAAAAACAAAAACTTTAAAAAAATATTTATTCCTAACTATCATTTGTTCTACTAAATTCAATTTATGTTAATATGAAATAAACATTTGTTAAAACCATTTACTTATGAAGTCATTTTGTGGAAAGAATATTGAAAGGAAGTTAATAGTTTGACATAAAAAACATCCACTTGAGAATCCATTTTAATAATAATATTATTATTATTAGTAATATTTTATATATATATATATATATATATATATATATATATATATATATATATATATATAAAATAGAATTTGAACTGAACAAAATTAAACATTATTATTTGTAATTGTTAAGTAGTGTTTATTTATGTGTCAAAATATAACGTTTTTATTCAAGTGTTTTCAAATCAAGTCTAACATGATTTACTTTTTCTATGATTAGTAATATGATTAAAAGGGTTTCAACTTTTATGATTGTTTTTACTCTTCATTATTACATAAGATTATATAGTATCGGTATTATGCCTAATTATTACATCTAATAATGTAATTTTTAAGCTAATACTTGATCTATTTTCTGATAAAACTCGGGAAAACAAAGTGTTTTATTATGATATTTTTCCTAGTACGACTTATTATAACATTTTTTAATATCTATTTCTATATACTTAGGTAGCTGGGAATTAGGACACCAATTAGACAGAAAAAAATAGTTTAGACGTAAATATAATATAATAAATGGTTAGGTTAATTAGTGTTTTATACGCCATTAGTTTATTCATTTTCCATTATTCGGTTTCACTCGTGAACAGCAAGGGACATATTTTATAATATGTCAACGCAACCTCATGGAAATCGAGTTAAGAAATATTATTAAAAATTTTAACACAAAATTGAATGTTACACCGTTTGACTAAACACAAAAACAATGGAGCTCCGTCCGATGTAACTTGATCAATAATTATAAGCTTAATCAACACTCTAATATTCATGTGATTATACATAATTTAAACAACACAGTGACCGATAATTTGTTTCATATAAATGATAGATAGAACAAAAGAAAACAGTTTAATATACCACGTGGCAAAACTAAATATTGTATTATCATATATTATTATAAATTGAAGTTCATTTGCAGTGGAATAACATGTTCTTTGTATTTCGATACTTTCAGCTTTCTGCGTTCATTTAGTTTGTATATATCTTCTTTCTTTATTAAAATATATACTTTATTTTAACAATATATTTATTAAATGATATCTCACGTGTTTCACACTAAAAATCCATTAAGAGTTTAACATATATCTTCTACTCCGAATACACATTGCGTTAACTCCAAAAAGACTCACTAAGTTGTTGAGCTAAGAGTAAAATTTCTCATGTGTTTTATCATTCATGAGAGATTCACAGTAAAATTAACTTTTTTGAAAATAAAAAATAGAGAATATAATTTTTAATTTAATGAAAATCCAAAATCTAAACAAATATAATAAAATACAAGATAAAAATGTAATTGTAATAGTGTCATTCTCAACAAAACTTTTATATCTCTCTTTTTTTATTTTTTCTTACATATCTAACTTTTGTTTCATAATCTTATTCACCTTACAATAACTAAAGAATCACAGAGCATTTATGTCAATCAAATTTTTAAAGATTTTAAAGTAAATTCTAATTTACTCTAAGGATTCTTTGTTTTTTTTTTTTTTATTTTGTCATCAATTTGGTAGGATTAGTTAAATATGTAATTTTCTCAATTTGTTTGATCGTATAATGAAATTTTGTCATGGATACTTTATTTAGGTTCTCAAATTTTGAAATGATTTATTGATCAAAGTTTTGGAAATTGCTTTGGAGATAAACATTTCAGGAAAGTTATTAAAGATTTTGATAGAATCATGGAATAAATGATTTGTATGCGAAAGTGATTTGATCACTAGAATATTTTTGGTTTGCATAGAGTGGTTGGTTGAGAAGAAGTTTGAATGCTTGAATATTGTTTAGTTTTTTCTGACATTGTTTAACATTTTTTGAATTGGATACTTTTGTTAATTGATTGTATGTGAATTATAGAATGTTCGTGGATTGAATTTTGAATATGATTTGGATAAGTAGGCTTAATTAGTTGGATAATATTCACTTTCGTTTGGATGTGTCAGATACCTGCTCTCAAAAATATGTCAATTATGTCCTAATTTTTTAAAAAATGCTTTAATTAGATCATTTAAAAAAATTATTAATGACGTGCCACATGTCAATCTGTAAGTTTTTTCATTATTTATTTATATATATATATATATATATATATAGTTTTTTATAATTTGTGTTTTAAAAATTATCACATATCAAGTATGTGGTGTGACACGTGGCACTATCAGTACAACGTGGCAACATATTACCACGTGGCAATGTCACTCCTAAGTGTCATTGTCTTCATTTCAGTTTAGTCTCCACATATGTCTCTTTGTTACAATTTAGTTTCCACATATGTCTTTTTATTCAATTTAGTCCTAATTTTTGTTCAAAATAAAGAAATATTTTCTCTCTCTTAAATTTAATATGAAATTTATTATTTATATAAATGTTATACTGATATTTATTATTAAAAATAACTTACAAAATTAAGTATTAATACTTATGATTAAATATGTTTTTGGTTCCTTAATTTTCAGTGAAAATTGAAATAAGTTCATCTTCGAACTTTTGGTCCAATTTAGTCCCCAAACTTTAGAACAATGTGAATTTAGTCATTTTAACCCAATTTTGTTTAAATTTATATAACCTTTCAAATGTGTTTCAACCAAGGACTAAAAGTTATGAATAATAACACATGGGTTAACAATTAAGAAAAATATAATATGTTATAACGAAATTTTTTTAATAAAAAAATATGAGTATAACATGTATATAAATAATAAATTTAATCTCAAATATAAGAGAGAAACAATATTTTTCTATTTTAGAAAAAAATAATTATGACTAAATTAAATCAAAAAGGCATATGTGGGGACTAAATTGAAACAAAAAGACATATGTGGGCACTAAATTGGAACAAAGAGACATATATGAGAACTAAATTGAAATCAAGACAATGACTCTTGGTAGTGATAGTACCATATGTCACACCAAGGACCTGACATGTGACAATTTTTATTTTTTAAAAATAAAAAATTAAAAATACAAAAAAAAATTGATTGACGCGTGACACATCGTTAATGTTGGGAATAGTCCAAGTGTGAGTCAAAAAGTCCCACATTGGATAGAAAAGACAAAGTTAAACACTATATAAGAATAAAGACCCATAACAACATTGCCTTAAGGTTTTGGTGTAAAAGTGGTGTCTAAGGTCTTATATGTGTAAGACTAATGTCATATAACCATATAGAACCACAATCTCTCAATGACCATAACTATGCCATGACCATGACCATAACCTATATGAAATATATATAAACCTATCAGTGGTATCAGAGCCGATAGTTGGGAGTGACTGACCGCATAACCATAACCAAAGGGGTGTAAAAGTGCCATATAGAACCACAATCTCTCAATGACCATGATTATAACCATGACCATAACCATAACATATGAAACATAACCCATCAGTGGTATCAGAGCCGATGGTTCAGAGTGACTGACCGCATAACCATAACCAAAGGGGTCACTCATACACACCTGAAGGGAAATATACCATATGAAAAAAAAAACAAGGGACTCACCCTTGAGGGGAGATGTTGGGAATAGTCCAAGTGTGAGTCAAAAAGTCCCACATTGGATAGAAAAGACAAAGTTAAACACTATATAAGAATAAAGACCCATAACAACATTGCCTTAAGGTTTTGGTGTAAAAGTGGTGTCTAAGGTCTTATATGTGTAAGACTAATGTCATATAACCATATAGAACCACAATCTCTCAATGACCATAACTATGTCATGACCATGACCATAACCTATATGAAATATATATAACCTATCAGTTAACGTTGTTAATGGTTTATTTTTAAAAGAACCTAACTGAAACATTTTTTTTTTAAATTTGGACGTAATTGACAAGTTTTTAAAAATGGATATCAAACTGATACATCTGGATGAAATTTTGAGTTCTTCATAAATTTGAAAATTTTCAATTGAGAACCCTACTAAATTTTTGTAGTCTATTGAGTCTTTAAAATTTTAAAACTTTTCAATTGAGTCCCTATAGTTAGGTATGATGATTAACTTTGTGATGTGATAGTTATTTTCCATTGTCACTCGTGGGACGATTAACTTTGTGATGTGATAGTTATTTTCCACTGTCACTCGTGTGACGATTAACTTTGTGATGCGATAGTTATCTTCCATTGTCTGTTAACCCTATGATGTGATAGTTAACTTCTATTATCATTCTCCATAAATTTCGTCCCATAATATTTTGTTAGAAGAGATACTAATAACAAGATCTTTTCCAAATATTTACTAAATTTAACAAAAAATTATTTTTAATTTAATTAAATTAAAAAAATTAAAATACAAAATAAAATATGTAACTATTAAATTATGAAAATTAAATTAAAAAATATAAATTACAAAAAATACACTTACAAAATTTTAAAAATATATAACTTCGTAATATCGAAAACATAAAATAATTATATATATATATATATATATATATATATAAATTATATAAAAGCTATTTTAATAATTTAAGACATGACAAAAACATATTATATTATATTATATTATATTATATTATATTATATTATATTATATTATATTATATTATATAAAGTCAATTTAAATAATCGAGTATTACAATTACGAATATTTTTGTTAAAATTTGAGTGAAACTCAAACAATAATTACAAGTGCGGTTTTATTTATACTCAAGCTTCAATGGTTTATGAAGTCATCGTAAGGTTTTGATTTCTTTTGTGTATCACTAAAATCACATTTCGTATATTTAAAACCACATCTCACCGAACATATAAGTATATTAAACATTTATTTAAGTTTGCATTTTAATATTGAGTATTTAATGTGAATTTAATTGGGATGCTGACTTATAAAATTTTAAGAGTCATATTACAATATAAAATATTATGAGTTATATAATTACAATATGAAATATTATGAGTGTTAAGAATTTGTAGAGATTATGAAAATATGAGAGATATAAGAAATATATTACAAAAGGAACTGTTTATTTTATTCATATATTCTCTCTTAACAAAATGTAACAAAATATAAAGTCAAATGACTTTACGTGATTTCCTTCTAAAAAAAAAGTCACAAAATTATTGATCATAGAATTTTCCCTTTCTAGATGCAAATTTAGGCGGGATGCAAACTTAAATGAGTGTGGGCTAAAATGAATGCTTACTTTAGTTTCAAAATACAATATTAACAATACAATCTTATTAAATATGAAATATTTTTTATATTAGGAAAAAGTATAATAAAACATAATACCAATTAAGGATTAAATATGAGTTTATTTCCTTAACTTTCTTATAAAATTAGATTTCGTCACTGTTTCAAACTTTTAATCATTCACATCTTCAAACTTTATTAATGAATGAATTTAGTCTTCGTGACTAAACTACATTAAAGATTTGTTGACATGGTAAGCAACGTTACCCCATGTTGACACATGTATATGTCACGTCAATACTTATTGACACTCGGTAACGTTGTTTGCCACATTAATCAATCTTTGTGTTGTCTAGTTAAGAGGACTAAATTCATTCAAAGAAATTTTGTAAATGAAAATAATTTAAAGTTTGTAGACAAAGACCACATCAAATCTCACAAAAGTTAAGAAACTAAAAACATACTCAACATTTAAACCTTTTATATCCATATGAATACAAATATTTTTTGTTAAAGTCAAGACAAGTTCATTCATTCATAAAAAACTTTTAATGTTTTAATTTTTTTTGTGCATCATTAAAATCATATCCCGTAAACTTCCCACAAATATATTTAAAATTGTGTGTCACCAGTCACGTCTAAACCATTTCAAAAAATAGTAAGCAGACTTAATTATATTTTTAGCCCCTGATAAATTTGAGAACTATCAATTGAGTCTCAATTAAATTTTTTTAGTCTACTTAGTCCTTAAATTTTAAAACATGTCATTTCAGTCCCTAAAATTAAGTGTAATAGTTAACTTTGTGCTGTAATAATTATCTTTCAATGCCACTTGTGTGGCTATTAACCTTGCGATGGGATAGTTATCTTCCACTATCACTCTTCATAAATTTCATACCATAATATTTTGTTAGAATAGACCCTCTTCACGAGCTCTTTTTCAAATATTTATTGTAATTAACGATCTTTTTTAAATTAAATTAAAATTATAAAATTGCAAATGAAGAAGTTAAAAGAAATACAAAACTACAAAAACAAAAAAAAACATGTAACTATAATATTACGAAAACAAAATTATAAAATTATAAAATTAAAAAATGTAAAATATAAAAATTCAAAAATAAAAAAATCTAAAATTATAAAAATATATAATTTCTTAATAGCGAAATTATAAAATATACAAATATAAAATTATATAATTATATAATTATAAAAGTAGTTAAAAAAATTATAAAATTAAGAAATTTTAAAATTATGAAAATAAAAAATTATAAAATTGTAATTCTTTAATTGTTTTTTGTAATTTTATAAATTTATATTTTACAATTTTTTGTTTTAAAATTTTATAGTTTTACAATTTTATATTTTTTTATTGCACAAATTTTTATTTTAAAATTGAATAGCTTTATAATTTTACAGCTTTATAATTATATAGTTTTATAAATTTTTAATTTTATAATTTTAATAGTTTAATAATTTAATAATTTTATTATGTTATAATTTTATAATTTTATATTTTGTAATTTTATAATTTTATAAGTTTACAAGTTTATAATTTTACAATTTTATAAGAAGGATTAAATATGTTTTTATTCGCATAACTTTCTTATAAATTTGGATTTCGTCACTGTTTCAAACTTTGAATCATCTTTATTCCCAAACTTTATTAATGAATGAATTTATTCCTCGTAACCGAACCACCCTAAAGATTTGTTGACATGGTAAGCAACATACCCCATGTTGACACATGTGTATGCCACGTCAATACTTATATAGGCACTTGGTAACATTGTTTGTCACATTAACCAATTTTTGTGTTGTTTGGTTATAAGTACTAAATTCAGTCAAAGGTACTTTGGAGAAGATAATAATTTAAAGTTTGTAATCAAAGACTAAATAAAATTTCGCAAAAGACCAAATGCAAAATTTAATAAAATAAAAACATACTCAACATTTAAACTTTTTGTATCCATATAAATACTAATATTTTTTGTTAAAGTCAAGACAAGTTCATTATTTATCAAAAACTTTTAGTGTTTTAATTTTTATTGTGCATTATTAAAATTATATCTAGCAAACTTCGTACAAATATATTTAAAATTGCTTGTCACCCGTCACGTCTAAATCGTTTCAAAACACAGTGGTAAACAAACTTAATTATGTTTTGAGTTGTTGATAGATCTGTGAACTTTCAATTGAGTGCCTACTAAAATTTTGTAGTATATTGAGTCCTTAAAATTATAAAACTTTTCAATTGAGTTCCTACTGTTAAGTGTGGTTAACTTTGTGATATGATAGTTATCTTTCACTATCACTCGTGTGACTCTTAACTTTCCGACGCGAATAGTTATCTTTTACTATCACTCTCCATACATTTTGTGCCATAATATCTTGCTACAAACTACCCTGATGATGATATATTTTCCAAATATTTACTGTAATTAACGATTTTATTTCAAATTAAATTATAATTATAAAATTAGAAATAGAAAAATAAAAAGAAATACAAAACTAAAAAAAAACATGTAACTATAATATTATAAAAATAAAATTATCAAATTAAAAATTACAAAGTTAAAAATTATAAAAATATATAATTTCATAATAGCAAAATCATATAATATACAAAGGTAAAATTAAAAATTATAAAATTAGTTAAAAAATTATAAACAAAAAGAAATTATGAAATATTTAAATTATTAAATTATTAAATTAATTTTTTTTTATTTTTATTTTTTGTAATTTTATATTTCACAAATTTCTTTTTTATAATTTCATATGATTTTATAATTTTATAATTTTATAATTTTATAATTTCATAATTTTATAATTTTATAATTTTATAATTTTATAATTTTATAATTTTATAATTTTATAATTTTATAATTTCATATAATTTTATAATTTTATAATTTTATAATTTTATAATTTTATAATTTTATAATTTTATAATTTTATAATTTTATAATTTTATAATTTTATAATTTTATAATTTTATAATTTTATAATTTTATAATT
>Ga0214545_1011628_pt1 | contig 12038 bp, 7 predicted proteins | sample CNSS4metaG_FD_160064 | JGI IMG/M metagenome (GOLD analysis project Ga0214545, IMG submission 160064) | Root nodule microbial communities from cowpea collected in UCLA plant growth center, Los Angeles, California, USA - CNSS4 | ecosystem: Host-associated > Plants > Roots > Nodule | place: USA... | reverse complement strand
ACTGCTTGCCTATATTGCTTCTAAAGAAGATGTTCCAGAACATGTTGCTGCAATGGTTGCTGGTTTGGTATGTCCATCTATTAATGAGTTATAATTTACATTAGTAAATTACTTAAACTTATTGTGTAGATCTCATAATTTATTTCAGTTTCCCTTACTCATATATACTATATTATTTCTTCATTGCAGGCACTAGATATTGAAAGTGGTGTGCCATCTCCGCATGAAATACTAGGATCAAGTGGTGGAAGCAAAACACCTTAAACTTAGGACTTTTAATGTAGTCTTTTTTTCTTAGATGCTTGAATATTTTGGTACTCTTAATGTTGTCTTTTTATTTTTCCAAATGCTTGAATTGGTACTTTGATGTAGTTATGTTATATTGACAATGAATCAATTTAGTTTATCAATTTCTAATTGATAGTGTTATAATATTTTATATATTTTAAATTATCATGAAAAAATAATTTTATCGAATTCTGAAAGTATAAGAAATATTAAAAAAGAATAAATAATTAAATATTAAAATTACGTCATTTGATACATTTGATAATGACGTAATTAATCTCAGAATAAATTGTAATTAATTAAACTGGTGACATTTAAAAATGTCATAATATAATGATAATAGTGTCAGTTTAAAGCGTCGTTTTTCACATTATATTTGTCATCCAGTAAAAATATTACGTCAGCTTTAACTGACGCTTTTTGCGTCTTTAAACCGCCACTTAATACGTTATATAAAATGACGGTTGTTGCGGCGGTTCATCTATAACCGTCGTATTATACTTTGTGACGGCAAGAATTATGACATTTCAGCAAACCGTCGCTCAAGTAAATAACGACAGTTAAAAATGACGTAAATTACAAAAATAAATGTCGGTATTTACATGTTTTTTTGTAGTGATTGACAGAAGGTAAAGAATGTTTATAGAAATCAAAAACCAGAAGGTCGTGACGCGACTTAGCAGTGCCAATCGTCTTCTGTGATTTGAGATCCTGCAAAATGATAAAATTAGGTTGCATAATAAAGTAGAATTGATTCTGCTGAATTAAAGTAAGGAGAGATAATAGATTGAATCTAAATGAAGGAATGTAAAGGACATTATGAAGAAATATGTCCTGAGTAAGTTTAATACTGCCAATGCCTTCGACTTTAACTTTGAAGGAATTAGGAAGTAAAACATGTGAATTATTCATAGGCACATAAGAATCATACAAAGATTTGTAACAACAAATATGAGATGTGGCACCAGAATCGATAATCCATTGATATGAATTAATAGGTAAAATAGAGTTTAGGGTATTACCGATAACGTTGGTAGCAATGTCATCAGTGGAAGGAGTGGAAGGAGTAGTAGTTAATTTCATGGTGAGGTATTGAATTAATTGTTGACATTGAGTAGTGGTCGATGTAGAATTATGTGTGGGGTTTTGTTCAAAAGGACCATCAACATTATTAACAGATGAATTTGATCGATTCTTGAAATAATTGGTAGGGTACCCAACAATTTTATAACAAGTTTATTTAGTATGACCCAAGATATCACAATGTGTGCACTTAGGACGAGGTTTCTTAGTAAATTTTTGTTTATCAATTGGGGTTTTTGAGAAGAAAACAGAGAAAGCTAAACTTTCAGAATTATTCGATGATTGAGTATCAATAATTTCTCGTTGAGATTCTTCTTGCAAAATTAAGGAGAAAACGTTACCGATGGATGGCGGAGGATCAGAGAGCAGGATTTGACCACGAATTTGGGAGAAGGAATCATGCAAACCCATCAAGAAGGCCATGACATATTTTGAAGCGGTGTGTTGTTGAAGTTGATGCATCCCACAGCAAGAACAGTTGAAGGTGGGTTTGTATCCAGAAAGCTCTTCCCAAATTGATTTTAGTTTTGTATAATAGGTACTCACACTATCAGAACCCTGTTGTAGAGACAGAAGTTGATGCCAGAGTTGATAGATGCGCGGACCATTTTTGTGGGAGAACCTAGTTCGGAGATCCTCCCAGATCTCATGAGCGGTGGAGGCGAAGAGGATGCTTGTCACAATCTCTTTCGAAACTGAGTTGTATAACCAGGAGATAACAACGTTGTTCGCCCTTGACCAAGCAGCGAAAGAAGGATCGTCGTCTGAAGGTGCGACTAGGGTTCCGTCTAAAGGTTACGGTAATTTATTTTTGATAGATAAAGCGACCCGCATCGCACGACTCCACGTTATGTTGTTGGTGTGATCTAAAGGTTGGGAAGTGAGAAGAAGGCCGAGGCCATCAGAATGATGTAAGAAAAGAGGATGGGTGGGATCTTGATGGGGTTCTTTGATGGGGATGGTGGAAGAGTGGTTAGATGCGGCAGAGGAAGCCATGAAAACTGGCAAGAAAAAGGAAGGAAGGTAAAGAACGGAAAGAGGGAACCCGAAAGGAAAAAGAGAGTTAATTCTCTACTGATACCATATTACAAAAACAAGGAAAAAGTGTATTGAGATTGATGATGCAGAGAGTTTACAAACAGAGGATATAAAGACTACAAAGAAAGGCTAACTAAACAAACAAACTAAACTTAACATAAAGTAACCAGGGTTAAACTAATAAAATTATAAATTATTATTATTTGGTTTTGAAAACTGTGATAGATCTTGCCGTAATAAAGTATAATATAGCAATACCAAGTAAATTATCATATTATGTTATAAAGGATTGTTGTTTAATACAATATTATTTTGATTGTTAATTCGGTGAATAAAAAATTCCATTTAACGACAACAATTTTTCCATAACTATTTAAGTTGTTATACAAATAATTGTTTTTATGTGTTGACTTGATCATTTGTTTTAGATACTAATTTGTGATTACAATTATCCCATAGCTATTTTAGTCACAATTTGTGACCATCTTTCTTCGGTCACTAATTTTAATTCTTAAATTGCATTTTCTTTTTGTAATAGTTTGCTAAATTGTACAAGCTCATAACCGAGACGAAAAGAAGAGAACACAAAATTGGAACTATTTTATTCATTATCAATATAAAATATATATCAACTTATTCTTTAATCTCAAATTATTATAAGTTTATTAACTTATACTATAGTTATCTTTAAAAATCATACTAACAATAAATATATATATATATATATATATATATAATTTAATGCCATTAATCTCTTTACATTGATAATTAATTACATTAAACTCGTTATACAAGTTTTTTATCGGCAAATAAATAGATATATTAATGATAAAACACTTGGGGTGCTTTAACCCTTTTACACAGAAAAAACTTAGTTCATCAACTATAAATTTAACAAATTTAACATATAGTTTTAGCTATCAAGATCATGCTCATCTTCCTATAAATTTTCATAAAAAGCTTTGTCTATTATCCTATGAACACAAGTAAAGTGGATACATGAGAGTATTCTTTTACTCATTCATGTTTTATTCAGTCCTCGTGCATAATACATCAACCTATCACAAGCTACATACACTCCTCTTGCATATTGTACATGCATGTATAGAGAAAGTGTTTCTAATGAATTTCTAGGTAAAACTATCCCTACACCTACTCTACAAGAACTCAACAAAGCATAGTATAAAGTGATTATTCCATAGATAGTAAGTTGAAGACTACATATGCAAGGAAAAAAGCAAGCACTCTAGATCGTAAAGTCTAGGTTATAATTCAGAAACCCCGTACAAGTAGCCTACTATTGCCCATAGCTTAGTAAGGCAAAAAGGATAATGTGTTTCTAAGTTATTGACTTTAAACAAAGTATGGGACATAAACACCAGTCAAAAAACAAAAAAATTACATTTGTCATTTTATTTTTTAGTCATGCCCATACCCTCACTTGGGCCAAACTAAAAAAATATCTTTTGGGTCTAGTCCACCATTCCTAAAGACAATATTGTTTATATGACTCCATAGAGTCCGCACTTTGGCAATCCACACTATACCTTTGTGCTTTAGCTCTAATAGATGAAAATTCTCAAAATGTGCTTGAATTTAGTTATGGCTTACCCCCAAGTCCCTAGTCCATTGTTACATATATTCCATATTTTGGTAGCCACTTTATAAGTAAACAAAAGATGATTTATGGCTTGTCCTGCTCACCACACATAACACAACTAACATTGTTTAAAATGACCCCTCTAAGCCTTAAGTTAACCATTGTTGGTACTCTATTTAGAATAACCTTCCATACAAAACTTTGTAGAAGTGATAACCTTTACTCTCCAAGGGCCCTCAAAGAATTGTTTTTTTTTATCTATAGGGCATATGCCTTACAACACTTTATATGTTGACTTAATAGTGTATATCATATCTTCCCCATTATTCCACATCCAAATGTCGCTTCTTCTTCTAATAAGAGTTTTGCTATCAATTTCTTCACAGAATGTTTCAATTTGAGGCCTCTCCCATCCAAACTCATATCTTCTCCAAGACAAATTTCATTCCCATCTATTATTGTCCCATTTCCCACCTTCACTTATTGTTTGGTCTTTGTTATCGCATATAGGGTAAGCCTCCTTAAGTGATCCATCCTTCGTCCATTTGTCTTCCCAATAAAAAATTCTACTTACTGAACTTACTTTCCATCTCACATTCTCTTCAAACCATTTTTTTTCCTCCCTAGATCCACAAATATTTCTTAAATCTTTCTGCCATTTAGATTCTCTTTGGATAGTCTTTTTGTAGCCCCTTTTAACACCTAATCTTCACTTTCACTTAGCTAAGAGTGCTTCGTAGAATAGTTTATATTTTTGATACCTAGACCACCCTCCCCCTTTGGTTTACATAATTTTGCCCACTTCTCCCATGTTATTTTCCACCCTTTTGCACCCTAACCCTATATGAATTTTCTTTGTATTGTCATTATGTCCTCGATAACTAAGATCAACATTTTGATTAAGACATATGATACAATGGTAGAGATGTCAAAACTTTTCATTAGATTTTGTTTCACAGAATTCACATTTGTGCCACTGTTATTCTAGTGGGTGGGTGATAACACACGTAGGAACATTTGCAACGGTGGTTTGATGGTGGTTCGTATTAAAGTTGGTCTGATTGGAAGGAAAGATGGAGTGTTACCTTCCACATTCGTGAGACTCCGATTTTCTCCGGCCAGGCTTTAGGGATATCTTGTGGTGCATATTTGAATGGACGAGCTGGTTGGAGCGTTCTCTAGCCAAGTGCATGAAGGTCTAGATGCACGGTGAACGGTGTTTTCAGTGTTTCTTGCTCCAACATGGAGGAGCTCACATATGTGGTTCTTTGGGTTAGTTCCAATGGCTCATGCTTTTCGGCATACTACAAATGGAGGTCAATTTGTGTGATGTCTCGATTTATGGCAAAGGTACAATGGTCGACGACGAGTCTGACTTGCTCCCATGGGGTCGTTGGTGATGTGTAGTGGAGGTGCATGGAGGAAACTATAGTTGTTTGTTGTATGTTGGGAGAATATGATGTTGATATGGCAGTTTAGGATTGGACAATTTTTTTAGTAGAGGATAGTTATTTTATTTCTAAAATATAGATTTAAAATTAAAATTAGATTTATAAAACATTTAATTTTCATTAAAAAATATGATCTAAAAATAGATTTGGATTTAGAACTTCATCCAAATATTTAGATCTGAATTTTAAAAAAATCCAAATTGGTTTTATAGAAAAAGTTGATATGGATCTAATATATGAACCAAATATTTGGATCTAAAATGGATCTGGATTAAATGTTTAAAATTATAATCCATGCTCACCCTTAAAGAATGACATAAGGCAACATGTACATAAAACTATGAGGATATAGGATGTGAGTATCTAGAACTCCTTCTAGAAAAGAACAATAAAAAAAGAGAAAAATATAATAAGTTTCTCTTAGAAATTAAAATTAACATGTGCACAAATTAAAACTAAAATCCTAAAAATCTTATACGAAAGAGTATTTACAAATTAACTTATTTATGATATGAAAAAGTTAGTTTATTTATTTTTCTTCTACTATTTTTCTTTTCTAGACGTACTTCTTGACAATAAGAAGTTGGATATATATATAATTTAAAATAAAAAATAACTTTGGGACACAACGATACATTCCAATTCTTTTTCCTTTTCAAGTAAAATACCTATATCAGCTCATTATCCATGTTTTTCATTTTATGTTACTTCAACCTAATATTTTTCAACTCTATCTTTTATCATTTCTTCTTTATTGTTCATGCATGGACGATATTATTATGAGGCTCAAACCTTATCTTACCATAATCTTGAGATTCCCTGGATGCACACTCCAGGGTTTTATTTGTTAAGTCTTCATTATTGGTCGCTTTGTACAGACCATGGAACGAGGGGGGTGTACCTATAGAAAAGGGCTCCGACGATCAAGTCAACAAAAGCTCTCAAAGTCAAAACTCATATTAGGGTACTAATGAATTGCATACCTTTAATTATATGGGTCCACCTATATTTAAAAATATTTAATTGTCCTTGTTAGCATTTTACTCCTTAATTGCACGTCCAAGCTTTGGGCTTTGATTACATTTAATTGGGTTTGACTAGATCTAATTGGATTTGACTAAATCTGATTGGGTTTGATCAGGCTTAATTGGGCCTAAGTTACAGGCCCAGTTCCCTTTGGACATACCTCATTTTGTTATGTTTTTGCCTAAGTTAGAGGAGGTTCGTCAATATACTAGCATGCTATATTTTCTTTCACTACCCACTTACTTGTCTTTCGTTAGTATATTCGTCTAGACATCTATAAATTGTTCCCTTTTGGCTAATGGTTAAGTGCATGCAAAATATGTAGTTGGTGTCCTGTCCTTTTATTGATATGGGAAGTGTCCGACCTTCTTGGTCTTTTGAATATTCATTTCTATTATACCACTATCTATCCAGTTATGTTATTATTGAAAGGTCTTTGGTTGGCAGCTGTCTGGCTCCTATAATACACCAGCCTTCTACTCTTTTGCATGTACTTGAGAGCCGCCAGCACCAGGCGCCATTGTTGCTCACCGCCTAGCGGGACCTAGAAACTGTCGGGCGGTAGTTGGATGCTTTGCTCACTATTTGCTCGTTAGCGCCTGGCGGTGAGACCCTTCCGCCAGGCACCAGTTTTCCCTGATGTGGTAAGTTGGCTCTTTTTCTTCTGTTTTCACGAGGGGAAACACATCTTTGGCATTTTGGAGGCACGAAGAACACGTTTTGGAGAGCTTGGAGAAGTGCTAGGGCTTGTGGGAACAACTTCATCTTCCTTTTTGTATCTCTTTCTCTTCCATTTATTCCATTTGCAAGCTTGAGCTCTCCATGACAATGGAGAGCTAAACCCATTTTTGTTGGGGTAAGATGTAGCCATGAAACTCTTGTGTAAATGCAAATGTTTTGATTATATATATATGACTCTTTCATTAATTGCTAGTCTTCTTATTTCTTCACTTAATGCTTGCATTGATTTAGCCATCCATTGCATGATTTTTGGTTCATTGGGTGTGGAAATATATTTTGAAACCTAGATTTGGAATAAGAAAACTCAATGGAGCTTGTACTTAGGAATGGGGCTTGACCCAGTGGTTGTCTTAAACCTTAGTGCATAAAGCAAATTTGCTTATTAAGAGTTCAAGGAATTGACTTTTAATAAGGAAATTTAGGCTCAATCCATTAAGGAATTAGGGTTTGAGTAATATTGTGGGTTGGCATTAGCATATTAATGAAGAAGATGTCAAATTGTAGTTGCATGAGAGCATAGTTGGTGAATTCTAACCCCGACAATATCAAGTCATATCATTTCTAATCTTTTATATTCACTAAGTGCCTTTAACTTCCAAAGTTCAATTTTAATTATTTATGCAAAATTAATTTCATACATTGAAACTCAAAATATGGATTTATTCATTAGTTTAAATTAGTCACTAATTACGCAAATATTTAGTACACATGAGTCTATTGGGAAACGATATTCCGGTCTTACCGGTTATTACTTGCGCGACTTGGTACACTTGCCAAAGTCTTAACAAAGCTTCAATGGGATAATTACAAATTCAACAAATAATAAGAAATGAAGTTTTGTAGAATAAGTTATCAATGTGCTTCAAATTTCCTTGTTTTTCTTTGATTAAAACTTCTTCTACATTAAGTGGTATAGTTTATTCTTATCATTGTTCTCGAAAGTTGCTTTTGATGTGATGTTGAAAAGTGCTTCTTGGGAAGTTCTTCCTAGTTTTGTCATTGTTTCTTAATGACAATTGTCAAATAATGGATACAAAAATTTTTCTACAATGGAAGTGGTAAAGGTGTCAAGAATAGTAAATCAACCACTTGTAGTCGTAAGTTACATAATGAGTTTGACAAGTTATCTTTGGAAGTTTTTCCTTTCTCATGAGCATTAAGGTCATGTCAAGTCAGTTAATAAATGCATGTATTTTGGAGGAGTGCCAAACTTTCATTTGCATGTAGGAGTAAATAAATTAATGACCCGTATAATTATCTAAATTAACAATTGTGATTTACAAACATAATGACAATTATGACCATTAAATGCATGTCAACAATTATTAAATGAATGTGTTTTTATTGAGTGTAGAGTAAAATATTTCATCATCACTTCTCTTTTCATTGAGTGTGAAGATTTAATTTCCATGTTGATTCAATTAATAAATGCATGTCTTATTATTAAATGTGAAGTCAATTCACTAATTAAATGCACTTTCACTTCATTGAGTGTAGAGCTTTTCTTTTCATCATCACTTGCCATTTCATTACATGTAAAATTTTAATTTTCATGTTGATTCAATTAATAAATCCATGTAAACTCATTTGTGAAGCTTTTATGGCCATTAAATGCCTTACAATTCACTTATTAAATGCATGTGTTTTCCTTGAGTGTGGAACTTTTCTTTTCATCATCAATTGTCTTCTCATTGAGTGTAAAGATTTCATTTTCATCTTGATTCAATTAATAAATGCATGTCTTATCATTAGGTGTGAAACATTTATGGCCATTAAATGCATGTCAATTTACTTATTAAATGCTTGTATTTTTAATGAGTGTAGAGATTTTCTTTTCATTATCACTTGTTTTTCATTAAGTGTAAAAATTTTATTTCCATCTTGATTCAATCAATAAATGCATGTCTTATCATTAGGTGTGAAGCCTTTATGGCCATTAAATGCATGTCACATCACTATTAAATGAATGTGTTTTGAATGAGTGTAGAACATTTCTTTTCATCTTCAATTGTTTTTTCATTGAATGTAAAGATTTCACTTCCAAGTTGATTCAATTATTAAATGCATGTCTTATCATTAAGTGTGAAACTTTTATTTTCATGTCCATTCATTTAATAAATGAATATATTTTTATTTATTGTAAAACTTGTATTAAAATAACTAACATCATAACTAACTATATAATTTGTAGTTCAGTTCAAAACATCAGACCATTGACAAAAAGTAGTTGTGTTGAAAGTACAATTCAATAGGTAAGTATTTTTGTTTTTATTTTGGAAACCTTTAAATATGACCATTAAATGCATGTCAATTCATTTATTAAATGCATATGTTGTGATTATGTGTAGAACTTTCTTTCCATCTTCAATTGCCTTTTCATTAAGTGTAAAAATTTCATTTCCATGTCCATTCAATTAATAAATACATGTCTTATCATTATGTTTAAAGTTTTTTATTTTCATGTCCATTCATTTAATAAATGAATGTCAAATCATAATTGATATCTCCAATGGATAAAACTTTAATTAGTGTAGGGTTGAATTGGTGAAAACTATTTGAGTCTTGAATTCATCATTAGTGTAGATGTTTCTTTTAAGAAGAAAAAATTAAATTAAATTAATAAATTGCAATTATAAGCAATCTAAAACATTCACTTTTCAGTTCATCATTCAAACATGCAAGGCTAGATGTTTTGTTAGCAATATTAAATTACAATTTAAAACTGTAATATACGAAACTGCAATAATATAAGCCAAAAAATATTACAATTTTGCAACATTAGTACCTATGTTATGTAGTTGGGACAAAATTCACCAACAACAAAAAATAAAGTGTAGCAAATAAACATATTAGTGCAAATTGTTCGATAGAAAACAACCATTAATATTTCTCCCTTTTGATATCCTTTTCATATTCTTCTTCGTCTTTGTTGTTGAATGTTGGGCTAAGGCTACGTCCTCCAAAATTTTGAACTCAGGGATTGTTGATGGTAAATCTAACAAACGTTCCAAGTCAACTTTATGAGCCATTACTTTAACAAGTGTGACACAAAACTCAATATCTGGATCATTTTCTGATGTGGTAGAACCTTCCATATGGAAACTTGATGATCCATTCATGTCAGTATCGGCTAGTATTTCACATGTATCAGCTGCGAAATCAACAACTACATCCTAACTACATTTTCCAATTTTTATTGAATGTCAACAATTAGAAATAGAAATGAATGTATTAGTATATCTACTACAAAAAAAAAACGAAAACATAAGGTTATCCATCCACAACTTAAACATTTATCACAAATTTTACCATTTCTTGAAGGATAAGCCTTTTAACATGATCCATAGTCTTAGAATCACTTGAAACCTTCATTACTGATGTCGCTCTGTTTTTACCTTAGACCCTAACTCTGAAGGCAAAATTACATCCTAAGAGAACATCTAGATCTTGAGGAAAATAGTTGGGATTGTTTTCAGCGTCCTAAAAAAAATAAAAAACAATACAATATTATACTTACAAATATTAAGAAATGAAATCCATATTTATTTATAGGACAACAATGTTGTTTGGGAAAAATAAATTCATACACACATGAAGAAGTATAAACTTAATCATTTTGGAAGTTAAATCAACAACTGATATGCCAATCAAATTCTGACAGTCTTGGTCCCATAAAACAAAGTTACAGAAACTCTTCCCATCAAACACTTGAATCTAAAGTTTATACCTAAAACAAACAATAACATACATTAACATAAATTTCGTATGTATCTGTTAAATAACAGGTATACACATTACATAGGTCATGTTTCTAACTTCTTGCCAGGTTTATCATTATAGGCATCATAAAAAATACAATTGAAAGAGTCAAATTCATCTGTATTTTCTTACCACTATTGTAGGCAAAGAAACTCCACCCCTCATTACCTAAATTAAATTTGATTGTCTTGGCAACAGTTACACATATCATATCCTACATCCATAATAAAGAATGTCATATCAGAATAACCTGCACAATTTACTTGTTGTACATGACATGCAACTAAAAAAGGAATAATACCTCTTTAATACTAATAATCTCAGACAAAGTTTTAACAACAACTTTATACAATAATTTGTCAAGTTCACTAATCTATGATGAAGAACTGAACTAGCTTAGGTCTTCACTCTAACTAAATAAAGTTTTGCAGATTCTACAATAAAATATCTAAGCTCAATACATATAAACAAAGTTTTTGTTCAATCCATTTAAAATGAAGACATACTCTAAAAATTTCTTCATGAATTCTTGTAGTTCAGGTGCATTAAAACTCATTAATAGTTTGGAACCATTCCACGAGTTAGATAATGACACTGGCCATGGTGCTAATACAAAGAAAATACATTAGTCATCAACAAAATGATATGATGAATAAAAGTTAAAATGAATAACACATAATGCAGGCTTGATCCTAGCTTGAGTCATAATTATAGCACAATAGTCTTCTTCATCATTTCCCTTCCAATAACTAACAAATTTTTTATAATAGGAATCCCACAAAGTGATGGAAATAGCTAAATCACTACATGATGATTATTTAAAAGAAAAAAATTAGTCATATTACATACTCAAATAAATACTTAAAGAATGTTAAGACTTTGGCAAGTGTACCAAGTCGTGCAAGTAGTAACCGGTAAGACCGGAATATCGTTTCCCAAGAGACTCGTGTATACTAATTAATTGCGTAATTAGTGACTAATTTAAACTAACGATTAAATCCATATTTTGAGTTTTAATGTATGAAATTAAATTTTGCATAAATAATTAAAAT
>Ga0214545_1011621_pt1 | contig 12044 bp, 22 predicted proteins | sample CNSS4metaG_FD_160064 | JGI IMG/M metagenome (GOLD analysis project Ga0214545, IMG submission 160064) | Root nodule microbial communities from cowpea collected in UCLA plant growth center, Los Angeles, California, USA - CNSS4 | ecosystem: Host-associated > Plants > Roots > Nodule | place: USA... | reverse complement strand
TCCGTCCCAGACGCGCCGCCAACCCTCGCGCTGACTACAACTGAAATCGGCGTGCTCGATCGCCTCGTCAAACGACAAACCAAAAGCAAGACAGAAACGCTCTCGCGCTATCTGATCAAGATCGCCCCGCTGGGCGGTTATCTCGCCCGCGCCAGCGATCCGCCGCCCGGCAATACCGTTATGTGGCGAAGCTGTCACGCTTCACCGACATCGCGCTGGGCGCCATGGTCGGAGGAGAACTTGTGGGCAATTGAAAGTCGAGGAAGCGATTACCGACAGAGCAGTGTAAAGTGCGACGGTTCGCGTAAAGTTGCGCGGCCGAAACCACAGTCTTTCAATATAGCTATCCCTTCCCACGACGTAGACCCGCCGGCTTGCGACCTTTAGGAAAGGTGAGGCGTTCGGTGATGTGTTTTCAGCCGAGGCCGATGATCCCGTCATGTCGAGGCGGCCTGCGACACGTTGGGAGATAACATTGTCGAGCACATCGGTAGGACGGTTGCAGGCGCGCGCGATGCGAAGGCGGTCCCCACATTTCTCTCTGGCGATCTGCGCGAAGCGCTCTCGCAGGGGCACTAGACCACTTCGCCCCAGCCTCGCGAGCTAAAATGCAGGAATCTGCGCGGCTTACACGGCGCGGCGCAAACAATTGGTCGGGGCGGCAAAGCATCCTGCGCTTCGTATGGCGAGAGACGTATCGGGCTGACACGCATTGCGAGACGGTGAGGCTGTAGGGCGGTCCAAACAGGCCGCCCTTTTGCTTTGGCGGCTCGCCCGAACGACTGAAAGCCTCCACGCCTGGTACATTTGGAGCCGCGCTTGGCGCGGCGGCGATCTGACCTTGTCGGGCGTCGAGGCTTTCAGTCGTTCGGGCGTTCAGGCGTGGAGCCTTCAGGTGGGAGGGGGATAATGTGCTCCGGAGTGCCATCTGGAGAGAACGGAGGGTCGTTTGTCCGGGTCGCGTCCGGGTGGAAATTCCGAAACGTCCGCGTTACCGCAGTTGAAAGGATTGATGAAAAAGGGAAGCCCAGACGGGCCGGGACTTTTGTCCGGGTCATGCCCAAAACCTTGAATGTCCCGCCACGAGCGTTCTACTCTGGGGCGGACAGGATGGGGTGAGAAGGAAAATTATCTTATCGCCTGTCCGACCTGAAAGTCTGATCGAATGAGGGTAGGGTTACCCCCGCACCGGAGTGTCGCGGTCGGTGCTTTTCACGAGTTCGATGGCCGCAAGGCAATCGGCTCTGTTGTGATAGCCCTCGCCAGACTCAGCGATCTTGCGCATATTTCCAGCGAGTAGCGTCCAACGCCACTCATCGCGCGTGTCGCGGTAAATTTGAAAGTACACGGCCTACCTCCTGCGTGGGTGTCCCCGATGCCCGGCAGGGTACTGCTAAAACCTTGCAGTGGTACCTACCGGGGCTGGTGGGGGGGGTCAATGGGAGCCTCACGTTAGAGGTCCCCGCCCGGTTCTCTCGGAAAACCTAGGCAGACAGAGCACCGTGGGTTGAGGGGCTGACAGAGCCAGTTGTTCTCCAACGAGACATTTTGGCGAACGGGACTGCGAGCGAGTGTTTCGTAGGGCGAACACCCGCTACTCAAGGTGTCGGTCAAAGGCCGGCTCGAAGTGCTCCGCGTCTCGTGCGCTGAGGGCCTTAAAGCTCTGTCAGATCAGTGGTTTAGGGACGGGTTCCGGCCGGTGCGCGATTCTCAACGTCGCATCGCCAGTAGATGGGGCCGCATTCCGCGGGGGATGGGCGTCCTTTTTCGGTGGCTGGCCGAGCCTGTCAACCCCGTCCATACACGAAAGACCTGCCAGCATGATCACCGACGACAAGGCGCCAGCCTTGGAGGACGCTTTGCGCAAGCAACCATTGTTCGCGACCCGATCGCTAGCCGACGCAGCCGATGCGCTCGCGGGCGCCGCTGGACCGCTGCTCATCCTTGGGCTGCGAAACGCCAAGGCCGCTGAGCACACCGCGACGCGACCGAACGGCTCGCGAACTCTATCGAGAGCGAACCGCACTGTTCGCGTCCTGCAACGGACGCGGTGATGCGTGCCTGCGCGATACAGAGAAGGCCCCGCTTGTGGTGCGCAGATGTCGCACGCTTGTCGTGCCAGGAAGCGACGGCTTGCAGGTCGCCCCACGCCTGTTTGTCGGTCATTGCTCGTCATTCATTTGGTGGGCGGGCGCCGTGTAAGGCAGCCCGTCAGCCAATAGCTGTTTCTGGATCTCCTGCGGCATGCGCGCAGCGAGCTGGGCGTTCGCCTCTTTCTCTGCAACGAAGCAGAGCCGTCGCCAGTCAATCGATGCGTGCTCGCGGTAAGTCCGTCGGCGCCCACTTTCGCGCCGCTAGTGGCGAGAATGCCCACGCGAACCGTCGACGCCGTGAACGACGCTACAAGTCGCCCTGCGTCGTGCGCCTGAGCTTGGTCACGCCCGGCCTGGGTCTCGCAACCGGGACACCGATGTCTTTCCCGATGATATCGAGCGCGACCTTACGCGCGGCTGTTGCTGACTTATCGACGGCGCGACGGATAGCGTTCTTAAGGCCGCGCGTGGACAACACAGTTCCAGCATACTTCCGTCCAGATCAACTTTGAGCACCGACATGTGTTGTCCCTCTGTTACAGGTTTACTTCAACGGCCCGCTCGGCACGTCAATGCACGGACCTGGCGACAACTCGGTGAAGTCCACGCAAGGGCCGCCGACAGGGTCAAAAGAATGACGATACTATTACCACAATCGTAGCGCGCAGGCATGCAGAGGGTCAGCGCGGCCATAGACGAAAAACATCGGCGAGCCCGTTGAACCTTCTCCGAATGAGTGGGCACCTGTAGTAGGCTCATTGAGCCCGGAGGTGTCGAATGGAACGTCAACGTCGGTCATTTACCGAAGAGTACAAGCGCCAAGCCGTTGAGTTGGCTTTGAGTGGGCGCTCGATCGGGTCTGTTGCCAAGGAACTCGGTCTGCGTGACTCGGTGCTGCGGCGCTGGGTTGACAAGCTCCGGCAGGAGCCGACATCGGCGGCGTGGCGCCCCACCACGCAGGCGACGCCGATGTCGGCGGACCAGGCTTCGGAGATCGCCCGTCTGCGCCAGGAGAACGAACGGCTGCGCATGGAGCGCGACATCTTAAAAAAAGTCGATCGCGATCTTCGCCGGAACCCGGACATGAGCTTCCGCTTCATCGAAGGCCATCGCGACGCCTATCCGGTGCGGCTGATCTGTGTCGTGCTCGAGGTCTCGCCGGCCGGCTATTACGCCTGGCGTGATCGCCCGGTCAGTGAGCGGACCAATCCAATGCCAGCCTCCTGCCCGCGATCCGGCAAGTCCATCAAGACAGCAGCGGGCGTTACTGCAGTCCTCGCGTCCATGCCATCCTGCGCAAGCAGGGACGTGGCGCCAGCCGTGGCCGGTTCGAGCGGCTGATGCACCGGCACGGTATCCGCGCCATCATGGCGTCGCCAGGCCGGGGGCGCACCACCGATAGCCGTCACGATCTCCCGATCGCACCAAACCTGATCGCGCCTGACTTCACCGCCGCAGCCCCGAACCGGGGCAGGCTCGCCGATATCACCTACAGTGCGCCTCGCCCCAGATTTGGGGAAGCGCGTATGACTGGAATGCAAAAGAGAAAGGGGGAAGAAAAAACAATGACTTGTCCGCTGCTGTGAGGGGACATGAGCCCAAGCGGCGGTGACCTGTCGTCAACTGGCGGGGTGACGTAGGCCGCAGGTAAAGGGGATTGAGGCGAAGCCGTTAAGCCGAGATGGTCCCCGAGGCTGAAGTATTGGAAGGTTGAGGAACACGAACCGGTTCACCCGCATCTGGGGGCTGAAATGTCGCCTCCGCCTACACGGCTTAACAGGTGGAATGCCGATGATGTCGCCGGACAGATATGACGGCCGGCATCCGAACGCGAGCCCAGATGTAAGGACGCTCGCGAGGGGTCATGGGTAGAACGCAGCCAGACCATGGCATCGACATCGACTTGCGGAAAGCAAGGGAAAAGACTGCGACCGGCAGCCTCAGCAATACGATGACGTCCAGCATATGAACGAGGGAAGGAATGATGGAACGCCCACGATGCTCTGCGTCGCAAGGGAGTTGACCCTGATGTCCACCATGCTGGCGGAGTTTCCGTAGTAGTCCGCGGCCGGGAAAGCCTGCCACATGGCGAAGGGGAACAGCTTGAACTGCTTGGGGTGCAAACTACCTGACCGAATGAGGTGAAGACCTTTGATAATCAGTGAAATGCAGCACAAGCTCGCGACATGGGCCGAAAGCGATCCGAACCGAAGGTTCGATCGCCTCCTTCGGCTGATTGCCAACCGGGAATGGCTTGCCGAGGCCGGTCGGATTGTTCTAGCGTCAAGTGGCGCACGAACACCGGGCATCGACGGAATAGATAAGCAAACGACTGCAGGTCAGATTGGATCAGCATCTGGATGACCTGCGGAAAAGCCTGCTGGACGAGAGTTATCGGCCCCAGCCGGTGAAGCGAATCTATATCCCGAAGACCAATGGCAAGCTACGCCCACTGGGTATTCCAACTCTGAAGCCGGCGGTTGCTTATTGCCGATATGCTGACGACTTTGTCGTCATCGTAAAAGGGACCAAAGCTCAAGCAGAGGAAATCCACCAAGAATGCCGCGCCTTTCTGGAAGGCAAGCTGAAATTGACGCTGAATTGGAGAAAACCCATATCACCCACGTCAATGACGGCTTCGTCTTTCTAGGGCACAGGATCATTCGCAAGCGAGGGTCGCACGGGCGCATGTCCGTCGTCACAACGATCCCCAAGGAAAAGGAAGGGTTTGTTCGCAGGCTCACTGAAGCCCTTTTCCGGCAATCATAGTGTCAGCACGGTCGACATGATCGCTGGCCTGAACCGTCAAGTGGCGGGATGGGCAGCATTCTACAAGTTCACCGACTTCACCGCGCACGTATTCCGGCGCGTCGACCACGTCGTACTCTGGAAAATGGCGCATTGGCTGGGGCACAAATACCTATCTCGCATCAAACCTTTGATGCGGAAATGGTACCGAGCCCCGGAACCGGGCAAGGCGAAAACCTGGTTCGTGTTTGGTCGGAATGAACGCGGCGGGCCGCACGGAAAAGCACTTCACCGGCTTGTCTCAAGTCCGAAGGCGCAGTTCCGGTGGGGCAATCCGGAGGATAATCCCTACATCTTCCGAAAAGAAGCCCGCAGCACTGTCACCTCGCATTATCAGGATGTTGCTATGGCCATGGGCCAAGCTTGAACAGAGAGTCGTATGCGCTGAAAGGTGCACGTACGGTTCGGGGAGGAGAAGCGCGCTCGCGCTTCTTACTCCACTCCCGACCGCGGAGGGCTGGCAGTATCTGGCGGCCGTCATGGATCTGTTCAGCCGAAAGATCGTCGGCTGGGCCATGCAAGACCATATGCAGGTCGAACTCGCGTCCGCGGCGCTGACTATGACCATCCAGCAGCAACGGCCGCAAACTGGATAGATCCACCACTCCGATCGCGGCGTGCAGTATGCCTCACACGCCTATCGCAACGTCCTCACCGGCGCCGGCATCATGGCATCAATGAGCCGCAAGGCCGATTGCTACGACAATGCCCCGATGGAGAGCTTCTTTCATACCTTGAAAACCGAGCTGGTCCATCATCGCGACTACAACACCCGTGCCGAGGTCCAGCGCGATATCTTCGCCTTCATCGAGGGCTTCTACTACCGAAGCAAGACTCCACTCCGGCATCGGATATGTCGCCCCGATCGAAATGGAGCTAAAAGCCGCTTAACCCGTCCACTTTTTCGGGGGAAGATCACTTTGCCCTGGCCGCTGATGCAGGGCTATCGCATCACGCTTCTTCGCACGGGTGAAGCCTTTTGAGATGACCGACATTAAGTCTGATAGCGTCGCGTGTACCGAAATCAACGTCGTAAGGCTTGGCAGGGGTGTAGAGTGATGGGGGTAGCAAAGCTACAGTTCGCGCCGCGCACTGCCCCTCTCGAAACTGATTGTCCCGATGTCCTGGCTCACGCGCTCGCGAAGCTGAGGCGATGCGGGGGCGATGCGATCAACGTCCTGCGTCTGACGAGGAGCTGCCTAAAATCGTGTTGCCGTTCCTTGCTTGGGCGGCTTTACGACGGCAGGACATTCCGGCCCGCGCCATCAGGGTCGTGATGAAATGCTGCGGTGAGCCGATGGTTGAGAGGGCGCTCGGTCACCATCGCTTGCGGCAACTGAAACAGAGATATGGGGAGGTCAGCGCACCGTTCGCGTCGGCCTGATCGTTCTGAAGACTGACAGGCTGAGCGGCGTTAAGTCGCTCAGTCGTCTGCTCTGCATAAATACCAATCCTGGTAGGTCACTTAAGGCCGCTCCCTCGCTAAAATCACTGCCGGGGTTAGCGGCACGTGAAGGGACAGCGCCTTCCTTCCTCCAGCGGAATGCGCCGAGTCATGCCGCCGCTAACTTCACCCGCAGTGCGGATGCGGCAGGGATAGCGCCTTTCAAGACCCGCCGATGTAGGCGCCGAGTCGCATCCGCGCTGTTTTGAGCCGACGAGGAAAGCGTATGTTCAAGCGACAAACCACGGCATCAAGGGCTAAGCCATTAAGACATTTGCGCGCGCGGAAACGGTCCCGACAGCGCGGGACCTTGCTGAAGCGTTCCATTTCGCAACGCGCGTATTCTACAAAAGAGTGCCGGCAACGGGCGTGTGGTTTGAGATAAGAGATCGTATGGTCAGAACAGCCGAAGGGCAGTTCTATCTTATCGAAGATCATCCCATTAAGCTTGGCGGCCATGAAGTCGCACGGCCTTACAGTCTAGCGAGCGTCTTTGCGTGGCTGCAGGATTCCCCACAACAAATTGAGCGCACTGTCGTCAAAGGCGGCTAAGCTTTGAACAGCAGGCGACGCCGATGTCGGCGGACCAGGCTTCGGAGATCGCCCGTCTGCGCCAGGAGAACGAACGGCTGCGCATGGAGCGCGACATCTTAAAAAAAAGTCGATCGCGATCTTCGCCGGAACCCGGACATGAGCTTCCGCTTCATCGAAGGCCATCGCGACGCCTATCCGGTGCGGCTGATCTGTGCCGTGCTCGAGGTCTCGCCGGCCGGCTATTACGCCTGGCGTGATCGCCCGGTCAGTGAGCGGACCAAATCCAATGCCAGCCTCCTGCCCGCGATCCGGCAAGTCCATCAAGACAGCAGCGGGCGTTACTGCAGTCCTCGCGTCCATGCCGTCCTGCGCAACCAGGGACGTGGCGCCAGCCGTGGCCGGTTCGAGCGGCTGATGCACCGGCACGGTATCCGCGCCATCATGGCGTCGCCAGGCCGGGGGCGCACCACCGACAGCCGTCACGACCTCCCGATCGCACCGAACCTGATCGCGCCTGACTTCACCGCCGCAGCCCCGAACCGGGGCAGGCTCGCCGATATCACCTACAGTCCACCGCGGAGGGCTGGCTATACTTGGCGGCCGTCATGGATCTGTTCAGCCGAAAGATCGTCGGCTGGGCGATGCGGGATCATATGCAGGTCGAACTCGCATCCGCGGCACTGACCATGGCCATCAACCAGCAACGGCCGCAAACTGAATTGATCCACCACTCCGATCGCGGCGTGCAGTATGCCTCACACGCCTATCGCAACGTCCTCACCGGCGCCGGCATCATGGCATCAATGAGCCGCAAGGCCGATTGCTACGACAATGCCCCGATGGAGAGCTTCTTCCATGCCTTGAAAACCGCGCTGGTCCATCATCGCGACTACAACACCCGTGCGAGGCCCAGCGCGATATCTTCGCCTTCATCGAGGGCTTCTACAACCGAACAAGACTCCAGTCCGCCATCGGATATGTCGCCCCGATCAAAATGGAGCTAAAAGCCGCTTAACCCGTCCACTTTTTCGGGGGACGATCAGTCTCCCACTTCGGCAAGCTGTCGGACCAGCTAGAGTGCCTGAAGACGTGGGGCCGACCGATTCTGGTAGTTGTGCCGCAGCTTTTTCCGATGGATGTATCCCACGTCAGCTTCTTCCGCCGCTGAGGCTGGCTGTGTGGGAGTTAGCGGCGCGTGGTAGGGACAGCGCTTCTTCTCTCTCATCGAGCGCCGAGTCACGTGCCCGCTAGCTTCAACCATAGGGCCAACGGATGCACATATTCGAGCTGTACATCGCGTCACTGCGGTCGCAAGCGCTTGCGGTGCTTGCAGCCAATCAGGCCCGTGCGGCCGATCAGTCTTTGAGCCCGGCAGATCACCAAATCCCGAGATTTGATGCCGAGGAGGCTCAGGAAGTGTTAGGCATACTCGATTGCGTGAAACTCGAGCCCGCATGACTGAAACGCATGGTAGATGAGGTGAATGAGATCAAAGACCATCATCGCCGCACTGCTGAACTGGAAGCTAAGCGCGCGCTGGCCACGCGACGGCTGATCAGCCAACCAAGGGCACACCATAACCGACTGCTCAGGTCCAGGTTTCAACTGTAACCTTGATCTATCGCAACTTTCTTCAAAGTGAAGCTCTCGTGTGCGGCCTTGATTCCGGAAGGTAGCGAATTCAAGAGTACGCGTTTATAGCTCGATGCTGGCCACTCCGGAAGTCCTGAAGGCTCTGCCATGTGCGCCTCTTTATGAGGTTGGTCTCGCGTGCGAAACGCGCCAACGGGCTGCTGGCCAGTCTCGTTGATGCTGCACGCCGTCGAGTTTGACCGGCTCGCGGTCCTCCTGCATCACCGCCGTGAGGAGCAGTGGCAGATATCTTCCTCGTCTTTAACCACTACTGCGAGTCGACCGGAGATGGTCCGGCTCATCGTGAACTGCACGACGGATGGGGACACTCCTAACGCGTCAGCCGAAGCGGCGCGCCAAAGCTGGCGGCTCAAAGCATCACATTTCGCTCGCCGCGGGCACGATGTGAACATGTAAAACGTCGATCACATTGCACTCGTTTTCGTATGTTTGACAATGTCGGACATGAGGCAGAGAGATTCGAAGCTAATTGCGTGCTCAAGAAGGTATTAATGCTTTGGCACAGCGTTTGCTGCAACAACGCAGCGCCCAGAACTTAGAGCGACATGACAGAGCTTTTCCGAAATGGGCCACAACATATTAGTAAGCCAACTGAGAATGCCTGCGCGCCATGAGCGCTGTTAGGTGGGCAGTGATCCATAAAAATGCCCGGAGCGACGGTTATGGTCACCTTTTGCGTGCACGATGATAGTTTTTTGCATCAGCGCCAGGCGTTCATCGCCGAAGCAGAATCGTTCTTCAACGTCCGAGATTTCGCCGCAGCCGGTCATCAGACCATCGAACGACTCGCTGATATGCTGCCGCGGGACGAGGTCGAAGGAGTGCGTCTGCAAAGACCGGCCGATCTGATGGCTAGGGACCGCAAGGCTCATGACGGCGGCTGATTTTGGTTACTTTGATGCACGCCGCTTCGCCGACATTCCTCGAACTTTACCTGGAGACCGGTATCAAGGTGAACTCCCGCGGATATTTGGGGCGACAGTTCAGCTCGGTGATTCCGGTCACCGCCGTCTTCGAAATTGTTGCCGCCATGGCGCCGCAGCCAGCCTCCTACTATGAGCCGGGACAGCCTTGGCGCACTTCGCGTGCAGGCGATGGCAGCTGTCATCATGACCCTGCTCATCGTAGTCCTGCTTACGGCAGTCGGACAGGGAATCGGGGTTGGGACGTCGTTCATATCTCGTCATTTTGGCGCTGGTGAGTACCTGGAGGCGAGTCGAGGCGCGAGTACTGCGCTCGCGTTCGCCGCTCCGATCGGCGTCATCTTGGCAGTCGCTTTGCTTCCAAACCTGCGAGGGATCTTTGTAACGCTCGGGGCAACTCCAACCATTACGCCCATGGCGCTCGAACACTGGCGACGCTTTTGTCGGGTACACCGTGATGCTTCTAAACATGGTCAACGGCTTCATCGTAAGAGCCGAGGGTAACACACGATTCAGCATGTGGACGATGATGACCGCCGGTCTTCATACTCTATTTCTGAAACAAGCTCGCCGTTATATTGTCGCTGGAGGCATGGAGTGTCGTGATGGCTACGAGCAGTTCGATTTCCGCCGGACCGCATAGATCGCGATTGAGGAGGCGGCGGCGGTCTGCGTTGAGCAGGTCGACGCCGAGCGGCCAGGGCGGGTGAAGCAACGATCGTTAATTCCAAACTCCGCGAAGCCATTTTGAAGGGCCTCACCAAAAGTTCGTTCGGGCTTTGACATGACGCGCTTTGGCTTCCCGTGCCAGTAGCGAGAACGAGCCATTGAGCGACGATTTCCATCTTTGAGAGCGGACCATCGAGGCGGTACTGCGTTATCGTGACGCGCTGGCCGCCTCGACCTCCATCAATCAGGAAAAAGCTCTTTGATGCTGGTGCAGGAGCGGTCACTCAACTAAATGAGGCGCGGCAGCTCTTTAACGAGGCGACTGCGACGCTGGAGGAAGCTCGGGAAGCCCTGGCCGCTCTCGAGCAGCAGCTCGGATATCTTCCAGATATACCGGCGAAAGGAACTCGAGCGCGCTCTTGATCCGGATCATAGCTGACCGACCACTCACATCATCGTTTGCGGAGACGGGCGCTGAAGATCCGGTATATGCTTGCGTCGAGAGGTAGCACCTGCGGTGACGGATCAATCTGGGGTTCTATTTCTAGTCCTCTCCATTCGCTGTTGTTAACCGACAGGAGTTTGCTCACGCGGTCTGGCATCAGTGCGCCGAACAAGAGACTGTCAGGCCGGGGCGCGCAGACGAGTTGCCTTGCGCCTCAGCGCAAACCAACTAAGTACCTGACGAGTCGAACCAATCCGCGCTCGCATAACTTTGATTATGGAATATATTCCTATCTCCCGAAAGCCTAACGTGGCCCGTTAGCGAGGGTTGTACGACGCACTCGCTTGTCTTTGCCGACCAGCGTCGCGTTGGCGGCGGCTTCGTTTCCGTATTCGGCGAACAGGCGCGATCGAAAGCATCGGTGACAGACTCGTGGTTTGAGTCGGCTCCTCGACCGAGCGGGTATTGGACAGCTCCGTTGCTTGGCGGGTGCGGCCGCGCCTCCATGATCTCGAGAATGGCTCGTCCCTTGTCAGTGATACGCCAGCCCCCGTTCATCCGCTCGATGAGACCTTGGGAGAAGATATCCAGGCCAGGCACGCGGGCTGCCAATCGCTTCGTGCGTTCGCCCAGTCACGTCCGCTGGTCGCCAGAATCGCCATATCGCGTTTGATGTCCGCCATGACGGCGAACCCGTCGTGATAGCTGACAAGCACCTTGAGAACCGTCACCTGGAAGTTCACTGCCCCACCCGCACCCGGCTTCCGCGAAATTACTTCTCCTACATCTTAGCGGCATTCGAGAGCCCCTGTCGACTCACGACATTCAACCGCTTGGTTTTCGTTGGAACACGGTGCAAAGATCCTTGCTGGCATGACAATAGCTGAAGACTCCGCCCCGGATACGATTATGGTCGGCTCGATGAGGCTACTCGGATCCTATGCAAGACAGTTGCGGCTAAGCACCGAACGCCGGTCCTCGCAAAACTCACCACAGCAACCAAGCCTAAGGCGCCCGGAGAGGCATGTTAAGACTCGCTTTGAGCGACAGCCCCTCCTAAGAGTTGGAGCCTTTCGTACGAAGTACCGAGCTATCGCCAAATTTTGGTGACGGCCGGAGCGGGTCAGGCCGCGGCGGTTTTGGGCTGACGGTCGGTCGGGTTGGCGATGACCTCGATCGCGTTGTTGAATGTCACACCGAGAACGAGTTTTGGCAACTGGATGTGGCCATCGAGACGGCGCCAATTTTTCTGGGCGCCCTCGACCAGTTTGAAGACCATCGCGAGCGCGGTCTTGTTGGATAGACAGCCCTTCGATCGGATCGTGCGGTGGCGCACGGTGGCGAAGGTGCTTTCGATGGGGTTGGTCGTCGGTATTCTCGGTGCCAACGTTCTGCTGCGGTGTCCCACATCGTGACGTATGGTGCGACCATCGGGACAGAGGCACCGGGAGCAGGAAGTGCGGGCAGGCCGGTGC
>Ga0214545_1011618_pt1 | contig 12046 bp, 8 predicted proteins | sample CNSS4metaG_FD_160064 | JGI IMG/M metagenome (GOLD analysis project Ga0214545, IMG submission 160064) | Root nodule microbial communities from cowpea collected in UCLA plant growth center, Los Angeles, California, USA - CNSS4 | ecosystem: Host-associated > Plants > Roots > Nodule | place: USA... | reverse complement strand
GTCACCTTGAAGAAATCCTTAGACGTTGTAGAACACGAATAATCTGATTGGGGGTCAGATGGTAGAAATTAAAGAACTGGGTAATGTGATATGTTTATGTTATGTACGATATCTTGTGTTTATATGCTTATGTTTCTGCAACTTTCTACATGTGATTTAATTGTTAAGCTCACCCTATCTGCGTGTGTGTGGCGATGATCGTGTACGCGGTACACGGGAGCAGATGTTGGTGATGCAGGTGGCTCTGGTGCAGCCTAGTCGCGGAGAGGGGATTGACTTGGGGAAACTATTACGTTTATTTACTTGTTTTTGCAAACATATGTAAACCCTGACGGGTGACTTGATAACATTGTGGATTTTGGTTTTGTAATGAACGTTGTACACTTTATTCGCCCATTTAATAAAGTTTTAAATTTTCCCGCATCTTGGGAACATGAGGTATTATTGAACGCAAGATTTTATTTATTTCATTTATTTAATTATAAATCAGTAATATCCTGGCGGGATGTTACACCCGCCTCATCATATTTCCAAACCCATATGCCCTCTCTTTCTCTAATTAGATTTTGTCCAGCTATAAGTTGATTTCAGGTTGTTTTAAGTATTTTTCCCATATAAATCTCTCTCTCCTTCATATTAGCTGTCACACACAGGATCTATCTCTCCATTCCCCAACCTACTCTATACTTTTTTCCTTATAGTTTGAGATTGCATATAATCTTGGAAACCTATAACATAGGGGCATATCTCTTGCCCATTTGTCTTCGCAAAATTTTACTGTGTTCCCTCTCCCCACCCTCCAACTAGCACTATGGTCAAACCAGTTATCAATCACCCCTTCCCCACATATGCTACATATATCTTTCCACTACTACGATCCTTTCTTTGTTGAATTTTGCAATTTTATGTCCCTCCATGTGGATTAAGCACTTCCTTCCATAGTCTCTATTTTTTTGTTCCTAACCTCCATTTTTATTTTCCAAAAAGCTTTATTGAAATTTTCTATTTCTCTTATACCCAACCCACCTTCTTCCTTTGATTGGCATAAATTTTCCCACTTAATTCAAGCAATCTTCCTATTCTCAAACCATTACCCCACAAAAAATTTCTTTGTATATTCGTGATCTTTTTACACACTCATTTTGGTGCTTTAAAGAATGACAAGTAGAATAGTGGCAAAGACGAAAGGACTGACTTAATTAGGCACACACGACCTACAAAAGTCAATTGTTTACCTTCCCATCTAGATAGTTTATTCCTAATTTTGGCCACCACATCATGCCATAATTGTTTTTTCAAGGGTTGTCTCCTATTGGCATACCGAGGTACTTCAAAGGCACCTTCATTTGGCTACAATTCAAAAACCTAGAGAAGTTTTGTATAGTTTCCTTCCCAATCCCCATCCCTCCAATCCTTGTTTTATGGTAATTTACTCGTAGTCCTGATGTGAGCTCAAAGCATATTAATATAGTCTTTATAGTTGTTAAGTTTTCTTTGTTTGTATCACACACAAATAAAGTATCATCAACAAATTGTAGTAAATTAACCACAATACCCTTTTTTCCCACCTTAACACCTTTATACAGAGTTTTTTTTTTGTTGCTTGCCTCATCATTCTTGCCAGCCCCTCTACTACAATTAGAAATAGGCATCTTGAGAACTTAGAATGACATCCAGATTTGATTTTCCTAATGTGAACTTAGAGAGGGTTTTCTTTAAGTAAGTTAATTTTTCCAATTTCCTAGAGCAGTTATCACAGTTTTGAGTGCTATTCTTACAATTTGAAATCTGATGTTTCTGATTTCTTTCTACTTCTTCTAGACTAGTCTTTAAGCTTTCATTCTCTTTTTCTAGCTTTTTCAGTTTATTCTCTAGCCACTTATTTTCCCCTTTAAATCTATTGTTTGATTTTTACAATTTTGTGGCTTCCTCATACAATTCATTAAATGCCTCAACTAATTGATCATAATCATTTTCATTAGTGTAAGAATCATTACTTACATTGTTTTTTGATGATTCAATGTTTGTGTCGCAACTGAGATCGCGGCGAAATGGCAAAAATAATTTAAAAAAAAAGAGGAGTCACCACCATAGTTTATTATGGAAAACTATAGAAAAACCTTAAAAAAGAAAAGTCTTCGAAACCAAATTTGGATTCGGGAGTCGGTTACGTGTGGGAAAGGTATTAGCACCTCACAACGCTTGTCTTAGGACAATTCCTTCTTTAATTAAGTGTGCAAGATAGAATTTGATGTTTAAAATATTCGTTGTTCCCCAAAAAATCAAACAAAATAAAAAAACACATACAAAAATAATAAAGATTAAAAACAAATTTTTTTTTGGCATGACGAGGATTGTACTCGCTCCTACGTATTCCCATTTGGAAAATCAGGGATAACGTAGTTCTTATTTTTTTTAAAAAAGTTGTTTGATATTATTATTATTATTTCCTAAATTTTAGATTTTATGTATATATATATTTTATTAATATCAAGAGAACCTGAGATTCTACAGGATAAAAATTTAGTTATTAAGCAAATTTGAGATTTGACATGATATTTAAAATGATTTTATAATTTTTATTTTTTTATTATTACTATATTTTTTTTAAAAAAAAGAATTAAAAACCTATGAAAGAGTGTTTTGATTATCAAACAAGTCCGAGACTTGGCATGACATTCAATACTTACATAAAAGAAAAAAATAATTTTTTATTTATTTATTATTATCATTTTTTTAGAGAGAATTGAAGTCTACGAAAGAAACCTTTTATTCATCAAGATGAAAATAAAGGGAAAGAGAAAGGTTGAGCACATCAATGACAAACCCAAAATCATCTAACATGCGAACCCCAAACACATTTAATCATATAACAGTTCAAACGATCATACATTTGATATTATAAGAGAATCATGAATAACATTAGGAGCAAAGAAAATTTACCTTAAGGTGACCCTCTTTTGCGCGTGCTCTGGTAATAAAAAGGAGAGGGGCTTTTCGAATTTTTTGTGTGTCTTGCATTGGAGAAATTTTGTGCTTATATAGGCACCTTGGGGTACCCCTGAAATCTTAGTCTTTAATTATAATAAAATATATGAGAAAGAAATTGGTGCTCATGAAACATATTATAGAAATTAAATAGTCGCATAATATCCAGGTGTTGATTATAATTATTAACGAAATATTGCCTGTAATTACTAGAATCATATTTTCCGTCACATAAAAATCGTGATCAAATCATAACATATTATTCATACAATTGATTCTAATTATTACCAGAAATATTTTCTTTTAACTATTAAAATCGTATCATTCTCTAAAAGCATTATTATCGGAAATATTTGCTTCTAATTTTTTAAATAATATTTTTTCTGACTGACAAATCAACGAGACACATCACAAAAGTGTAAATGCAAGATATTTATTCAAATTATTATAAAAATATTGTTCCTAATATTATACCCTTCTCTAAAAACACAAATTACAAAACGTCCTCTTTTAACATGTCATGTGAAGAGTGTAAATAACAAACAGTGGGGGTAAAAATATGTATAAAATATTTGGGCTCATGAAAATGGTGAGGGTGTGATAATTAAAAACAAATTAGATTCTCCCTTCTTTTCCTTTTATTTTTTTTTGTTGTTCTTTTTTCTTTTCTTCATGGTATAATTAAAATTAAAAACCTAACATATTTTTATTTAACAAGACAAATGCATTCACCCGGATGAAATTGGGTGTTAACAGTTTGCCATAAGATAGAACTTGTTCTCCTCTTCAAGGCTCTCACCAGATTCACTTGAAGTACTTGACTCATTATCTTCCCAAGCAATGTAAGCCTTCTTCTTCTTTTTGAGTTTATTTGTAGCTTCATTCTATTCTTTTAGTTTTTGCTTCATTTTGAGGACAAGGCACTCAGACTTAATGTGACCATCTTTGCCACATTCAAAGCAAGTTGGAGCAACAAATGTATCTTCCTTCCTTGATGATTTCCTATTTCCAGCATATTTATTGTTGGTTTTGTTCTTATACTTTAGGAACTTTGAGAAATCTTTTCACCATCAGGTTCAACACTTCACTGACAAAGTATTCCTCATTTTGATTATCCATTTTTTTTTACCTCTGGTCGTGGATGTTTTTCCAGCAGTTTTTACAATAGTTTTCAGAGCTACATTGTGCTTTCTTTCTTCTTCTTCCTCTTCTTTGAGCCTTCCAAGTTCTAACTCATGTTCTCTCAATTTTCCAAATAGGATTTGTAACATCCTGGGCAGATATTAGTTAATAAAAATAAATAAAAATTTAAATAATTCAGCCTTTAATATTCTTTCCCCACAAGCGTGGGAAATTTCAAAATTTATTAAACGCGCTTAAATCCAAAAATCCATAATTGAACTTAATTATTACAAATTCCAAAATTTAACCATAACTAAAACTAATACATAATAAAAGAGATACTTTTCTTTAAAACAATCCTCATAGCTAGCCCTCACTTCGTCTCTATGCCTTAACAACATCACCTGTAATATCATATGCTTCCGTGTGCCAAGTCACATGATCATCGCCAAACACAAACAGAAGGGTGAGTTCAATATAATTGAACATGCATGAACCAAATCATATCATAAACCCTCACCCAAAGCATTCCAACTTAACCAAATACCCATTCTTAGAATCTTTCTCACCATTACACAAAAGTCGTCATCTTCTTTAACGAGTTCACTTCCATAGTTCAAAGTCGTCCATAGACATGACGACTTTTTCAAAACAAAGTTATGCTTACACAATACTACTTGACCTTTTAGGTATTTTTTTAAAGGAAACCAAATTGGTAATTTTGAAAACAAATTGACCCGTTGTGTTAAAAACCTAAGAAAGAGTCATATTAGGTTTTTATTTGGGATGATATAGCAATAATACGACTTTTTTTAAACTAGGTCAATTTTGGCCTTAATTTACAAAAGTGGTTTGTTTGGCTGCAATTATAGAATAGGGTCAAGTCGTTCCGATACATACCGACTTCAAAAAGTGAAGTTGCTCTAAGTCCTAGCGACTTCTTTGAAAATGGCGAAGTCGTCACATATGATGATGACTTCTTTGTATCAAATATAGACAGAAATCACTGAGTCTTAGTGACTTCTGATTGTGCTAAGCTGAAGTCGTTCTAACTTATAGCGACTTCAGTTTTGATGGATCATTTTTTTAATTATAGTTATTTTTTTATATATAGAGAGGCATGGAATGGAAGTAACATAAATAATTATTGATAGAATATGAATGGAAGTTGAAGTTGTTCAAAACTAATAATTTGAGATATTTTCATAAAACTATAAATAGTAAGATCATTTTTTTAGATAATGGAAAATTACAAGTAAGATAGGAATTCCATAATATAACAGATTGAAAAAACTAGAAATAGCAAAAACTACTAACGATAGGGACAATTTCCCCTGTAATGTCCTTCATTTCTACAATTTGAACATTTATTTCGTCTATTGGGATTGGGTTGATCCATTTCATTGTGGATACGAGTAGTCAGATGTCTTCCCGATGCCCTACGATGCATGTTTGGGAATGGAATGAAATTAGGTCTGGTGTATGTAAACCAATAATCTCTATTTTTAATCGAATGAAACTAGAGTTCATATGCTTTGTTGATGGTGTAGAGCCTATAAACTAGATGAATGTATGTGATTAGGTCTATATGGGAGAAATAACAAACAACTATTACGTGATGGCAAGGCATGACAACCCATCAAACACCCCCTTCACCATACGCATTCTTTCTGTCTTAGTCAAGCTATGGTGTAGGATCATCACACATGTTTGATAACTCAGTCATGACACCACCGTCTGCACATAATCAAGGATCGTCATCATTAATGCCCTTTTATCCTCCATCAATGCATTTTCAAACACCCCAAACAACTGTTCACCATCCCTATTTTCCTCAAACTCAACAAGGTGAAGACGATGATGAACCACATGAACAACAACCACCTAGACGATCACCCAGGCTAAGAAGACGACCTCCATGTGACACTGGAGGTCACAGGTGAATATATTCTAATATTGTATTCCAACTTTGAGATTATAAATTATTTATATTATTAATTTTCACATACTTTATTTGTTGTTTTATATTTTTAATGAATGTTCCAACATTTTTTGTCAAAATTAAATTAAAAAAATAGAAAAACATATAATAAATATTTATGTTTTGAATTTGTAAACTACACTCCACTCTAAAAAATAAATCAACTAATATAAAAAAATATACAGAAAATCACACACTAAAAAAAATAAATCAACTAATAAAAACCAATATGAGGCAATAGCTTCGAAGTCGTCACGACGAATACGAAGACTTGTCTTTCTTAGAAGGATAATGATAGAATGCCTCACTTTTTTGACCCCAAAGTTACCCGCCTACGTGGCATTCATTATTTTAATAATTTTAAACGAAAGAGGAGCAGTGACGCGTGAGAGAAGGTGGAGTAAACGTTGAGGTTGTGATACACATGCACGTGAGGAAAAGTAAGAAAAACAGAACTGAACTTTGCGGTTTAAACTAAAGGCGAGAGTGCGGCAGTTTAGGGAAAAGCGACAGTGCCAGTGCTCTGTTGGGAAAGAATAACAAAGGTGGATTGCTGCCATAGCTTCGTGTGGACAATTGGAAGCCCTAATTTTGGTGTTCTTTTTCTACAAATCAAAGGGCACTTTGGTATGTTTTACTATCCGATTACAAACCCCTATTTTTGTGATATTTTTCCCCAAATGAAACTCCTATTTTTGTGATGTTTTTCCCCAAATGAAACCCCATTTTCGTATTTTCTTGTTCGACGATTGAAATGGCATTTTGATGTGTTATTCCCCAAATGGATGCTCTCTAAATCGTAAATGTTGTTATGGATTGTTAATTGAAAATGTGAACTGTTTTGTGTAAGCAAAAATGCGAACTGTTTCGGCAGTTAGGGTGGGGTGGGTACAAAATGCGAAGTGCAGTTGTGTTGTTGGATGTTCGGAACTGAGTTTGTTGGTTTCGACATTTAGGATTGGGTGGGTACAAAAAGCAAACTGGATTTGTGTTCTTGGATATGAGTGACAGTTAATGCGTTTTATAATTGCAGGTCAGTTGACATGAGTGACATTAGTGAAGGTTGTGAAGGTAGTGAAGGTTGTGAGGTTGAAGATTGTAGTGATATAAGTCAGGTATTTTATTTTTTGTTGCTTTGTAACTTAATTTATATTTTAGTAGACTAAGTTTAACCTATGGTTTTTAATATGAATATTTGCAGATTAGTTTCAGACATTTTAAAGATGAATTTGTTTCTCCTATGAATTTGAATGAAGTGGATGTTCCAAGTCAAGCTGCAGAAGACATAAATGTAACCAACAACGATATGTACGTGCATATGAGGAATGATCCACGGTTACGGTTCAAAAGCCGTGTAATCCAAATTCCGTTCGCAGTTTATAGTCGGAAGAAGAAAAGGATACCGAAATAGTTGTTGGAGTATGAGCAATATTTATCTATTTTGTTTTGTTTGATGGAAATGAAATATCATTTTCATTTGTTTAATTATAAGAACGTAGACATGTAATTGAAACCTATGAAACATGAAGTTGTGTACAATTCTATTTGTTGTGTTTCTGTTATGTTATGGTGCAATTAATAAATAATGATTTTTCTAAAGTGTTTGTGTTGTTTTGTAGTGCATTTATTTAGTAAGTAAAATGTGGTAAGTCTGTGGTACATAAACCATATCTCAGAAAGACAGTTATTGAAATTTAAGAATTGCTGTGTTGTGGGAGTTATTGATAGACAATTCTGGTATTGTGAAAAGGTTGTAACATTGTACAAATCCATATTTCATGTGAAAATACAACTGAAAAGCAGTTGCAGTACTGCACGTACAAAAAGTTTAATGTAAAAAGACACTTATGGCATCATAAAAGGACACTTCAATCTCGAACCAGAAAAGTTTTTTTTTTCAATGTGCTGTTTCAATTAGTTGTTTAAGTTGTTTGGTGATGATTCATGGTGATGGAATTATTTGGATGACCATTCGATTGTGTCCAAACCCATATTTCATGTAATAATACAATTTAAAATCAGTTCCAGTACTGGCAGTACAAAAAGTTCAATGTAAAAAGACACTTATGGAATCATAAAAGGACACTTGAATCTCGCACCAGAAAAGTTGGTTTTTAATTCAATCTGTAGTTCTAATTAGTTGTTTAAGTTGTTTGGTGATGATTCATGGTGATGAAATTATTTGGATGACCATTCGATTGTGTCAAAACCCATATTTCATGTAATAATACAGTTTAAAATTAGTTCCAGTACTGTGTGTACAAAAAGTTCAATGTAAAAAGACACTTATGGAATCAGAAAAGGACACTTGATTATCGAACCAAAAAAGTTGGTTTTTAATTCAATGTGCAGTTCCAATTAGTTGTTTAAGTTGTTTAGTGATGATTCATGGTGATGAAATTATTTGGATGGCCATTCGATTGTGTCCAAACCAGATTTCACGTAATAATACAGTTTAAAAGCAGTTGCAGTACTGCGTGTACAAAAAGTTCAACGTAAAAAGACACTTATGAAATCATAAAAGGACACTTGATTATTGAACTAGAAAAGTTGGTTTTTAATTCAATCTTCAATTCCAATTACTTATTTAAGTGGTTTGGTGATGATTCATGGTGATGGAATTATTTGGATGGCCATTCGATTGTGTCCAAGCCATATTTCAGGTAATAATACAGTTTAAAAGCAGTTCCAGTATTGGTAGTACAAAAAGTTCAACGTAAAAAGACACTTATGAAATCATAAAAGGACACTTGATTATTGAACCTGAAAAGTTAGTTTTTAATTTAATCTTCAATTCCAATTACTTATTTTAGTGGTTTGGTGATGATTCATGGTGATGGAATTATTTAGATGGCCATTTGATTGTGTCAAAACCGGATTTCACGTAATAATACAGTTTAAAAGCAGTTCCAGTACTGCGTGTACAAAAAGTTCAACGTAAAAAGACACTTATGGAATCATAAAAGGACACTTGATTATCGAACAAGAAAAGTTAGTTTTTAATTCAATCTTCAATTCCAAATATTTATTTAAGTGGTTTGGTGATGATTCATGATGATGGAATTATTTGGATGCCCATTCGATTGTGTCCAAGCCCTATTTCAGGTGAAAATACAGTTTAAAAGTAGTTCCAGTACTGGTAGTAAAAAAAGTTCAACGTAAAAAGCCACTTATGGAATCAGAAAAGGACAGTTGATTATCGAACCAGAAAAGTTGGTTTTTAATTCAATCTTCAATTCTAATTACTTATTTAAGTGGTTTGGTGATGATTCATGGTGATGGAATTATTTGGATGGCCATTCGATTGTGTCCAAGCCATATTTCAGGTAATAATATAGTTTGAAAGCATTTTCAGTACTGGTAGTACAAAAAGTTCAATGTAAAAAGACACTTATGGAATCATAAAAAGGACATTTGATTATCGAACCAGAAAAGTTGGCTTTTAATGCAATGTGCAGTTCCAATTCGTTGTTTAAGTTGTTTGGTGATGATTCATGGTGATGGAATTATTTGGATGGCCATTCGATTGTGTCCAAGCCTGATTTCACGTAATAATACAGTTTAAAAGCAGTTGCAGTACTGCGTGTACAAAAAGTTCAACGTAAAAAGACACTTATAGAATCATAAAAGGACACTTGATTATTGAACCAGAAAAGTTGATTTTTAATTCAATCTTCAATTCCAATTACTTATTTAAGTGGTTTGGTGATGATTCATAGTGATGGAATTATTTAGATGGCCATTCGATTGTGTCCAAAGCAGATTTCACGTAATAATACAGTTTAAAAGAGTTCCAGTACTGCGTGTACAAAAAATTGAATGTAAAAAGACACTTATGGAATCATAAAAGGACACTTGATTATCGAACCAGAAAAGTTGGTTTTTAATTCAATCTTCAATTGCAATTACTTATTTAAGTGGTTTCGTGATGATTCATGGTGATGGAATTATTTGGATGGCCATTCGATTGTGTCCAAGCCATATTTTAGGTAATAATACAGTTTAAAAGCAGTTCCAGTATTGGTAGTACAAAAAGTTCAACGTAAAAAGACACTTATGAAATCATAAAAGGACACTTGATTATTGAACCAAAAAAGTTAGTTTTTAATTTAATCTTCAATTCCAATTACTTATTTAAGTGGTTTGGTGATGATTCATGGTGATGGAATTATTTAGATGGCCATTTGGTTGTGTCCAAACCAGATTTCACGTAATAATAAAGATTAAAAGCAGTTCCAATACTGCGTGTACAAAAAGTTCAACGTAAAAAGACACTTATGGAATCATAAAAGGACACTAGATTATCGAACAAGAAAAGTTGGTTTTTAATTCAATCTTCAATTCCAATTACTTATTTAAGTGGTTTGGTGATGATTCATGGTGATGGAATTATTTGGATGGCCATTCGATTGTGTCCAAGCCATATTTCAGGTAATAATACAGTTTAAAAGCAGTTCCAGTACTGGTAGTACAAAAAGTTCAATGTAAAAAAACACTTATGGAATCAAAAAAGGACACTTGATTATCGAACCAGAAAAGATGGTTTTTAATTCAATCTTCAATTCCAATTACTTATTTAAGTGGTTTGGTGATAATTCATGGTGATGGAATTATTTAGATGGCCATTCAATTGTGTCCAAACCAGATTTCACGTAATAATAAAGTTTAAAAGCAGTTCCAGCACTGCGTGTACAAAAAATTGAACGTAAAAAGACACTTATGGAATCATAAAAGGACACTTGATTATCGAACAAGAAAAGTTGGTTTTTAATTCAATCTTCAATTCCAATTACTTATTTAAGTGGTTTGGTGATGATTCATGGTGATGGAATTATTTGGATGCCCATTTGATTGTGTCCAAGCCCTAATTCAGGTAAAAATACAGTTTGAAAGCATTTCCAGTACTGGTAGTACAAAAAGTTCAACGTAGAAAGACACTTATGGAATCATAAAAGGACACTTGAATCTCGCACCAGAAAAGTTGGTTTTTAATTCAATCTGCAGTTTCAATTAGTTGTTTTAGTTGTTTGGTGATGATTCATGGTGATGGAATTATTTGGATGGCCATTCGATTGTGTCCAAGCCATATTTCATGTAATAATACAGTTTAAAAGCAGTTCCAGTACTGGTAGTACAAAATATTCAATGTAAAAAGACACTTATGGAATCATAAAAGGACAGTTCATTCAAATACCTGAAAACACAAATATCAAATTTTTAAAAAAACCTTAACTTTCATTACATCACATGTAATTGTTTGAACATCATAGTTACTCGTCACACAAAAATTTGTTGACAAAGACTGTAATGAATTCATCGGTACCCACCACTTTCCGCAGAACCCGCCGCCTCCAACAACCCAAACCACTCTCCACAACTCCGCTATCCGCTTCCACTACGACCCACAACACCAACCTTTATGGAAGGATAGCCTTTTGGGGAAGAGAATGCCTTGTGATACAAATGCCTCTGTGCTTGTGTGAACCCGTTCGAAGAAGAAACTTGCGCGGAAGAAACGAGGGAAAACAATGCAACGCAATTTAAAATGTTTCTCCAATTCAAAGCATGTGCACATGACGCAAACTTTCCTTTGCCGCTGCCTCCAATAACCATTTCGTTTAAAATTATTAAAATAATAAATGCCACGTAGACAGATAACTTTGGGATAAAAAAGTGAGGCATTCTATCATTATCTATCTTAGAATTACACCTCTGTAAAAAAAATAGTTAACCAACCTTTTGTAATTGAAGAATTATGTTTTAAAAAATTTTTATCAACAAACTTTTAATAATATATACGTGGCAACACGTTAATAATGAAAAAAAGTTTGATGTAAATAGAAAAATGTTTGATGAGCCTTAAAAAACAAACTTGATTAAACAAAATCTGTCAAAATATCATATCATACTTCTTTGTAATTTTTCGCTAAAATTGACCCAGATTTGACAAAAAAA
>Ga0214545_1011616_pt1 | contig 12049 bp, 16 predicted proteins | sample CNSS4metaG_FD_160064 | JGI IMG/M metagenome (GOLD analysis project Ga0214545, IMG submission 160064) | Root nodule microbial communities from cowpea collected in UCLA plant growth center, Los Angeles, California, USA - CNSS4 | ecosystem: Host-associated > Plants > Roots > Nodule | place: USA... | reverse complement strand
AAGCTTACAAAATGGAAAATGGAAGAGAAAGAGATACAAAGAGGAAGATGGAGCTGTTCCCACAAGCCCTAGCACTCCTCCAAGCTCTCCAAATCGCGTTGCTCGAGCTCCAAAATGTCCAAGATCCGTTTCCCTTCGCGAAAATAGAAGAAAAAGGGTCACTTGACACATCAGCGAAAACAGGCGCCTGGCGGAAGTCTCTTACCGCCAGGCGGTGACCAATAAACAGGGGCCAAAACTTCCCGCTACCGCCCGACGGTGTCCAATGTGCCGCCAGGCGGTGACCAACAGTGGCGCCTGGTTGGCGCTAGTGTGGCGCCTGGCGCTGGCTCTGTGTCGCGGGGCGCTTCCTGTTGACATTTTTTCTTTTCTCCTTGTTATTCCGGGTCACTCATTTGTTTGAACTTTTGGAGCAAAGCTTCCAATGTACAAAAAGGACACAAAAATGGGGATTAGTGGTATATTTAGATCAATGTAACCCACAATGTATTTATTTACAAAAGTAAGGTAAAATTGAGGATTAAGTAGGTTAAAAGCTTTGGAAGAGATGATTTTGCTAATGAAATATAGCTTGGATAATGGTAAAAATTAACATTATCACTAGTCTCCTACAGTAATAGGATGTATTTCCTAATTTTCATTGATGATTTTACTAGGAAAACTTGGGAGTATTTTTTGCATGAGAAGTCAGATGCATTGACCAAATTCAAGGAATTCAAGGCAAGGACTAAGAAGGAGACATGTGCACACATCTTGTGCTTGCGGACAAATTGTGGAAGGGAGTTTCTCTCTTGTGAGTTTAATAATATTTGTCACACATAAGGCATAAAAAGACAATTAACTACCTACTATACTCCTTAGCAAAATGGTATTATTGAACGAAAGAATAGAACAATTATGAATGTAGTTCGTTCTATGCTCAATGAGAAGCATTTTCCTAAAGTATTCTGGCCATAAGCTATAAAGTGGTGTCTGCACATCCAAAATAGAAGTCTTACAACTGCTGTAGAAGATATTACTCCAAAAAAAAGCTTGTGGTGGCAAGAAACCTGTGGTGGAGTATTTCAAAGTCTTCGAGTGTGTGGCTCATGTGCATATTCTAGACCAGAAAAGATTCAAGTTGGATGACAAAAGTAGAAAGTGTATTTTTTTGGGTGTTAGTGATAAGTCTAAAGCGTGGCACTTATATGATATAGTCAGAAAAACTATGGTCATTAGAAGGGATGTAGTTTTTGAAGAAGAAAAAAGTTAGGATTGGAACATATTAGAGTTGTAAACTAGGCCAGATGAGGTGATTTTTGGAGATACAAATGATCCTGCTGCAACAACAAAAAATAACACTAATATTGCAGCAATTGCAGACAATAGTGTTGATAACAATGAAGATGGGAGCAACGACACACATGTAGACAGTACTGCACCAGGTTCACCTAAAGGGGGGGCAACACGTGCAAGGAAAGCAATAGGGTGGTTAGTTGATTATGACACGTGCAGGCTATCAGAAGAAAAAACTTTAACAATCATGCTTTTAACGAATCAGACCCGATGTCATTTGAAGAAGTTGTAGGGAGTAAACAGTGGAAAGAAGCCATGGTTAAAGAAATAGAAGCTATAAAAAGAATCTCACATGGGAGCTTACATCTTTACCAGATGGAGTTACACCAATTGGAATTAAATGGGTTTTTAAAACCAAACTTAATGCAGAAGGGAAAGTAGAAAAACATAAAGCAAGACTTGTAGCAAAAGGGTATGTTTAAAGACATGGAATTGACTACACTGAAGTTTTTGCTCCAGTTGCTAGATTGGATACCATTAGATTAATTCTAGCTACTGTTGCCCAATTTAGCTAGAAGGTGTTTCAACTTGATGTCAATAGTGCCTTCTTTCATGGAGAACTTAAAGAAGATGTATTTGTCCCACAACATGATGGTTTTTTGAAGAAAGGGGAAGAAGAGAAGGTATATAAACTAAAGAAAGCATTGTATGGTCCTAAATAGGCACATCGGACTTGGTATCACAAAATTGAGACCTACTTTGTGCAAGAAAAAATTGAGAAGTGTCCTAGTGAACACACATTTTTCACTCGCTCCCAGGGAGGTAAAATTTTAATTGTTAGTTTCTACTTTGGCGACTTGATATTCACTAGAATGATGGAATTATGTTTGAGGAGTTTAAATAGTCCATGATGGCTCATTTGATATGTCTGATTTGGAAACATGAGTCACTTTCTTGGTATTGAGGTTAAACAATACTCGACTAGAATTTTTGTTTGTCAAAGGAGGTATGCATAGGAAATAATGGCTTGCTTTGGTATGCAAGACATCAATGCAGTGAAGAATCCCATGGTGTCAAGGACTCGACTGTCCAATAATACAAAGGAACAAGGTGTTGAAGAAACTATGTTCAAACAACTAATTGGCAGTTTTATGTATTTAATTGCCACTAGATCGGACTTAATATATACATTAAGTTTACTTAGCAAATTCACGACTAACCTTGCTACAACACACTGGTTGGCAGCAAAATGTGTTTTGAGGTACATCAGAGGCACAATCTGTCTTGGAATTTGGTATAAAAAAGGAACTAGTAGTTTAAGACTGCTAGCCTTTTCGGATAGCGATTATGCTAAAAATTGAGATGATAGAAAAAGCACTTCAGGCTATGTATTTGCACTAGGAACAATGGCAATTTCTTGGGCATCTAAGAAACAAGATGTGGTAGCTTTGTCCACAAGAGGTAGAATATATGACAGCAACTCTATGTGCTTGTCAATGTATTTGGCTAAGCAGATTGCTAGAACAAATAGGGCTTAAGAATGAAACTGAAGTTAAGATTAAGTGTGATAATAATTCTACAATTCAGATATCCAAATACCTAGTATTTCATGGGAAAAACAAACACATAAATGTCAAATTTCATTTTCTTCGAGATTTGATGAATGATAGAGTGATCAGACTACGGTTCTGTAGCTCTCAAGATCAGCTAGTAGACATTATGACAAAACCTCTAAAGTTGGAGTAGTTTCAAAGGTTATGGACTATGATTGGAAGAACTAGTATAGATGCATTAGTTTAAGAGAGGAATTGTTAAGGTTTTGCTGTTTTTATTTATTATTCTGTTTTGTTTAGCAGTTTGTTAATAGTGTAGAATTTGTTCCCAATTTGTAAGGCAGTTCCTAATAAGTTAGGGATTACACTCCAACTATGATCTAATCTGTTTTTCGGTGGCTCTATTTAAGCCAACAATTATCTTTGAATAAAGTGTACAACTTACAACTTCTTTTACTTTCCATTCACATTGACCTTTCTTTTACGTGTTTTTATATCCTTCCAATAGAAAATTGAACTTATTTCTCCTTGTTATACTTTAATTTCTAAGAAAAATGTTTTCCTTATTTTTAATTTTTAATGTGATATACTTTTTGTCTTACTTAATTTAAATGTAATATTTACAAAAAAAGATTAGATAAATTATGGAAATTGGAATTAAGATTTTTTAATTTTAAAGTTAAAGTATCTTGCAAGCAAAAAATTGAAGGATGTAAGAAAATCATTTTTACCCTTCCTAAGATTCCTAAGATTGAGACATTATAATAATTATTCAGGTTACAAAAAATTGGTGTTTGATGTTTATGTTTACAGAAATTGGTTATCCGACAATTGGTTAGTTAAAATTATCAAAATTTTGCATAATATAAATGTGAATATTCATCATTGCCAAGTAGCTTTTACTTGTTTCTAAAATTGCGAGATGATATTAAAATCAACATAAAAATTAATGGAAGAAAAGTATTATTAAGATTAAGCTTTATTAGAAATTTATTAAAATAAAATTAACATAATTAATAAATTTATAAATTATTTTTCTTAATAGTGTGTTTTGGGGTGATAAAAATTTGAATTAATGTTGGATGAATTAAAAATTTGAAATAAATTTTTAGAGAATTAATATAAATATATATATATATATATATATATATATATATATATATATATACTTATTTATTGTGTCGGAGATTAAACCTTTGTGAATCTTGTGATAGTAGTCTAACGGAGTTTAAGTTAGTCCATATTTATAAAATTAATTTATAAGATAAAAATTGTTCAACTTATAAACTAAAAATCGATGTGATTTCTTGTTTATGTAAGATTTTTTACCAATTATTTGATTTCAGTACTTAATTATTTGATTTCATTACTTAATCACTGACGATGAAACATATACAGATAGTTTGTTTAATTAATTTTAAAGGAAGAGAATCCATTTCCTAAAATCGGTTTATATTTAAGAATAAAAAAGTGAGATATCTTTATGAATAAGTAAAGATAGTATTTCTTTAACTCTTGAAATAGTAATTTTAGAAAATAGTAATTAATCAATGTCCTTCCAATTATGGTGAAGCTTGAGTCCTTGCAAGTAAAATAGAAAGAAATATATTCATTGTTACAATAAACATTCCTTTAAGTCTTCATCATTTAAATCTATATCTCGTCTAAATCCGCATTTGGAAAGGAAAAATTATCGGATCAATAATATTGTGACTTTTGTAAGGCCTACTTATTTTATTCCACCCTAATTTTAGAGAGGTTGTGCCAAATTGGTTGGGCCTAGGGCTGGCCCATAAAGAGCCAAATACCCTAAACCAGCTAACACTATCATTTCCGCCACTTTACAGAAACGCAGCCACCTTACTCTCTCAATCTCCCTAACTTTGCTCGGGTAGGGTTTTGAGACCCATTCGATTTCAAAGTGAGTTTGGCTCATTCTCCCATCCACATATGTTATTTTCACTTCGTACTCTTTCCCTTTAGTTGGATTTTCATGTTTCTAGCTAGGGTTCACCATGGTAACCCATTTGGAATCTGTTTCCACCATTCTTTTCAGCTCCTTAGATCTGTTCTCAAAACTATGATGCTCGTGGGTTAAGTGTCGAGTTTTCCGCTAGCTCTTTCTAGGTTAGGGAAGCTAGGGTTTACGGTTATTTACGTTTTTCGTATGTTTTCTGAGTTTGAGTCATATGCTTAAGGTATGCTCGCGTTTTGATTGATTGGTATTGGTAAAAATGTGATTTTTGGTGTTTTTTCTGCATTTTGCACGAGTGAACAGTAGTGCCTAGGCGAGAAGGGGCTCCCCTGAGCGAGAGGACCTCTCTCGCCTGAGCGAGGTCTTCTAGCCTGAGCGAGACTAGGGCAGGTTTCGTGCTATGGTGTGAATAGTTCAATGATGTGGTTGCTTACTTGCCTGACTTAAATGCCTTACTAGAAAGGTTTGGTGGATGATGCAATGATTACTGTATGAGGTTGAGATGAAAACAAGATGTTGCTTTATTGTTTAAGACTTGGGAAGTATGATTTGTATGATTGGTTGTTTCTATACATATACATATCGGCATGATATTAATGTTCATGGGAGTTTTCTGATTGGTTGGTGAAGCACGTACAAAGCATGAGTAGGACGTAATTCCATGACTCTTGTAGTGAGGGCTCATGGTGGTGCCTCATCTAATGGACGTAATCCTAGAGTCGTCAAAATGGGTTATAACCCGCGAGCCAACCCGACTGATCACGGATTCGGGTCGGGTTGGGTTGAAAAAAAATTACAAATTTCAATATGGGTTAAAAATGAACCCAACTCACTAAGAACCCGGCTAATTCGAGTTGAACTCGTGATAGCTAGGTTGGCTCACCAACCCGCCAATAAATTTTAAATATTATATATATATATATATATATATATTATATATAATATTAAAAAAATAAGTGATAAGAATGATTTGATGTTAGATAGTAATTTATATTTTAGGGTTTTTTGTTTGTATTTGGAGTTTAACATAATTTGGGATTTTATTTGGATTGTATTGAAGTTTATTTAAATTTTAATCGCAACTATAGTTTAGTTTTTTTTTGGATTGAAGAAAAAAAATTGTGTGTGTGTTTTTTTTAATTAAGTGAGCCAGTGAGCCAACCGGTTTAACCTGCCAACCCGTGGTGGTTCGGGTCGGCTTCTAATTTTGTTGGCTCGCTAATAAGTGAGTTGGGTTGGGTTGACCCACTAAGTGACCAACCCATCACGGGCCGAGCCGGGTTGGGTCGGGTTACTCGTTTTGACAGCTCTACGTAATCCCATGGACCCTTCTAATGAGTGTCCCTGGTGGTGCCTCATCTATTGGACTTAATTCCATGAATCCTCGGGGTGAGAGTTCATGGTGGTGCCTTAACATAAGGACGTAATTCCACACGGGTATTGTAGTGGTGCCTCAAGGCCAGGACGTAATTCTACGAAGGCCTCGTGGTGGTGCCACATGTAAGGATGTAATTCCATGAAGGCCTCGTGGTGGTGCCTCACTGCTAGGACATAATTCCACGGTTTCGTGGTGGTGCCTCATTTTGCGTATCCGGATAGTCAAGTCTAAGAGTCTTAAATGGTTTCATTTCTCATGTGTGGATGTATGTTATTTATGCTTGATTTTGAAATTTGCATGTTGAGTGTTATGATATAAGAATCTCTTTCACTAGCTTACCTTTATGCTTGCTTGTATGTTTGTGTGTGATCTTTCTCCTTTTTGTCTGTGTTAGTGCCTTTAGTTAAATTCATGTCGTATCAAGCCTAACCAATAGTTTTCCTGTGTGCCAGTGAACTATGGCACCTCCTCATAGGACTTCTCATTCCTCTCAGGGTGATGTACTTGATATCGCCAAAGCAATAGAAGCGATGGTAGCTGCTATGACACAATAGAGCACGACGATGATGCAGCAACACGAGGCGTCGATGCAGCGTCAGACGACATCTTTAGAAAAACAACAATTGGTGATGCAGCAGATGAAGGCTACAAGGCTGGCTGTAGAAGATGCCCACAAGCAGCACATAGAGGCCCTCCGCCAGTTGGAGGAAAATAGGGTCGTTGCCCCTGTCCACGGCTCTGAACCAAGACCTCTCCATCAGGAATGGAGTTTGGAAGACTTCCTGAAACACCATCCAGTCAAGTTCAATGGAAAGACCAGTCCAAATGTCGTAGATAAGTGGCTGAAAGACATCGAAAGAATATTTGATGCTAAGATGTGTCCCGAGGAGAGTAGGCTGGCCTTCGTAGTGTGCATGCTCACGGGTGAGGCTGAACACTGTTGGATCAATATGAAGTCCATCATGGAGGAGAGGTAAGAACTAGTTATTTGGGATGTCTTTAGGAGGAAGTTTCTCCCCGAGTACTTCCCCGACAATGTCAAGTATGCTAAAGAGGTGGAATTTTTGCAGCTGACTCAAGGGAACAAATCTTTGGCAGAAGACTTCCTCATGAGATCCTCCATCTCCCAAGTCATCTCTTGAGTTGCCTCGTCTTAGAAGACCTTCACAGTCCGAATCTCCTTCCCTCTGAGTTGTTTGACTTGAGAATCCAAAATTCTCACTAGTCCAACTCCAACTGTTAGGTCCTCGCATACTTGAACGTCGTCCTCCTCCAGCACATGCGTAGGGTCTGCAATGTACTTCCTTAACTGTGATACATGGAACACACTGTGTAGGTTTGTCAGATGAGGTGGCAAAGCAATCTCGTACGATGTTGGTCCAATCCTCCTCGTGATCTGGTACGACCCGATTAATCTCAGAGTTAGCTTCCTCGACTTGGGAGCTCTCCCTATTCCTGGTGTAGGTGTAACCCTGAGGAATAGATGATCACCTACCTCAAACTCAAGTGGACTTCTCCTTTTATCAGCATAAGACTTCTACCAACTCCGAGTTGCACGCATCCGATCTTGTATCATTTTCACCTTCTTAGTGGTTTGCTGCAAAAATTCTGGTCCAAGCACCACTAATTCTCTATCATGTTGCCAACATAACGGTGTCCTGCATCTTCTACCATACAAAGCCTCGTATGGTGCCATCCCAATGCTAGAGTGATAACTATTATTATACGTGAACTTCACCAACAACAGCATATCACTCCATGTACCCAAGTGATCCAACACACACGTTCTCAGCAAGTCCTCCAATGACTGAATGGTTCTCTCAGACTGACAATCGGTTTGAGAATGATAAGATGAGCTCACTTTCAATTAAGTACCTAGTGCTTTTTGCAGCGACTACCAGAACCTCGATGTGAATCTCGGATCCTAATCCGATACAATACTCGTGGACACACCATGTAGTCTAACGATCTCTCTGACATACAATTCTGCTAGTTTGTCTAGAGACATCTTCTGATTAATTGGCAAAAAGTGCGCACACATCGTCAATCTGTCGACTATTACCCAGATGGAGTTATGCCCTCTCACTGACCTTGGAAGATGCGTAACAAAATCCATGGAAATGTTGTCTCATTTCGACTAAGGAATATCTAGAGGCTCCAATGTACCACCCGACCTCTGATGCTCAATCTTTGCCTTCTAACATACTATACACAATGCCACATAGTCTGCTACATATGTCTTCATACCTGTCCACCAGAAGGTCGCCTTCAGATCTTTATACATGTATGCTAAGACGACTCTTATGTCCTTTCTCCAAGAGCATATTTCTCAATACCGGACTCATGGGTACACAAACCCTCTCTCAGAAACGCAGAATGCCATCTTTACCCATCTTGAAATCTTTTCTCTTCTCAGTAGCCAACTCACCAATGATCTGCTGCAGCTCCTGATCATTGCCCTATTCCACCCGGACCTCGTCTAGGAACTTGTTGGTGATTCTCAACATACTACACAGTATAGTACATGCAGTCGTATTCAGTCCCAGATTCATATCATGCAACTTCTCGATCAGTTCTAGTTCCTTCATCATCATTGCTGACATAAGCATTCTCTTTTTGCTCAGAGCGTCTGCAACGACATTGGCTTTACCAGGGTGGTATAAAAGCTCAGAGTCGTAGTCTTTTAAATACTTCATCAACTTGCGCTGCCTCATGTTCAGTTCCTTTTGATTAAGCAAGTATTTCAAGCTCTTGTGATCACTGAACACCTGAAACTAAGATCCATATAAGTAATGCCTCCAAGTCTTGAGGGCAAATACTACTGTAGCCAACTCTAGGTCATGCATCGGATAATTCTTCTCATGTCCTTTCAGTTGTCTCGACACATAAGCCACTGGTCGTTTGTCTTGCATCAACATACAACCCAGCCCCTAATATGAGGCATCACAATACACCTCAAACATCTTGGTTGTGTCAGGAATAGCAAGTATTGGTACAGTCGTCAACCTCCTCTTCATATCTTCAAAGCATGTTTCACACTCATCTGTCCAAGAGAAAGACTGGTCCTTTCTGGTGAGTTGTGTCAATGGACTCACTATCTTGGAGAAACCCTTCACAAACCTTTTGTAGTAACCTGTCAGACCCAAGAAGCTTCGCACCTCGGTAATTGTCTACCGTCTCTTCCACTTCACCACAGTTTCAATCTTAGTCGAATCCACTACTATTCCTTGGGCTGAGATTACATGGCCTAAGAACTATACTTCATCCAGCCAAAATTCACATTTTGACAACTTTCCATACAACTGATGCTCTCTAAGAGATCCCAATACCACTCTCAGATGATCTGCATGTTCTTCCTGACTGTCAGAATATATCAGTATGTCATCAATGAATACAACGACAAACTGATCCAAATACGGTTGGAAGATCATGTTCATGTAGTCCACGAAGATTGCAAGAGCATTTATCACCCCAAACGGCATCACCACATACTCGTAGTGCCCATAGCGTGACCTGAACGCCGTCTTCTGTACATCCTCAGGCTTGACTAAGATCTGATGATATCCAGACCTCAAGTCAATCTTGGAGAACACTATTGCTCCCTTCAGCTGGTCCAACAGATCGTCAATTCTCGGCAGTGGATACTTATTCTTTATTGTCAACTTGTTCAACTGCCGATAGTCAACACACAATCTAGAGCTGCCATCCTTCTTCTTCACTAATAATATCGGTGCTCCCCATGTTGATGCACTCGGTCTGATGAATTTTTTCTCAAGCAGGTCTTCAATATGCTTTTTTAGCCCAGCTAATTCTGTTGACGCCATCCTGTATGGTGCCATCGAGATTGGACCAGCTCTAGGGATGAGGTCAATAGCGAAATCAACATCCCTACTGGGTGGCAATTCAGCTATCTCGTCTGGAACACATATGCATATTCATCAACCATTGGAATCTTGCTAATTTGTTCCGCAATGTTTTTCTTTTCTATTTGAGCCACTATCATAAAGCAAGTAGCTCCCGCTTCAATCTCCTTCGCTGCTTGATTAGATGAAATCATCTCAAGTCCCTTTGTATCTGGAAACACCACTCTGCATCATCCGCAATCAATCATGACGTGGTTGCTGGACAATCAGTCCATACCCAGAATCACATCCAAACCCTTCATTGGCAAACAAATGAGATTCACCTTGAACTTGCGGCCTGCCACTTCCATAAGGCATCCCACATAAACAGAAGTGGTGGATACCTCGCTAGATGTCAGCGTTACGACTATTAACTCGCACCCCAGCTCTCGCATCACAAGCCCGAGCCTCCTCACACATTCATTTGATACAAATGAATGGGTAGCTCCTGAGTCATACAACACAACAACCTCATGATTAAATAATAAGTAGGTAGTCTGCACCAGATTACCTGACTAAGTCGCCTCAGTGGTCGTTAAGGCAAAGACACATAACACCTTCCAGTGGTACTACTACCACCTGAGCTGTCCGAGGGTTTTGGGCAGTCCCTCCTAAGATGCTCCCCACCACAGTTAAAACACTACTGTTTCTTGGACAAAGTCGGGGGTCTATTGTATGGCTTCTTCTGTAGTCTAGAGTATGCAGTGGTCTTCTGCTGTTGAGCCACTTTGTTGGGGCCCATCGTCAGCTGCTCAACTGTTTTGGCCTGCTCGACCAAAACTGGGAATTTCCTGATCTTGAGAGGCACCAAGAGCCTACGCTGCTCATGTTTAAGTCTGCCCTCGAACTTCCTGCACCTCCACTCTTCAATGACAACTGGCGAGTAGAATCGTGCCAGATACTCAAACCTATCAGTATAGGCCTGCACAGTCATAGTTCCCTACTGGAGTGTAAGGAACTCTGCCTCTCGCTCATGCTTCGCGCTGTCTTGGAAATATTTCTCCACGAACCTCGTCCTGAAGGTAGCCCAGGTCACCTATTCTTCACGGGTCTGCATCAACTGTTGCATTCCCTGCCACCAGTATTCAGCGTTTGCGACCAGGAGGAATGTGACGAAGGATAACCTCTACGCATTAGTGCATTCAAGGACCCTGCAAATTTTCTCGCACTCATGTAGCCAGGCATCTTCCTCATCATGGGTGGCCTTGCCAGAGAACTTGGTTGGCCTATGCTTCATGCAATCCTCCATAGTTACTGGACGAGTAGGTGCGACTATGGCCCTGAGTGGTGTTACAATGGCTGCATCGCATCCACCATGCGATGAATCAGCTAAGCAATGTCATCAGCTCCATCATTATTCCTTCTCCTTCTGTTGGTCATAGCTTGTGCGCGTCACATTTTACAGTTGTTCACATCACACAGCTCAAGTTATGATTTCACAACCAAAATTAGCACAAAACACAATCAATTAGTCACGCTAACGTAACACGATGAGCTCACTCCCTATAGATCCCAAAACATTTTTGAAAGTCTTTGCTTTGATACCAGATATAACATCCCGGACGGATATTACGAATTTAATTAAAAAATTAAAGAAATGATAATTTAATGTCAATTAAAAAAACTTCATTCCCTAAAAACACGGGAAATTTAGAACTTTTATTACTTTCAATAATAAACCAAAATCCATAAATACAAGAAAGATCGTAATTATCCAAAAGTCCTATAATATCCATAATTACAATTTATTTGAAATCATAAAACTACATAAAAGATCTGATAAAAATCTCCCAAGATTAGCCTCGCTCCGGCTCTACGCCTCACCAGTCCCACCTGCAACATCATCTCCTCATGTATATCGCGCATCCGATAATCGCCACACACAAGCAGATAGGGTGAGCTAACAAAATAATCATATATTTTTATAGCGCGCACACACACACACACACACACACACACACACACA
>Ga0214545_1011615_pt1 | contig 12049 bp, 8 predicted proteins | sample CNSS4metaG_FD_160064 | JGI IMG/M metagenome (GOLD analysis project Ga0214545, IMG submission 160064) | Root nodule microbial communities from cowpea collected in UCLA plant growth center, Los Angeles, California, USA - CNSS4 | ecosystem: Host-associated > Plants > Roots > Nodule | place: USA... | reverse complement strand
TATTGAATATTTTGATAGTATCATGATTCCGTTGGTGTGATTTTTAAATTTTTTTTATAAAAAATATTTAATTGATATATGGAACAATAAAAAAATGGGTATGGGTATGGGTATAAGAAAATACCCGATACCCGGTGGGGATGGGGATGGGTCAAAAGTTGTATACCCGTTGGGTTTGGGGATGGGGATGGGGATGAATTTTTATTATGGGGATGGGGATGGGATCATGATACCCGTACCCGCCTCGCTCCGTTGCCATCCCTAGTAAGAATAGACAAAACCAAAAAGGATAAATACTTAAACTTTCCAACAGTAATGTCAGACACGAGAGCAACTCTTGTTACAAGTTGTTACTCAACAAGAAAGAGCAAAGAAGCTTGGATGATAGACTGAGATGCACAAATCACAAAACTCATAATGCTAGCATCTTCAAAGAGTTAGACAATGCATAAATATCCAAAGTTATTGTAGTCAATGGAAAACATGTAGTAGTGAAAGACAAAGAAGTTTGTGTTTGTTGAGATTTCCTCAAGTACAAAATATATTTCAAATTGTTTTATAAGTACTTGAACTCAGTTAGGTTGAGTGTGGGAAATATGTTAAAAAAATGATTTCCTAGTTTTTGAAAAAATAAAGTTTAAAATATTTTATCTATGTGGAGGTCAGATAATACTTGTCTTACAAATTTCCTAGTTGAGTGGAAGAAAAAAGAGGAACAAACCTTTACTAGAAAAGCAAACAACTCAAATTTGTGGCAAAGGAGAGACTTTGTCACTCGAATTTTTCTACTTTGAAAAATATGAGCTCAGTGTTACAACAATTGAAGGTCATGAACTGAAGTCCTGACGTGCAATATACAAAGATAGAGCATGAGAAGTTCAACAAGGATTTGAAAGAGGATAAAGCTCTTCATGATTTGTACTAAAAGAATTTTCTTATGACATTGCAAAAGGACATCATGAAAATTACCTCTCTTCGATTTGGTTCTTTGAAACAACAAAATTGAATACAAAAGCCTGTTGCTTTGAAACACAAATTGATTACAAAAACTTGTTATATCTTACCAAAGGTCTGAAGAAGCAAAACAAACAACTCAATGGTAAAATCATTCACCTTAAGAAGAAAATCAAAGGATAAAGAAAAGAGAGCTAAAAGCTGCGGAGTAGCACCAGTTCAAGGAGACTACAATAATTAACGAGTATATTCTAATTAGTTTGATGAAGTACAAGCAGTTTAGAATCATATACCTTGCAAAGACATTACAACGAATACGACAATGATGTCTAGATTAACACAAAAATTAAAGGATATAATGCTTAGTCAAATTCATGCACCCATTGTCATTTGTTGGAGCAACATGATTATAGGCTATTCCCAAAGTGGAAGAATGAATGAAGCTCTCGATTTATTTAGACAAATGTCAATTAAGAATGTTGTTTCATGGAACACTATGATTTGTTGATGTGCTAAGACAGGGTATATGGATAGAGCAACAAAGCTCTTTTAGGCCATGGGAGAGAAGAATTTCGTTTTCTAGAATTCCCTTCGTACATGTTTCCTACAAAATAATCTATACTCGGATGCTCTTTTTAAGACTTTGGTTATGATAGTGCAAGAGGGGAAAAAAATGGTTAATCAAAGTTAACACCTATCTCAAGTGCATGTGTTGTGCTTGTTGCTTTGCAAGTACGTAGGAAACTTCATGAAAACATTTTGAAGAGTTGTTATATGAATGATTTATTTGCCAACAATGCCTTGGCCACTATGTATGCAAAATGTGAAAGGGTATAAAATGTTAAACAAGTGTTCAAGGACATTGGATGTGTTGATCTTATTTCTTGGAATTGATTTGTGGTTATGCTTTGAATGGATGTGCAAATAAGGCATTCATAGCCTTTGGCCAAGTGTTATAAGAGATCGTTCTTAATAAGGTTACTTTTATCGGGATACTGTTAGAATGTAGTCATGTCGATTAAACGATTGAGAGTTTGGATTTTTTTTTTTCTAATGTATGGTTGGGGGTTTTGTTATTGAATCCTTGGTTGAGCATTACAATTCCTCAAGTGAAAAAGTTGGAGGCAGAGTCTGGTCGGACAATGATGGATTCATTCGAACAATGCTATAATCTTAAAACTTTCTCAAACAAATATGACAACTTTCATATTTATCATTTAAGGTATTTTGATATTGTTATAGAGAAGTTTGAATTAAGAATATTTAATGTATATCACTTTTCTAGTGATGATATAGAGGTAGATCTATATATTTAGAAAAGTTTATTGTCCATCCTATTATTTAGGAATAATGGATCTAATTAAACAAGATGAAAAAAAAAATAGTACTTTTTATCTTAAGTTAGTCTCAAGTTTGATATCAAGATAAAAAAAAATTAGGAAGGACAAAATAGACCAATCCGATCCATTTTGGTCTGATCCGCTAAAAATTGATTAAGCCGGATTGACTTGCCATAAAAAAATAGGCTAAAAATTGCAAGCCACTCTGTGCACCACTTTTTTTTTCTATTTTGTAAATTTTTTTTATATTACTTCTAAATAAATTTTTAAAGCATATTTAATCATATAAATATTTTTTAAACTTTTAATTGATTAGTTAATATTTTTAATTGGATTAATCAAATTAAAATAATTATTACTTTTACATGTTAAATTATTCTATTATAAACAATATTGGAACTTACTTAGTAAGAGTTGATAATTTAAATTATAATAATATTACATATTTACATCTTTATAAAATATAATATAAAAAATATAATTATTTTAATTTTAATTAAAAAAAAACTAAAAAACGAAAAATAAAACACTAATTCCCGTTAGCCTACTAATATGATGGGTTAGGCAAGTTGGATTAAAATGGACTAATAGTCTAAAAATTTCAATCCAACCCGTTCTATTTTGGTGGCCTAATGAACTAGTCTGCAGGGTACAACCCATTTTAACATTCTAAAAAAAATCAATATCTCACCGTAAGATTGAGATTCGATATCCTAAACATATTATAAAAATTTATTTGTAATTTTAATTGTTGTAGAATATTTTGTATTTTTATATAAATACTTTACTTTTATAACTATTTTTTTACATACTTTTTATAACTTTAATATAAATTTTAATAATACTTTTCATTTTAATATTATTATAACAATTATTTTTTAATTAAATTTTTTATTGTCATATAAATATGACACATACTTCGACTAATATTTAGAATATAAATATTAATTATTTAGGAATATCATTGAAAAGAATTGTTATAAACTTTTTATTTTCTCAATAATCGGTATTAATATGTGTGAGATCTAAATAATGAACCCTGTAGTGCCATTTTTGGGCCTCTTTTTTAAATCGCTCACCAAAAAAGCAATGGATCCAGTCCGATTAAAAAGGACCGACCTAGTGACCCGACCCTTATAACAGCTGGCTATATGAATCGAAGGTCAATTCGTTGCTTTGCGATTGACAAAACAAAACCCTTACCCTTCGTTGTCTCATTCGTGATTCTTCTTCATCTCCGTTCAAGAGGTCTACGCTTGAAGATCTTGTTGAAATGGCATGTTCCCTTCTTAATCCATTCCAATGACTCAGATTCTTCTCTATGGCATGCTGAAGATATTCTATTCTAACGCTTTTTTTTTTCATTTTTCAATTATTTTGCAGGCCGATTCTCCGCCACGAAGGTAAACTCCGTAATTCTCTTAGATTATGATGACAGTGATTATCCTATAATTTTGATGCACTGCGTGGCATTTCACAACGAGAATTTGTATGTGTCTGTGTTTGTAACCCTAATGCACAACGAAGTAAAACATTGAAAATTATTTATTGACGAATTTGTTCATGGCAAAGTTTAACGTAGGAGGTAGGTCCGGAACCTAGGTTATTACTATGGCGATAGCTACGGCTGAAGCATTTGTTGTGCCGTGTTCGGTGTTTAGGGCTTGCCTTAGGTATTCAACGTTGTTCTAGTATTGACCTAGGACTTCGTTTTGGGATTGATCTCCTCGCTATCGGCGAGAATCTGAGATGATAATTGAGATCCACTAAGAACCCTCACATTCGGGTTGGTTTATTCGTGCACAGCGCTGCCATTCCCAAACTGTGGATGGAAGGACTGTCTATAGAGAAAACTTGAGTTACACATAGTTGGCTACTAGTTTTTGCCTTTGTCCAGTTTCAAGTGGGGTCCTCAACCGAGTTTTTCTCAAATTCTCTGCCAAAATCCTAGAGGGTCCAGAATTACTTTCTTGGTCCAGAATTACTTTCTTGATTCGGGTATTGTGAACAAGTTTAATACTAGAGTTCAGCTGTCACCAAGGTGAACGCATTCAATTTTGTGAGATTTTAATTCTAAGGTCATTGTTAAAGGATGGATTTGAAGGACACTCTGAGATTACTGGTTGATGAAACTATTTGTCCTTTTGTGTTATAATTGAATATTTCAGGAATTCAAGGTCCCCTTCCCCTTGGAGGGCTCAGTCAAGATCGAGGTCAAGGTCTAGATCCAGGCCAAGGTCTAGGTCCCGGTCAAGATCATTTGAAAAACAAAGGCCAAGGTCTCGCTCCAGAAGTCGTGGAAGGTTAGTGCCAAGCCTTTATCTTTCATGAGTTATGGCTATTGTCTTGATGTGTTTAATACTTTTTCGTTTTCGTGGCTGTGCTGTGGACTACTTGTCTCGTTCAGATCAAGATCAAGAAGTCCTGAAAGGTTAGTCATTTTCCGATTTATTTGTATCTCGTCATAATGCTTCCATTAGAAGATAAATCTTAAATTGTTAAGTACTTCTGAATTAAGTACGATTGTGCTTTTTTGATATGGTTTAATGGCCTGTTAAGAGCTTATATGTTTGATTTATGTTTCAGGACGGAGACTAAAAATACAGGGAATACACTTTATGTCACTGGCCTATCGTCAAGGGTCACTGAGAGAGACCTGGAGGAGCATTTCTCTAAAGAGGGAAAGGTGAGTGTTGTTTGATTTACAGTTTCTCCCCAGTGAACTCCATGTTTTGGAGCGGGTGTTAATAGTTGTCTTCTTTGTTAGGTTGCTTCGTGCTTTCTTGTGGTGGAGCCTCGTACTCGTATTTCTCGAGGTTTTGCTTTTATTACAATGGATACTGTTGAGGATGCAAACCGCTGCATCAAATATCTCAATCAATCAGTTTTAGAGGGTCGCTATATCACTGTTGAGCGGGTATTGTGTTCTTCAATTAACTTGTAGTTGCTAAAGAATACTTGTGCTCTTGTTTCTTCTTAACTTGAAGGTTTTGTGGTCATATTCAGAATACATTGCTTCAGCTATTTTGGCAGCAATCAAAGATGATCAGTTCATCCATGTCAACTTTAGTGATACAGCTTGATCAATGGCAAGCTTAAACAGCTCTAATCAAATGCCTCTGATCCACTAAACACATAGCAACTATATTGTCCAACAACTTTACAACATCAGCATTCACTTTCAACTCAACTAATCAACGGACATTATCAACAACTTTCTAATCAGGCTTTTATGGTATCTCACACCTGGCATTAATCATGTGTGTAGATATACATTTTTTTTCCTTATAAGCTAGCTAGCCTGTTTACGTTGTAGAAACTTACTCTTAAAGGTCAAACATAGATATAGTGTGCAAGTGTTAGCACATTTTCCTTAGGCAACAAGGACACCACGATATTCTACGTCTTTTTCTTCCATTGGCGCTTGGATGATTTATTTATGCAGTTCTTAGCCAAATAAACTCCAGGGATTGTGAGCCTCTATGTTTTATTTCAGTCCCGAAGAAAGCGTGCAAGAACTCCTACACCTGGACACTATCTTGGCCTGAAAAGTACTCGAGACTATGGTAAGTTAGAGACAGCGTCTTTTGAATGGTTAGTTTAGTCTTCATTGTTTGCTTTATGTAAACTTTTACTGAATCCCACCTGTTTGTCTGAAGGATATCGCGGTGACCGTGGAAGATATAGAGGAGGTGGCTCTGGTCGTGATGATTATGCATATCGTGGAGAGCGTGGAAGGTCTCCAAGGCGCTCACCTTATCGTGGTGGTAGAGATTATTCTCCGAGGCATTCACCGCCACCTTATGGCGGAAGAACTAGGAGGGATAGGTCCCGATCACTTCCATACTCTCCATATGGTAGCCCAGACAGGAGGTATGCTCGTGGATCTAGGTGATGTCTTTTGAAGCTTTTTTTCCATCTTTAAATTTCAAGATGGAAAGGAAAAAAACTGTTTTATGAACATCAGTTTGTATCCATGTTTTGGAAACAGTTTGCACTTATTAATACTTTCTTTCCTACTTCTGTTTGTTTAAACTTAACTAGTTTGTATAATTCGTAATTATTGGCCCAATGGATCTAAAAGACCCACTACTTTGTAAAGCTCCATTTTGTCTGATATTTTTCGGTTCGTTATTCGTACCAACAAGCTTGTCTAAATTTTGAGTGGGGTGTGTGGCGTGGCCAAGTGGAAATTAGTTGAGTATGTCAGTAATTGATGGACATTTATTAGATTAGTAAGAAGTTTGGTTTTGTTAATTTGTATGCTTGTGATTTTTATGATTTGTCTTTTTGCGGAAACATTTTCAAAATTTATGGTCGCTCAAAGTATATTATTTTAAAGTTGGCAAATGGTGTATTAACGACAGTTATTAATAGTGTAATAAAAAGTTGCCATGATATTGGAAAAGTAATAAAGTTTAAGAGAATAATAAAAATGATTTTGGAGTGTTTCAATAGTAAATGTATTTTAAAAAATTTTATTTGTCTGTGTATTAAGAGTCGTCCGGAGAAGAATAAACGCATTTTCGATGTCATGTCTAAAGAATTATCGCGTTCTTTTTTCCTTTATTTTTCACATATTTTCTTAGAAACCACTCATCAACAACCTCGTGAAAAGAGAAGCAAGGTTGTATACGAGACATTGTTAACATCGTACGAGACTCTAATTGTTTATTGATGCTATACTCGTGTGGTTAAAATCAACACATGGTGCCGGTGACCAATTTCATTATTTTGATTCTTGATGGTAAAAGTGTAAAGAGAAAAAAAAGGTGGAGAGAAAAAGAAAATAGAGAGAGATAAGTATAAACAAATAAAAAGAGATAAGAATTTTTTTTGGCTTATCAATTCAAAAAAATAATATATAATAATAGATATAATAAATAAGATTACATTTCAAGGTAAATATTATGTTCTTAAATGCATTGAAAAAATCCTTGAAAGAATAATCTTTTTGTTCTGTATGTAACTAATCATTTAATATCCTTTTAATCCCCGAAAATAATTTGAAACATCAATAAGTAGGAGTAATTGCTTAAATTTAAAAAATAGACTACAAGTAAATGATTAAATTTGAGAACTTAATTAAAAGTAATTTTTTAATTTAAGAAAAAAATATATATAAAATAATTAAGTTCAAATATTAAAATCCCATGAAGTGATAAAGTTGAAGGGACAAATAAAATTCGTGGATAGAATGGATGTTTACAAACCATGATACATGATTCAATCACTATTAGTGAAAGAAAGAGGAAATGCTAACAATTTTTGTGCATGTAAGTGTGTAGGATTCAGAATTGAAATACACAGTTCGAAATTAAAGACACAGACACAAAAATGTGCAAATTTATGAGCTGAAAAAAGAGACAGGGTTCAGGAACAGCAACAACCTGGTATGGTAATGGAAGCGACCATGTTTCATGTTTCTGCGATTGTGCTCAATCCTCAACCTCACACTTTCCTCTTTCCCTTACCCGTTTCCACCTCACGCAACTTCAAACTGTCACAAACTCTCCACTTCCCCAGAAACTCCATTCTCCGCTCTCTCTCGCCGTCGCTGCACCCAACTCCCCAATACGACGATTCCGAAGAACACGTCATTGGCGACTGCATCGTATTCGAGGAAGGCGTTTTCGATGACCCCCTTTTGCACAGCTCCGACACTCTCACCGTCGATATGCCCAAGCCCAAGCCCAAGCCCAAGCCCGGTTGGAGGAAAAAGGAGGAGGAGAACGTGGGCGAGAATTTGGTTCCGGGAAAATGGCGAGAGGTTCAGGCGGAGATAAACATCACGAAGAGGGATAGGCGCAGGATAGCGCGGGAAATGGAGTTCAACAGCAAGGTTGAAAAGAAGAGAAGAGGGTTGATTCCTCTTAGGGATATGAACTTGGATGACTATAAGGCTTATAAGGAGGCCAAACTGGCGCAGATGAAGTTTCTCGATAACGCTTCTAGTTCTCAGGTGAAAGAAGAGGTTCCTCAACCTGAACCGGAGTTGAATCGTGGTGAAGAGGACCACCCTGAACCTGAATTCAACGGAGGCGAACGTGTGGAGCCCAAGAATCCTAGATGGCTTGTTTATGGGAGGGGTTTGGAGGATGTCACTGAGTTTTTCAATAGTGAAAACTATGACCCTGATGCTAAAACCCTTCAAGGTATATAAATGAGTTGTTCTTTTCTATGCTTTTCTCTGTCGGCTACATTTTGGTGTCTTTGGTTTTTGTTTGCTCTTGTTTTGCTACTTGTGTTGGATATGCTTATTCTTGTTTGGGATATGATATGAACTAATCCAGTGAAAACTAATGTTTTGGTTTATATGTGCTTTCGAATAACAGTTTCGTGAGAAGAGTTAAAATTTGTTGCTTCCATGAGTTAAATTTAACTTACCTTCCAAGCTTGATTCATTTTATCTTCTTTTTCTTCTTCTTCTGATGAGTGTTTATTTAGATGTTCACTCAAAGAGGGTCTAACTGGTTAGTCGTTAGTGCATGTTGCTGCATTTCATGGTTGTTAACAAATGACAATGTGGGCTGAGAAATTGCACTGTGATCAAATGAATGATTTTTTTCTTGTCACATGTCTGGATTTCTTCAAGTGTTGGGATCGTTGTTCTAATTCTTTCGTGCCTGCATGAATAGGTAAGCGGAAGCTGTTTACCAAGGACGAGAAGGTTTTATTGAATAAGCGGGTGCCAGACTTGGAAACTGCTACTTCAGTAAGTTTTATGATAGAAGGAAAAAAATGACTGTTTTTTACTGTCGTTATATTTTTGCTGATGTTGGAAAAAAAAAATCCTTTGTTCTTTTTTAGTGGAAGTTGTTGTCATTTTTTGTTCAGCTAATGATGTTGCTGAGTATTCCATCTCACTAATGATGTTGTCAGTCCTGTTGGACTGGATACTCTGGTCATAGAAACCTTGTTGCAATGTTTTTTTGAGTGTGAAAAAGGTCAAAGGAGGAAAAATGGTTCTGATTCACTTGTAGCCTTTGGTGAATATTCTCAATATTATTTTCAGGATAAATGGCATCCCCTGCACACTCTTGCTGCTTGTGGAGAATTTGAACTTTTAGATTCTCTGTTGAAGCACAATGTTGATATCAATGCTGTGGATAAGGTATTGCAGTTCTAACTTTTCACAGTGGGAATTGGAATGCACAAGTCCTCTATTTACTTTACTGATTTACTTTATTTCCAGGATGGTTTCACTGCTCTTCAGAGAGCAGTAATTGGAAAAAAGCAGGCCATAACCAATTATCTCCTGAGAAACTCAGCTAACCCTTTTGTACTAGATAAAGTGAGTAAAATTTTACTAAGTTATAGTTGCATAAGCCTTTACTAGCCAATTTTTTTAGGTCTTCTGCCATCATTCAAAAACCATTACTGTTGTTGTTCCATCTTAATCTAACAGCATATTGTTCTTGTAAGCCTTAGTTGTCTGTTACTGATATGTGTATGTATCTGTTTTGTTATTTATGTTAGGAGGGAGCCACATTGATGCACTATGCGGTACTAACAGCTTCTACCCAATCAATTAAAGTACTCTTGCTGTATAATGTGGATATAAATCTTCAGGACAATGTATGATTAATTTTTCTCTTGGTTATTTTATCTACCTTTTGTTTTTTATGCTGAGCTGTTTGAGAACATAATTCATTTTCCTCGTGCGTTAGTATGGCTGGACACCATTACATCTTGCTGTCCAAGCTCAGAGAACAGATTTAGTGAGGCTTCTGCTGATTAAAGGTGCTGACAAGACATCAAAAAACAAGGTAATAATTTGTTATTGATTTCCTGCTTCAATCTGTCAATGTTAAAAAACCTCGGTGTCTTCCATAATTTTTGCTGAATGTAGATGCTTCAAATGGGTCATTGGTACGATTATCAGCTTTTGTTGGTAAAGGTCTGTCAGTGAAATATATAACAATCTGAATATAGAGAATGGATATCCAATCCATAAAACATATAAAATGTAGATCTGATTGAAATCCAAATCTTATAAAATGGATTGAATTTTTTAATAAAATAGATCTTAAATGGATTGGATCAGAACAGAAGTAGATCGGATAAAGAAAATTGGATTTTTTGTCCACTCCTATCTCTGGCATATGTGGTTAGGTGATTTTAATGAAAGGTCATTCTGATATCCAAATCTTGATTAACAATTTTGAATTTTAGATATTAACACCAGATTCACCCTTCAACCAAAGAAACCAACCTCTCGGATGTCATTAAGTTTTTTAGTTATTGAAGATATTTTTTTCAAAAATGATTGAGGATATTTAACTTTGCCAACAACATAATTGTTTGAAAAACTTATATATCGACAATCACAAGTAACAAAAAGTTGTGCTATGTCTTTGACATTGATTAACTTTTTTATGGAAAAACTGGTTTTGGATGGAGCATGATGTGTCAAGTAGCCAACCTACTTAGGATAGATCATATTAATGTTGTTGTTACAGTAACTGAGGAATTGTTAATTCATGCCTAATGTCTCTTCGAAGTCCTGTGTTTCATGCAGCTTTGTTTCTGCTGTTAGAATCTTCAAAAGTTTCTACTGTTACTAAACTAGAGAAACCTTGGAATAGGGATTGAGTGTTCGGTTTGTTTTTGTAGGTGCTTAATTCTGGTAATTTATTTCTTTTTTGTTGATCTTACATTTCAATTTCTCTGTTTTTTTGTGCAGGATGGTTTAACTCCACTTGACCTTTGCCTTTACTCTGGACAAAGTGCCAGAACGTATGAGCTAATCAAGTTGTTTAAGCAGCCTCTAAGGCGAGTTAGACATGTATCAAAACGATGATTAACCTTTGAGAAATTTTGCAAGAGAATTAGCACCCTTCAGCATATGGAGATTTTAGGACAAGTACAACATTGTACTATATTGAATAAAATGTATTTAAATGATAGGAAAATGGAACATTTTCATGGAAAAGAAAAGAAAAATGACTTGCCATTTTTTAAAATTTGATTCTCATACAATACACCAAGCATACCTAAAATCTCAGTTTTAATTCTAAATAACTTGTTTGTGCTAAACTTATGTTAACATAATTATAAAAACTCCTATGGGAAATGCTATAAACTATCTTTTATTGAAAATCTAGGCAGTGATAGTTTTTTCTCTATCAGCTTGTTGCCAGTAGAGATGGCAAATAAACCCGTCCCCGTGGGTATTGTCCGAACCCGTCCCCGTTTTGACGGGGAATCCCCGCATTGACTGGGTATGGGTATGGGGAATCCCCGACTTTTTCAGTTGGGTATGGGGATGGGGATGGGTATGGGGATGTACATATACCCGCCATAATACCCGTCCCCGCCATATCTCCATTCTCGTTTAAATTATTAAAATATTCACAATTAATCAAGTAACCCCTATATATATATATATTTTTTTTTTCTATTTTTTATTTTTTTTAATTATTTCATTTGTCATGAAACTCATTCTCATCTCCAATATATTTTTTATCTTATCATAACCTTTATGTAATTATGTTAAAATGATGTATGTTAATTAAAAAAAATTATGCCTCACATTTGAATATTTATATTATTTTTTAATATTTTTATTTATTATAAATTTTTCTTTCACATGAGAATGTTTATACTCTCAATTTAAGATAATATAAAAAAAATTCTTTACTTATTATTATTATTAATTTTTGTTTAATTTGAAGAACTCTTTTGTTTCATTAAAATAATTTTTGTTATTTTTCAACCATTAATTATATGTTAATATTTGAAAAGTTTTCTTA
>Ga0214545_1011609_pt1 | contig 12054 bp, 7 predicted proteins | sample CNSS4metaG_FD_160064 | JGI IMG/M metagenome (GOLD analysis project Ga0214545, IMG submission 160064) | Root nodule microbial communities from cowpea collected in UCLA plant growth center, Los Angeles, California, USA - CNSS4 | ecosystem: Host-associated > Plants > Roots > Nodule | place: USA... | reverse complement strand
ACATTTGACCATTAAAAACACTTGATTTACTTACAAAATTATTGAAGCACTGGAACTTGGCATTTTAAAGCACAGGCCAGCATTATATTTCGTAAATTTGGCAAGACTTGTTGAATAGCTCGTTTATGCTCGAAAGGCAAAGCTGGGAGTGCCCATTGTCCCTGAAAAATGAATAGCAGGAGCTGGTTAAACCAAAAAGAAGCACAAAGACACCAAGAAGAAGAAAAAAGAAATCTAGGCTACATTTGAACCAACGTCGTTCTCTCCTTTCCAAGCTTGCAGGTTGGGGAGAATGAGATGAACGATTGGGAAGAAGTTACGGGCAAAAGGCGTCGAGGAACTTTCGAAGGTTGGAGCATTTTTTCACTGCCGACTTGCTCCATTGTATCCTTATGAAGAAACTAAATAACAAGCTGAGTTTAGATTGTTCCAAAAGAAAAAAAAAATTAAAAATTAAAAAGCCACGTCAGGGAGTAACAAAGTAGTCAAATTTTGGTAGTCATTCCATCATTTTCCTATATTCTTTCGGCCGAACCAGTCACATCACAATCGTTTTGAATAGTATTGCATTATAACTAATCAAGTTTGTTTTAATTTAAATGTTAATTAATCCTTTAAGTGTATAACAGTTACAAAGCATATATACCTAGAGGTATAAACACATTATAGCCACCCGAGAATTCTATATAAAAAGTATGATTTATGAACAGATAAATTGGTTTCTCTTTTTGCTCCTATTTTAAGTTGCAGTGTAAAGACATCCTTGACGCAATAACCTTTTCTTATAATGTTAAAATACCTATAGCATTGATAGTACGTTGCATTATGGTAGGTCGTTTTCTTTTATTCTATTTTTCAGTATTAAATCAATGGCATCTTCTATGGTGGGGCCATGGGAGGAAACTTTCCCGTCACGTTATTACAACTTTGGTGTTAAGGGGTTATGGTGAATTGTATTTATGTTGAAAATATTGGTCGGTAATATTATAATAGTATAATATAATATTAAATAATATTATTTGATTCTTAATAATTTATGTGAGTATGTATTAGTAAAGATATTAGTTAAATTTATCTTTATTATTATTATTATTATTATATATATATATATATATATATATATATTAACATTATATTTTTATCTCATAAATATATAATTTAGGGGACTAATATGAAAGTGTGGTTTTGATAATTATTATGTATTTGCCGCATGTAATTGGGTATTTAGGTTGTTATTTTCTTGTGATGTTTTGATAGTGGAACAATTAAAATATTTAATATATGTATATATAAGAAAAGTAAAATAATATAATTGGTATCCAGGAGTGTTACCTTTTGAAATGAAGTGAGATTCACGTAATTGGATAATTGAATATACTTTAAATTAAAATAAGATACAGGCGATAGTCACAAACCAGTGGGTTTGGAAGTGTCTGGTGCTTGGCATCGAGAGGTTTCCGCCAGACGATCTGCGTTGCAACTTTGCATGGCGGCTCTTAGGCAGCGCCAAGCGATAGTGTAGGGGCAGGGGTTCATTGCAGATAAATTTTCATGGATAAGCTTGATGGCTTGGTCAGGGATATGCTGGATTAGCTAAGAGCGGGGAGGTTCGTAACGGAGATTGGAGATGTGTGATTGATGCGGACGGGGAGGTTTTGTATCTTTTGTACTCTTGTGTGATGATACGAGCGGGGAGGTTCGTATGTTCCGTGCTCACACTTGAGGCTGCTATGAGCGAGGAGGTCCATAATAGGTGTTCACGCATGTTGGACTACGAGCGAGCAGGTTCGTAGAGTTGGACTACGGGCGGGGAGGTCTGTAGAGATGGACTACAAACAGGTAGGTTCGTGGAAGCATGATAATCCCTAAGGACCAAGGTTGTGAATGGATATTTCTCATATAGGTTATGAGATTGGGGTGGAACATTATAAAGAATTCAATAAACTATAAAATTGGCTAAGATAGATTGGGTGAAGATGAATTCTTATTATTTATTGATTGTATTATTTTTCTTTCTCAACTCACTCTTTTTGTTTGTGTTTGGCGATGATCGTGTGACTTATCACGGGGAGCACATGTGAATCTAGGTGAAGACGTTGACGCCTAGAGACGGGGTGGGCAAAATAAGTTTTTTATTTCCAAACATTTTGTAATAAGTTTTTATGATGTTTTTCTTTATTAGGGATTTGTAATAAGGAGGATTTAGTGTATTGGAACTTCATCGATATAAATTTTAAATTTTTCCGCGCTTGGAAACTTTATATATTATTTTAATTCCAAAGAAATTATATGATATTTGATTTATCTAATAATATCTTATCTCTTTCCAAATTGAGACCAAATTTAATTTTTATATAATGTTATATTGATTTTTTAAGTTAGACTATTTAATTGATTTTTAACCTAAAAATCACAAAGTATTAAATAGTTCAATTGACTTTTAACCTAAAAAGCACATAAAGTATTAAATAGTTTATGTGATTTTTAACCTCTTAAAATTTAAACCAATGATGTTAGTCCTAATTTCCAAAAATTTCATTCTAATTATAAACCAAATCTAACCCTATATTGGGAAGACAAAATTGATCAATTTTCAAAAAAATTGGGACTTAATTTAACAAAAATAATGAATGTAGAGACCAAATTGAATATAAGACATTGACACGTGTCATTGACATTGACACGTGATACCTACACTAACACATGTCACTGCTACTACACGTTGCACTGCTATTGTCACATGGCATGATGCTAGCTTGACATGTGAACATTTTTTTAGTTAAGAAATAAAATAAAAAAATTATGAACTGATATGTGGTATACAATGTTCATTGTCTGTTATATTTAAACCGCAATAGAAAAATGACTAAATTGAAAAAAATTGACCAATATTAAGACTTTATTAAAATAAAAAAAATTAAAACTGAATTAAAAAAATCAAACAAAAATAGAGAATAAATTAGTATTTTAATCTTCATCTAGCATTTGCACTCCACAATTGATAAAATAATTACTTCCAAAAATGTAAAAACACATATTAAAAAACCATGTATTTAAATAAAGCAATCAAATTCAAATCAGCAACTAAAGGTTTTTAAATCATCAAATTTAAAATTTATCTTATGTATCTTGAACTCAGTAGCGAAGCACTTGAAAAACGTTGAAATCAAAGTTGCATGAGCTTTATTACGCATCTTGGGATCTATTTCTTTCAAAGTCAAACTGAAAACTCTAATTTCAAAATAACCATCACCGAAGAAAAGAGTTGCTAAGAAATGGGTAGCATACATGAACATCCGTAAAAGTGTTTTTAGCAATTCACAATAAATTTTTTCAATAACAATTTTTAAAATTGTAAAACTTAAGACATAAATATAGTTTTTCAATAACAATGCATATATTTTATTGAAAATTTCAAAGTTCATTAAAAAAATATTATCTAAACAAATTGAGATTTTATATTTAAATAATAAATTAAAATTTAGTTCCTAATCAAAATATGGAAAAACGAAAAAAAGGGGCCTTATACTGAAAAAAGGTCTCGGTCTAATTATGTAAGGAACGAAGTCTACTATACAATAAAGTTCTTTAACTATACTTTCCCCAAAAAATATAAATTAATATTTAGGTAATATTATTTTATGAGTTTTAGTGTTAACTTTTAGGATCGTAGAAGGAGCATGATCCTTAGCAAAATCAAATGAACCTTCCAATTGCTATTTCTTATTAAAGTTTGTACCACAAGATGAGACAAAAGTCGATTCCATAAAGATGCTATGGAAAATGGGACGGTGGTGTGCATCAAATTTGTTCACTTGTGTTTGCTTCTGTGTCAAGCATATTCCTCTGCTTCCATGTTCTCAAACTCCGATAATGATCTTAAAATAATATTAAAAAAATAATAGTGATGGATGTCATAAACTAAATAACAGCAAAAAAAATATTACAAATTAATAAAATACTATACTATACTATAAAATTTCATGTATAATATGATTATAAATAGATTCCGTGAAGTAGTAAAGATAAGAATTGGAAAACGCAATACGCAAGTGGAGTTTGATGACTCAAAAGCTTCAAGAGTAGATAATGACAGAATGAGCTCATTGATTGAGGTAAGAAAAACGAACCTCTAGAAAGGGAAGAGTCCTACAATGAGTGTGCTCAAGGTCTGCTTGTTCAAATATATTAACAATAATAAGGTCAATTATGTCGACATGAGCCAAATGCATGCATGTGGACACATATGACGTGTTTGCTAAAAACTAATCCTAGCTAAAAGTTATAACATCACATTTTATTATCTTTAATTCAAGTACAAACTTCTTTAATATTATTGATACGGAAGTATATATAACTTAACCTTGATTAAAACATTTGATAGAACAATTAGTAAAGTTTACTTTTTTGCTAAATTATGTTTGATGGTTATTTTTGTAATAAAATAGTCCTTCTATTTTTTATCTTAATTTATCTTTATTTTGGACAATTTCATGCAATCAAATTTTTTTTTAATGGTATACTAACAACGTTAACGGATGTCACGTGTCCATCAATTTTTAAAGTTTTTTTGAATTATTTATTTATTTTTTAAAATTTTATAAAAAATTTAAAAAACTTACCACGTGTAGTTGACGTCATGCCACGTGATAGTAATTAATGGTGTGATGTGACAGTGACAGTGGCATGTGTCACTATTATGTCAGGTGTCACTCCCTTATTCTCAATTTGATTCTTGTATTTATATTTTTGTCTTGATTTAGTTTCAATTTTTGTAAAAAATGAGCAATTTGGTCCCTCTCCAAATTGAAACCAAATTTCATTTTCATATAAGTGTACACAAATATTTCTATTAAAATTGATATTTCTATTAATTATTTTTAACAAGATTAAATTTATTTAAATTTATATTTTGCATTAAACTTTATTTAAAATTATTTTAAAGTTGTTAATAAAAAATAATGCTAATAGAAAAAAATTCACAAATTATATTAATATTTTATTACATTATACTTTAATATTGTTTTTTTTATTTGAATATATATTTCAAATAATTGTATATTTTTAAAATGTGTAAAGTTCAATCATTTCTATACAAATGTTTGAGTTGGTGTAAAAATAACAATTATATAAATTTTAAAAATAATTTTAACTAGTTTATGTAACAATCAAAAATAAATTTAATTTAAAATTTTAAAACAATTTTAAGTAAAGTTGAATGTCAAACACAAATTTAAATAAACTTAGTTTTGCTAAAATATATAATAAAAATATCAAATTTAATAAAAATATTTGTATAACATTTATATAAAAAATTATTTTTGTTTCAATTTGGTGAGGGACGAAATTGCACAATTTTTACAAAAATTAGGACTAAATTGAGATACAAATAAAAATACAAGGACCAAATTGAGAATGAAGAAATGACACCTAGCATAATAGTGACACGTGACACTGTTATTGCCACATCACACTGTCACTGTCACATGGCACGATGTCAGCTTGATACGTGGCAAATTTTTAATTTTTTAAAAAAAATAATAAAACATAATAAAAAATTTAAAAAAATTCAAAAAATCCAGGAACTGACATGTAGCACCCCTTTAACGTTGTTATTGCACTACTAACGGAAAGGGCTTGATTGCATCAAAATTTCCAAAATAGGGACCAAATTGAGATAAAAAAGAATAGAAGGACCAAATCAATATTTTGTTGTGAAAATAGGGACCAAAGACATAATTTAACCTTACTTTTTCTTTTCTTTTAACTACTTTTCATTTATTCATATGATTGAATAAGAGATCTTATTCAAGGTAATTTTTTCTTATATCTTGAAACTATATATATATATATATATATATATATATATATATATATATATATATATATATATATATGCTTTAGTCCAATTTATTGGGTTTGGCCAGACTTATACTGGTTAAGACCGAAAAAGTTCATTGGATTAAAAAGTCTAATAAGATCAATATAGCAAAAAAAGTTCCATGGACTAGGACCAAGCCATGAGTTGGTATGTCTGAGTCAATCTTAGATCAAGATACAAAGAGTTTGGATTAGGTCCAAGTCAAGTATGTTGTTCATGTTGTATCAAGGTTAGACTACGTCCAGGTCAAACCAATGTTGATAGAATTTACAACTTATTAAATTAAATCAAATTCACATTAGACATAGTCGAGTCAGACTCATGTCTGGTTGAGTCAAGTTGGGCCACAAAAGATTCAATCAAGTTGGACTCACGTAGGGATCAAGTCGAGTTGGGTGCACGCAAGGGCAAGGTAAGTTGAACTCACCTTAGAGAGAGTTAATTAGGACCCATTTGAGTCCAATTAAGTTAACTTAAGTCAAGTTGGACCTAATCAAGTTGCATTAACATCAGGTCATGTAGAGTTAGACCCATGTTAGATCAATTCAAGTTAAGCCCACATTTGACCCATATCAGGTTGAGTCAAGTTGGGCCCACCTTAGGCTTTGTTAAGTCAGGCCTATCTTTAGTCGATTCTAGCCTACCTCGCACTCAATTGAGTTAGGAACACCTCAAGCTCCATTGAGTCAGTCAAACTCAATTGAGTCAGACTCACCCTTGACTCAATTGAGTTGGGCACACCTCAAGCCCAGTCAAGTCAAACTCACCTTAGACTGAGGTAAGTTGGGTTTGTGTTAGGCCGAGTCGAGTTAACTTGAGTGAAACCAATGTCCATTTTAGTCGTGATAGACCCACATCAAGTCGTATATAGTTAGGTCCATCTTTGATCAAGTTGACTCGAGTAATCTTTTTACATAAAACCTCTAATGACAAAAATTTTCAAATTTTTAAAATTTAAATTATTTTTGTATTTATATGTTTATCTTTTCTTCTTACTTAAAGTTCACCAACATAATATTGTTAACTAAGGTCAATTATACCATTCAAGTAAATTTTACTAATATAATATTATTAATTAAGGTTAATCATGATATTTAAAATATTATCTATTTTCACAATATTATCTTAAAAGAAGTTAAGATCAAAAGACTTTCCCATGATCATAAACCAAACATCATAAAGGTTACATTTTTATAATTGGAACAAAACTCAATTATTTTAACATAATTATTACCACTTCGAACAATAATACATCATATTAAATTATAAATTTTTTGAAATTTCCTTATGTTTTTTATTTCTACAATTTTTGAATGTTCAGAATGTAACTTGAATAATCAATAGTGCCAACTTATACTATAACATTGAATACTAGAAAAAAAAAAGTTATATATGCAACGAATTTTGGAATGAAATGGAAAGTTGTTGAATGTTATATATAATATTCCATGGTCAATGATAGGATAATATCATTTGATCCAAAAATCATGTGGCCACATGCAGATTGAATACCTACCAAAGAAGATTTGTCATGTGAAGCTAAAGAAGCTTCACAAAATAGAATACACATAAAAGCTTCCAAAAATTCCGATTTCCAAAGAAAAATAACTCACTTTATCATCTTCTGAAGCCTCACACTTTGGCGTACCTTTTGCTGTGCCACTCGCTACAACGGTGTCGGTGTCTACTTCCATTCACAAGTTTGCAACTAGATACACTTTGGTGTGCAAAAACATTGTTATAATATTTAATATGCTCATTTTTTTTTTTTATTTTGCATTCATTTTTTTTCTAGTATAATATATCCGCGGTTGTTTTATTGCTTCATTTTGATATAAATATTTTCTTTTCAGATAAAATTATAAATCTATACTGAAAATTCCAGATAAACTAAATATTATAAATGGAGGTAAACATTTTGTTACGTGATATCGAGTTAAACTTAATTTTACTATATTAATAGACATTCACAATTAAAGTTTTAAGTCTGTCGTTCTACCCATTATTTATCTTAATTCTCAATTTTCATCTTAAACATTTTCCGTGTGAATGCACGATATTCTTAATGTGACGAGATGTGTTAACTTAAGATTAACCCAATAATAATAGGTAAGCGAGGGCAAATAATAAAATTATTAAATTATACTATTTTTGAATAAAATTGAAAAGATAAATTAATTAATCAAATAATAAAGATTAAACTGAAGTCATGTGCGAAAACTGAACCACCTAAAGTGGCTTAGATTAATGTTAATTATTGAGGTCTTTATGGATTTGTATGTATGGTGGAACCCACGGTCCACACTAATTGCCACATGCTAGTGGAAGATTAGATTCCACATGATAGAGTTGCTCTTACTAGAAAGGACCACAATAGCAAATGTCATCCCCACTTTTTCCTCCTTAGAAAACCAAATTAATTATCATGCCCATAACCTAAAAGGACCCTTTACCCATAGTTTTACATTTTCCATGCACTATCTATCCCTAGTGTAACAAATCCTTTCCCTATCTTCAACTAATCCTCTCTTCAAAAATCCAATCCCTATCACAATCTAACTCACTCAACTCAAGCCACATAGTAATTCCCTACCACCACCAATTCCATCTCCAATCAAAACCAACCCTCCACCATGCCAACAAAAACTCATCCAACTAAACCATCAAAGATCTTCACTTTGATCCTTCTGCTTATTTGTGTCATCAATCCCATCAAGGGTGAGGAATCAAGGAAGCTTGATGAGACCACAAATGGTAATGTGAAGTGCTCACCGTGTGAAGGTGGTTCCACCCCATCACCACCGATAATAGAGTATTTATCACCACCACCACCACCACCGATAATCTATCCCTCACCACCACCGCCGTCACCGCCGCCACCGTACTTGTATTCATCACCACCACCACCGTCACCCAAGAAACCACCATCATCGTATTGCCCTCCACCACCGTCATCAGCGTACCTGTACATGACGGGTCCACCGGGGAACTTGTACCCGGTGGATGAGAATTTCAGTGGAGCCAGTCCAAGCCGCCACCAAAATTTGGCTGTGTTCTTGCCACTTTCGGTGGTTGTCGTGTTGAGCATGATGTTCTTTTGGTGATTAGCTTGTCAAGAAATTAATTCAGACCATTCACATGTGTACGAGAAGCGTTCATGGATTAGTCCAAGGTCTCACGAAAGGTAATAAGGAGGAGAGTTTTGTACTCAAATAATTTCATTGTTTCAAATTAATGTTCCCCAGTTCTTCCTTTAATTTCTGATCCCAATCTGTACAATATAATTAATAGCAATAATCACTATGAAATTAGTTTCTGAGTTTCTGCTACGCTTTGCATTTGTATTTTGTTTTTATTAAATGGCCATATGTTTGGAAATGGTAAAACAGTAACAGTTTAGTTTTAGGAAAAACGAAAAAATTTGATTTAGTATAAAAAAGATACAAAATATTCCTAAACTTTAACGAACCCTAAAGTTTCATACACTAAATTTATACGATTTTTATTGTCAGGGATTTACGTATATAGTGATTTGCCATACATATAATTGTACACAATTATTTAAAGAGTCATAATCTTAATAATTGGCAAACGTATACTAATTTATATTTTTTATTTCTAGAAAAAAGAATTTATGCTCTCACCCTTAAGTAAGTTCGAGGCCTGGTTTAGGACGGAGTTTTAACGATGACAACCAGTGTTAATAAACCGGAGCGGACTATTTGATTTTGACAGGTTTTGTACCTAAGCCCAGCTCACTGGTCTTCAGTCGTTACACGCACACGTGTATAGAAGATAAAAGTTGGGTGACTGAGAACAGTACCCATATCCGGCGAACAATTGTAGAGAAACACAACCGCTAAAACACACTCTCTTTTAAATAAAAGGTGAGTAATATTATATAGGATTAAATATTTTTTTGGTTTTTTTATCTTTAGGTGGAAATTGAAAAATAGTCTCTCATCGAAATTTTAGATTAATTTAGTTCCTCAACTTTGAAAATACGTATATTTAGTCTTTTTAACCAAAATTTTTAAGTTTATTTGATGTTTTAAACGCATTTCATGATAGTATTTGAGTTGTTTACATCGTTTAATTCATTTTTGCTTCAATGTTTACTTAGAAACGCTTTTAAAACATCAAATAAATTTAACAAAATTTGATTAAAATGACTAAATTCACCCATTTATTAAAGATGAGAGACTAAATTGGTCTAAAGTTTCGAAGATAGACTAATTCCAATTTTCACTAAAAGTTAAGAGATCAAAAACGTATTTAACCCTATTATATATGTATAAAAGGTTGGGTAGACTTTGTATAAACACTATTCATTACGTATCACACATTGTTCCTACCATACTCAATAGTCCCACATCATCATTTAGAAGTTAAGGTCTAAGGTGGTTTAAATATTCTTTTCTTCTTCCATCTTCTGATGTGTCTTCTAAAGGTAAAACTGTAACAATTCTATCATCAGACTTAGGGTCTGAATTAGCTAATTGCTAAAATGATTTTCTTAAAAAAAAATTATACTAGTGTCTATTTTAGTAATCAATAATTTTTAATTTTGTAAATTGATATCTAAATTGGTCACTATAATTACTAACTATTTTTTTGTTTCTAATTGAGAATTTTCTTGTAGTGTATATATATGTTGCTATATCTCATGCATAGTAATAAGTTTTAGTATTAGTTTTCCTTGAATAAACTCTTTCTTTTCTCTCCTCTATGTTCTCTCTCCTTTACCCTATCTCCTTTTTTACATGGTATCCAAAGCTACTACCATGTCCTCGTCTTCCTTTGCTACATGTGAAATTGTTTCCCCATCCATCTCAAATGCTCTTCCCCACACCTTTCATACTCCCATCTCCTTGAAACTCGATGATGAAAATTTTCTCTTATGGCAATTAGCAAGTTCTAGTGACTATTACTAGGTTTACACTTATCTCATTTCTTGATGGTTCTTTATCCCCCCGCCCCACCCCCTTCCCCCCAAATTCCTTAACCCGAAGAAACATCCAACATTGTAAATCCTGAATTTACCAATTTCATTTACCAAGATTAGAAAATTGCCGCGTGCCTTCTAACATCAATGACCACACCGATTTTAATTAAGATGGTTTGTCTCAAATCTTCTGCATAGATTTGGTAGAAACTAATGTTGGCATGGCCAAAAGTTTTATTGCTGCTTTTTCCAACATCATTGGCATGACTGTTGGTTTGGTTTTGCGGTGAACGCTGATGATGGCTAGCGGTGGTACATGGTGGTTTTGGTTTTGGCTAGTGAAAGATGAAGGTTGAAAAAGATGGTGATGTGGCAAGTCTTGATTGGTCAGATTCTTGGGATGGGATAATTGCAAATGAGTATACTTTTTATGATGGAGTATGATTGCTAGTATAAGCAATGAAGATGTGTTTATTTTACTCAAGGTGGAGAATATTAGCTTCATGAAAATAATACGTCTTGAAAAGTCCCACATCACCTAGGATAAGTTAGGGAGTGAATGTTAGTGACTATATAATGGGCTCTAAGTCAATGATATTCCTTGCCCTAGTCAAAAACACTTTAAGCTTGTACTTGACTCTTCTTATTCTTATTTCTTATACTCTTGTAATAAAGCGTTGTGAGATTTAGGTTAAATTATTGCTTTGGAGAGTGTGGGTATAATTGGGGTCAAAGGGCATGAGAGAGTGGCCCATGTGTTGTACAAATTTTCACATAGTGTTATTCTCTAGTTGGCTTTAACAACGTGATAATGTTGTTTTCTACCTTTAATTGGTGTTAAGTTTCATGAATAAAATCAACTTCTTCATGGTTTTTATCTTGTTTAATCCTCAAGTTTATGTTGTTTTGCATTGTTTTGTATTTTGGTTGTTTTATGCTTTTTTACTTCTAATCTCTATTATGCGTGTGTGAAATAAAACAATAGGAAACAATTATGGTGGAGGACAACAAGTTGAAACTCAAGGAAACATGATTGGACAAGAAATATTGAGTTTTAGATAAATACCTTGTTAGGAATCCAAGTGTGAGTCTAAGTCCCACATTGACCAGAATTGAGAAAGTAGAGCACCATATAAGGATCAAGGCCCATAAACCCATCGCCTTAAGGTTTTGGGTTGAGAGTGGTGTCAGTGTCTTATGTGGTTAGGCTCAGATCTCATTGGTGTTG
>Ga0214545_1011604_pt1 | contig 12059 bp, 4 predicted proteins | sample CNSS4metaG_FD_160064 | JGI IMG/M metagenome (GOLD analysis project Ga0214545, IMG submission 160064) | Root nodule microbial communities from cowpea collected in UCLA plant growth center, Los Angeles, California, USA - CNSS4 | ecosystem: Host-associated > Plants > Roots > Nodule | place: USA... | reverse complement strand
TAAAATATAAAAAAAAATATTATATTATAAAAAAATATATATATATATATATATATATATATATATATATATATATATATATATATATATATATATATATGAAAAGTTTTAATTAATTAATTATATATTTTTTAACACTAATATGTAAGAGACGTTTATGTTTAATATTTTTGGTTTTATTTTTATGTTTGTTAATAATTTGACATCCCAAAATTATTTTGGACAAAATTTTCTATGTAAATTCACTACAACAAAAATCACTTTAGACAACATCATAAAATTATGATCTAAATTATAAAAATCATGGTCTAAAGATTAGACCACATTTATTTAGGTGTGGTATAGGTAAGTGTGGTTATAGGTAATAGACCACGGTTTTTAGTACCACAATATTTTTGAAACCGTTGCTTAAAATCCTTACAATAGACAACAATTTTTCAGGTTGATTTTAGACCTCACTTATATTTTTAGACCACATTTTGACTGGTTTTGTCCACATAGTTTAGAGCAACAGTTGTATAATCATGGACTTTCATGATATTTATACAACATTTATAAAAATGTTGTTTATTGTATGTTTATGTCACATTTATTTAGTCGTTATCTAATTTAGTGTGGTCTAAACTATAAAGTGTTGTAGTGATTTATGTCATACCATACCCAGACATAAACTTTTAGTCTTGTTAAAAATAATTGATTTTGTCTTAAAAGTAAAGAATCTGAGATATAAAATAATATTAATTACAACGATTTTATTCTACATACATAAAATCTAAATGACATAATATGTAAAATGAAAGAAAGTCATAATAAAGACATCTATGTATTCTCATGATTAAGGTTTTCAAAAAAAACAACAAAGATATATAACACATACTTTGATGACGTCTACAAAAATTCAATGCAATAAGATCAAAAACTATAAAACACTCGTAACCATCTGAAAAAAATTCATCACCAAAAAAAGAGAGATATTATTGATTTTAATATAAACAAATTAAAAATTTAAATAACTAATATTAATGTAGAACACAAACTCAATAAAACAAAACCACTCCTCAAAAAACTCATGTATAAAAAGATGAAGAAATGAACTATTTTAATCACTAATAAAACCTTTCGTCACACTAAAATCACTGTGAAATAAGAAAGAAGTTGTGCACATATTTTTGAAAAAGAAAAAGTGTTGAAAAAAAGTTGTACAATCAATTTTAAAAACTAGTTTTAAGTTATACTTATGATTAAACATAAAAAAACTTATTTACATCGAATTCCTAAACCTCGACATTTTTTACATTTGACCACATATAGAAAAAAAAACCTTTTATTTATAATAGTGTTACCACATTCTTTTTAACGTCTAGTTCTATATAGTGGAATAAATAATAATAAATTTTCACTAATTGGAAGTAACATTAAATTTTATTGTTATTAAGAGTGTGATAGTTTTAGTGTGTATGGATGCCACAATTAGTGTGACCATGTTATGCATGGGTCATTATGGTGGCATTGAATGATATAGTTAAATGTGAGAATCAACGGCTAGAATAGGTGGCGATACTAGGATAGGTTCATGCACATATTATAGCATCCCACGGGTGTCTCCTGAATCATCATCATGAACAAGCTTCACCACCATTTCAACTTCAACGTTACAACCTCAGCCACTACTAGCTCACCTCCTCACTCATTAAATTCTCTCAACCATCCTTTATGCTTCTCTTTCAACCCTAATTTTAAACTAAATAATACTTTAACTTACACTTTAATAAAAAATTATAATTACTCCCATTTTTTTAAATTTTCATTCTTTATTCTTTGACGTGATTTAGTGTGAATTATTAATTAATATATTATTGTGTTAAGTTATATATGGGTTATAATTATAGTCATTAAGAGATTGTAGTTCCATATGGTTATATGACATTAGTCTTACACATAAAAAACCTTTGACACCACTTTAACCCTAAAACTTTAAGACAATAGTATTATAAGTCTTTATTCTTACATAATGTTTAACTTTATTTATTCTATCCAATATAAAACTTTGACTCATATACTTGAACTATTTACAACACATTATTCCTATTAATATTTATAAAAGTAGAAAAAGAACCCTAATATTTTTCTTTTTCTATACTCTTACAAATTAAAGAAGATGGCGATTTCTCGATCCTTCTTTTCTTAGAACCAAATGAAAATATCTTTTCCCTTTTCTTTCTTTCCATCAAAACTCTTATGGTCTTTTTTCTTTTTCACTTTAAATCAAAGAAAAATATAAAAGAAGTTTCTAGCAAGTACATTAAAAGTAGACTTAAGAAAAGCAAGTTGGTAACAGTCAACTTATATACAAAATTGGTCGGTTTGGATGTGCTTTTATATATATATATATATATATATATATATATATATATATATATATATATATATATATATATATATATATAATTTGATTATTTATTTGATTATTAATTAATAATGGCCACAAAATTGAAGTGGGGTCTAATATTACTTTATACACTTTGGGAAAGTTCCAAATGAAACATTGCCACTAAGCTCTTTCAATATGCACCACTTTATGTCCTCCAACATGCCAAATAATCAAACCCTTCATTTTCATTGTTAGGTGAAGCCATAAACAAAAATAATTTTCTTTTGTGGTTATTACTTTGTTCTTCATTGGTGATGAGTCATTAGATAGTATCATTTCTACCACCAAATGGAAGCAAACAAGTTTAAGAGGAATATAACCAATTATTCAAGCTTTGGCTGTGAAACTCTTTTAGTTCTTTTGTTGTCACAAACTGTGTCTGTTATATAATTAATGCTTTATATTATCCAAGATTGTGACATATGATAAGATTAAGATAATATAATATATCAGCCCTTATTATAAGTGGATGACTATAACTTACATCACCGATCATACTATAAAATAAAAGTTTAAATTTGTTTTTTGTCTTTGCAGGTGGGAATATATATATATATATATATATATATATATATATATATATATATATATATATATATATTATCTCAAACAAATTTTAGTTATATAATTTGGTTTTTCAATTTTCTGAAGTTAAGTAATTTAATTTGTTTTTAATATGTTATTTAATTGCTAACAAAAAATGTTGATGCGTCCATTAGTGACAATATGTATTTGTTTCTTAACTACCAATGATACCGATAATTTGAGAATTTACATTGATGTGAGTTAATATTTCCTATAAATAATTGACTTCAATGTATATATTAATTAACTAGATATCATAATTATTTAAATTTTAAAAAAACTTAAAATATAAGGTACATGATTAAATTTTTATGGACTATAATTGCACATTTACTATCAGTAGTGAATTTAAGCTTGATCCTTATGAAAAAATATTCTTAAAACCCACATTGAACTTTTTTTCTTCTCATAAATCGTGGTTGCAAAAATTATATATAATAACATATTTTAATGTATAATATAATATAACATAATAGTAATATTAATATATTATTAAAATAATGTATTATAAATAATATATTATATTTATAATAATACATAACTATAATATTTTTTTATATTTAAATATATAAATATTAATAATTCTGTACTGAATAGTTTTACATATATATTTAAATATTTCTTATAATATATTAATATAAAAATCAAAAATAATATATACAGTGACTAATTTAGTCACTTATTTTATGTAACTAAAAATTGATTATTAAACGAGAAAAAATTTAGCCACCAACAGTTATAGTGATGGCAATATTTTGTTATTAAATTCAATTACTATTTCTCATTTATGTACTATTGCGTGTATGGACATACAATATAAATAATATATATATATATATATATTAAAAAGTTACATTTTTTTAGGATTTATACATTTTTTGTTTCAAATTAAACAATATAAGAAAATTTTTCGATAGTAACCAATTTTATGTTATGTTCATTTGGACATATTAGGAGAGTGAGAGAAATTATTTGTAGGTGATGTAATTGTTCACTTAATCATATTTGAAGGGAGAGAGAGGGAAGACGAGAATATTTTTCTATTTTTCAATAATCTCTGTATGTCATGGTTTGATGGTATTTTTTAGTTTAATTAAGATACCGAAAATTATGTTTACAAGAATAATTATGTTTACAAGAATAATTGATACCGAAAATTTCAATATTGTTATAAAAATAGTTTAAAAAATAATTATTAATTTTAAACTTTTTTATTAAAATTTTTTATAAATAATTTTTTATTAAAATATGTTATTTAATTTATTCATTTTAATATGCTTTCTAAAATAAATCTAACTCATCTAATTATAATTTAAATTATTTGTAAATTTAAAGATAATTTGATAATATTACTTTTCTTTCCATTAAATTTAATGTTTAATCTACCCCATCCATGAAATCAATCACAAACTTTTACAAATTCATTCATTTTCACCTATAAATTTCTTAAAGTGAATAACACAATATTCATCTTCTAATTCACTCGAATACATCATCTCTCCCTCCGTAAAATTAATCTTCATAATTTAACACAATCTTAGAGAACAAATATTGGTCCCTAAATTCGATTCTCATTAAAACACATGGTAAAGTCAAAGATTTTCATATAATAAATGTTAAAAATATATGGAGAAACGACCACCTACTTTGGAAGTAAGCATTCCAAGAACATTAATGGTAATTAAAGATGTGTTTGGAAGAGCAGAACCTGCAATTTCACACCCACTTCCTTCTCAACAATTTAAGAATGATACTGACTCTGTATTTATTGATCATGAACAACATCAACATTTGGATCCCTTTTCTGCATAACTTGTGATCGATGTTGATATCGAAAACCAAACCCCTTTTTAGCTTTCAAAGTTTTAGGAACATTATGAGAAGCGTCAATGCTTCACCATTCCCACTGCTTATTTTTTGTTGCAGAAAGGTTTCTAATTAAGGGAATTACGATGTGAAGGTTTGTAAAATTAAACAAATACTTTTACCAGAATTAAATGCACATAAAATTCATGAACTTTATACTAATTGAAAAGTATTTGATAGTATTTAATTATACTGTCATTATATTTTTTTTTTAAGAAATACGTACATATATTGATATTGTTTTTTAATCAGATATGATGTTATTATATCTTGTAAATATGCATAATTGAGCAATAATTTCATTGAGTGTATTGCTTATTAGAAAGGTAAGACGAATTTTTCAAACATTTAGTAAACAATATTTTAGATTTATGTTTCTTTAAAAAATATAAGAAAATAAATATAAACTTGAGCTTCAGGTAAAACATGTAGATTAATAATTGTAACTCCTCAAATGTACTTTTATATAAGAAAAACTTTTTTTTTTTGGATAAAATATGTGTTGCTCTCATTCAAGAATCAATATGGAATTTATATTTATAATATAGGACCAGATAGTATAAGAGATTAAGTATTATACAAAGAAATAGATTTTAATTTCATTTATGTAGAAAATATCTTTATTTTCCATTGAAAAAATCGGTAACTCTAAGTATCTATGATTTGATTTCATAAAATTATCTATAAATATAAGTATACCTAAGAGAAAAAAATAAAATTTATTCAAAAATTAAAATTAACACAAGTTAAAAGTAATATTCTAGAAAAAAAAGAGCACTAATAGGAGAGATCTTTTAGTTATTAACTTATAAACTTATGAACAAACTTGCTTAGTTGTTTTTTTAATGTCCTTAAAAGTGATAATGAAAAAAAACTATCATTGATTCATAGAGTTCAATCTATTTGTACCTGAACCAAATTCTTAATCCATCCATAAACTGCAAGAAAACATCCAAATCCTGTTGTCCATTGTGAAAGAAGAAGACAAGCAACAGCACATGTACAAAATTCTTCATATATCATGACAGTCACAGATAACAAACAAACAAATTTCAATTCTTTATATTGAGATTCAGTATAAGATGCAATACATATACACCAGCCTCCCTAACCAATAGCAACAAGGCAAAAGAAACCAAAAAGCCAAATTTTTTGAAATACAAACTTGACAGAATAAAAGAATAGAATCTGTCCACTGTGTTTATTGCTACAATAATATGTGAACACTATATGAGGAAGAAGAAGAAGAGGCATGCTCAATTTCAAAGGAGAAAACTAAAACTCACTCTCCAAGGCAGCGCCACATTCAAACTTGGACACTAACCATATATATAGCTACGTCCATTATGGGCAAAAATCAAAGTTCTATGCATAAAAAAACCACACTACCCAACAGATAAGAGCATTTCAAGATATTTATATATATATTAGCATGCAATAGCAGCATGTATGTTGCTCATTGTATCTGAGTCTAGAACAGATCCACTTTCCTTTTCAGCATGTCTTGCTTCCATCTTGGTAACTTAGTGAATGCCTCTTTGCTCATTCCAAATACAGTTTCGAACTCCTTGTCTGACAGATATGCCTAAGAAACATTAAGCGGAAAAGGAAAGTGTTAACATCTTGCCAAAGCATTTGACATAGGAAAAAGCTAAGGATGTTGGTCAAGAAATTCAAAATATATACAAAACCGGCTTGGAAGGTGAGGTTTGCAACCTCACATATATATTGTGAATTTGCCTTATCTCTAGGCGATGTGGGACTTCCAACAAATAAGATTGCCAATTATAATACTAGTAAAAGCATATTAAGAAAATTAATGATATGAAAACCGAGACTAACCTCTCTCCGTTTAAGATCAATTCCAGACACAACACTACCAGATTTAGTCTTTAGTTGCTCATAAGTGAAGACATTTTGATTATTTTCACTGTCATTTCCTCCATTATCCACATTTTCTTGTTTTGGTTCTGAATCCCCGTTTGTGCCAGTTTCAGTGGCTGGTTCTTGTGTCTCCTTGACTTCAGGAACAACTTCTTCAACAACATCCGTTTCAGAAGGGGCACTCTCACTTTTAGTATCTGGAATTGAGCTAGGTTTCTCACCAAAGTTGGTATTTTCCACAACAGGACTGGTGCTTGCCACAGGAGAAGTTTCAGGTGAAGTTTTCTTCTTTTCAGCAGTGAGAACTGAAGAAAGAGCAGCTACTGCTGCTGCCCTCTGTGATCCCTGACTTCTTCCAGAAGATCTAGGTGTATAAATTTTTGCTCCAGATGATGAATTGAATGCAGAGTTTAAGGCTGCTAAAGCTTCAGCCCTTTGTCTTGGCCCTCCTTGATTTAGCCCGTTTAACTTATCCTGTGCAATTCAGATTAGATAAAGTTTAGAAAGAAGCACCAAGTTCTTTCTTTTCTTTAGAATGTTACCAAAACATTAGTGACAACAAAAAAAGGCAAGGGGAGCAAAACCAAATCCATAGTTTGTATAACCTTAAGTTCGTTGAAAGCAAAAGTAAAGAAAAACATATAGTGAATCATAAAAAACAAGTTGGTGTACCGCACTAGCTGCTGCCTCAGGAGATGATTTAAATGCGCTATTTAAGGCAGCCAAAGCTTCTGCTCTTTGTCTTGGTCCCCCTTGACTGGACCCATTAGACTTTTCCTGTAAGTAGATATAGTGTAGCACAGTTAAGCATTTAAATGCACAAGCAACAAGAAACTAATGCCTGCAGTCATAAATTCAGATATTAAACCTAACACCAACAACGTTGCGTCTGCACAGGTTTGTTGGTAATGGGTTGAAAGAAAAAAAAAATGTAGAAAAGTAAGAATTTAGGAGTCTTTTAATCAAATAGAATTAGATGTTATATAGATTTTGTTTGTAACAGCCGAAGACCCTGAACTTGAAAAGACTGGTTTTACAAAGAAATAAGAATCATACATGAACAAGAATCTCGTTTATTGGATCCAAGTAAGACATTGTTAATGATACAAGTTCAGTTTTAACTGTTTTTTAATGTTAAAAATAAGGGGAAAAAAACTGTCTGATTTTTCATGGTGCAACTGCAACAATGTTCCCCTGAAAACTTGAAGTCAAGTTTATACCTCTACAGCATGGCCAATCCCAAAGAGTAATGTCACCTTTTTCTGGAAGGAGTTCCCTGGAACCTGCAATTTCATCAGGAAGATAATGAATAAATCAAGTGCTTGTTTGGTTAAAGGTAATGCTTTTTGTTTCTCTTACTAATATTCACCAATGATTACAAAAATGTCGCCATTTTTAACTTTGTTTTCTGTATTAAGAAAAATTATTCAGGAAATGGTGACCATAATTTAGAATTTAGTCTTCTCCAAAACCTTATAGTAATTTTAGAACTCACTTATACATCTTATACACTTCGTATGAGTAAACACACTAATAGTACTCAGTAGATCTGGTCAATACATCGGAGAAGCTGTTTTTATACCTATAATCTGAGCTTCCAGGGTTATTTTTAAAGATAGAATCTGTACTGTACAACAACCTTATTTCTCTGATGTTTTAACACATACCAAAGCTTTTGCATGATCCCAAGAAAAATATGCAGTGAAGAAGCACGGTTCATTCCCTTCTGTTACTTTATATAGTGGAACTTGAGGTGATAGTCCATCCAGAGATGCAGCCTTATCTATGTATTTCTGAAGCAAAATTTATAGTATTATACATCAAGTAAAAGGAAATATGGGAAGCGAAAATACTAATTAATTGAACATGTTTACCTGGGCTATTTCAAATGCATTTTGCTTTTCTTTTGGATCTACACACTGACCAATCCAAACGAAAACTTCGGCGTGCGTGTCAAGTATGAGGATATCCTCTGTTAACAAATCATCTTGGGAAAAGTTGTAAATCTCCTCCACCTGAAGAGTGCAATATAAAAAAACAATTTAGAAGAGATAGAGAACTCCCAAGTTACTTACTCACTGCCTACAATCTTCCTAATTTGGATTTTCTGCTGGATTTTTGTGTGTTGTTCTTCTGTTGTGTCTTCAAACTATGTTAATGGATGCTGATTTTGATATTTTAGAATATATTAAAAAGTTTTTTCAAGTATCACATCAATTTATTTTAAAGACACAACAGAGAGCAGAACAGAAAAAACTCAGTAAAAAACTCCAATTTTCCTAGCAGTAGTGTGAAAGTTCACATAATGAGGTTGCAGTCACAAACTTACCTGCAATTTTCCTGGTACAGCCATGTTGCAAGGAAGTATACAAAATTAGTGGTTGGTCGGAACATTCAAATATCTGTAACTAAATATGATATTTGAAGAAAAATTTATACAAACACTGTTTGAAAATAGGTGTACCTCTATTGAAAGAGAAAGTGAACAAATGTGCGTCTCGGACAATGTCATTAGTGGCCTTTTTGCTGGTATAACTTTGCTTTCCCCCAACTGCAAACCAGAAAGCTGAGGTTTCTGTTCCTTCTTTAGCAAGCTTTAGGGAAACTCCTGGCTGGAGATGGATGTGCAATATGTTAACAAATAACTGAAATCATAAGTTTACAGATGAAAAAGAAATGGCAAAGGCATAGGCACATGTTATCCCGTTACAAGTGAGGCATTAGGGTATAAACTCAAGATTATAGTCATCCAAAGATCATTTGAATTACATTATCTTGAAGTAACTAACGGTTAGCAAAAAGAAATATGAAAGCCATTGCCAAAAATTTGCTTTCTTGTGTAGAAGAATTGAGCTTCTTCCGTGATAAGTAAATCTATCCTAGTTGCCAGAAACTAGAAACTCTGTTTGAATCATAATATGAGACTGAACAAGTTGGTTACGGTTTAACTTCATATGATGGTACTTGAATAATGCAGTGGAACAAACACAACTTTGAGCTAATACCCTTAAAAAATGTTAACGTTTACCTTTAAAAATTCAGCAACTTTTGTTGCAAGCTGCTGCTGCTCAAGGGAACATTGATTCCCATGCCAAGTGAAAACAGCTGAACCAGATTGCAAAACAAAACATTCGGTAGAATTCAACGAGGCTGCAATCTGAACAAGAATACCATAATTACGATCAGCTAGTAGAGAAGAGAAGATCTACCAACATAACTACAGTGGAACAAAAGTGAATATTTTTTATGGGGACATACTGCATCTACTTGCACCACTTTATTATTATGAGGAGATGTTCCTGAAATTCGAATAAGTGCAATACTGTCTGCTGTGTATGTCTCATCTGGCAAGCCTTTATCTGCTATAAATTTTTTGTAACCAGAGCTCACGCCTCCCTGAATCAGACACAAGTTAAACTAATTAACCTCACACTATCTATATTTGTCGATAAAATTAACATTGGATGTGGCAAATGCTACCTTGAGGACCACCATTGGTTGGAAAAGAGCAATAAACTGTGGTGGTTCTTTTCCATCAAATATGCGACCCTGCAAGAAACTTTAACAGTTAAACACATTTTCCAGGCAACATCCCTGACATGGTATTCACATTAAGGGTACCTGAACAGGTCTACCCTTTAATGAGTTGAACATTGTATTAGCCAATCGAATAGCCATCCTTTGGTCCTCCTGAAAAATGGGACATAACCAAGTCACATTGTTATATCATGTTCTTGCCGACAAAAAGAAACATGGTTATATCACTTGTTTTGGAGATGGAAAACAACAGTACATTCTAGACCAGTCTTAACAACAGGTAAGCACTAGTTAAAGCAAACAAATTATTACAAGTATCACTACATTTATAGCTCAAATTTAGAGCAATTGAATTACCTCAACACTGTCTTTTCCAAACCAACTGCACAAATAGTAGTCTTCCTTCCTCTCGCTAGAGTGATAAGTGTAGAGCACTATGTAACAATCTCCACTATAGAATTTACCAATATCTTCCTTAGGTAATGGAGTCTTGGCACTTCCATTGATTTGCCATACCTGGAAACATTAAACAATATTACATGTGCACTGACATTAGTTTAATTATCCACGGAAACTAACTAAAACAAATTATCAAATCACCTCTATCTTTCCACCTCCTTCAAGCAAAGGTGGAATTTCTTCAACAACTGGGGTACTTTTTGCCGCCCCTTTCACACCCATACCTTGTTGCTTCAACATAGCTGACAGTGCAAACAACACCTTTCATAGTCAGCACGAATGATTGGAGAAAAGGCCAAGCCAAATTATAAGTGTGAAGAAATAATATTCACCTGCAACTTTTCCTCTTCCTTCATCAGCACTGGTAGTAGCAGACCCTGATGGCCAAGAATCAAAGTTGGACTTAAATGAATGTGTTTCATACCCTTGAATAATTCTGGTAATCCTTGTAGATTTTGGCCTTTTTTGACTTGCAACAAACTCCTGAATATATTAGTAAATTTAATGACTCCACTTCAATCCAACATATGAAGAAATGATTTCTGCAATGGCATTACCTCAGCTGCTTGACATGCTGCTTTTCTTTCTTCAACTTGTGTTACCCGGCCAACCCAGACAAATACCTCAGCACCACAGTCCAATAGATAGCATTTGTAGTTCTCCAACAGTGATTTTGAAAGTTCACCTTCTACAGGCTTCACCTCACCATCAGCAATACTACAAACACAAGGTCACATCCTCCAGATCAAGAAACTGTGCACATACCATAAAACATGAACTAAAAGGGAAACATCTATACTGCTAAAAGTATTGTGGAAAAGAAAAGGTTGAAATAAGGAAGATTAAGGTTAAAAAATATTTAGCTTAAAATAATTAAAATGTATGTATAATACTCAGTTTTCTACTTATTTTATTGAATTGCAATCAGGAAGGTTAATGAACTGATACCTATAAAGTTGAGCAGGAATGGCCTCTGGGACAATATCATCCTCACTAATTACCTTCTTCCCAATGGGAGCAAAACCACCAAATAGAACCCAAAATTCACCTGAGTCTGACTCAGTATCCAGCTTGCCATCATCTGCAATGTGGTATACATCTTACAGTCACAAACAAAATGAAAATACTCACTTGAAGAACAAGTATTCAAAACCACATGGTAGGCTTCTCTGTTAGGATAAACTTAAATTAGGAGTTATTGAGCAGACTTTATGAGTGGTTACATTTGTGATGTTTTAGGAGAGGAAAAGTCAAAAGTTTTATGTGTTATGTTTTGGATGTTAATGGTGATTAGTGT
>Ga0214545_1011600_pt1:0-10000 | contig 12062 bp, 3 predicted proteins | sample CNSS4metaG_FD_160064 | JGI IMG/M metagenome (GOLD analysis project Ga0214545, IMG submission 160064) | Root nodule microbial communities from cowpea collected in UCLA plant growth center, Los Angeles, California, USA - CNSS4 | ecosystem: Host-associated > Plants > Roots > Nodule | place... | reverse complement strand
TTTTCAATAGGGATAGCAAAATCTGGAGGTTGCAAAGGGATGCTGACTATTTTTGCACCAGCCATGGCTAAATTACCTTCATAACTATCATATAAAGGAGAAAACAGAATAACTTCATCACCGGGATTTATTAATCCCAGCACAGTTGAAGCAATTGCTTCTAAGCACCCATTTGTGACAGTAACTTCATTATCAGGGTCTATCACTAATCCAGTATCTATTCTAAATCTATTAGCAATAGCAATGTTCAAGTCCGGAACTCCAGAACCTCGTGCATACTGATTTTTCCCATCCTTTATTGCTTGAATTGCTGCTTCCTTTATAAACTCTGGACCATCAAAGTTGGGAAAGCCTCGTCCAAGGTTTATGACTCCATCTTTCAGGTTGTTAAATACTTTCCTGGATTTTTGGAACTTCTCTAAGCGCTTCGAAACCTGACAAGCAAAGAAAAAACCAAGATAAGACCAAAATGGTTGACTATTAATGCGAATGAACTGTGTAGGTTGATTTGACATAAGACCGTTAACGACTAATGGATTTTCCAATGAACAATAACACCAAGAAAAATATAGCTTTATTCAAAAGTTAGATCAAATTACACATGAGTTTTGGAAGAGACAAGATAAAAATAATAATAAAATATGTACCATTTTATTATTTTTATACTTGTTATTATCCAAAACTGGACCTAAATAACTAATGACAGCTTAAAAACTTTTACCCCAGGAAAATCATTTATTGATGAGAAGCAGATAAACTGCAGGTGCATCAACGACATCCAATGGGAAATAGAAAAGGAACAGTTTCACAGGGCACAGGCCATCAATACGAAAGCATTTGCAAAAGGATTTATAAATAGATATGGAGATAATCAAACTCGCCAGTTGACTCGCGAAGTCGTACGATTCTACGAGTTTTGTTCTTGTTCACGAGTTATCTAGTTCGCAAACTCGTTTTTTTGGTAGCCTCGGTGTAACTCGCTCAAATTCGGTTGACTCGCGAGTTGGAGATCGAGTCAGCGAGTCCGCAAATGGACACAACAATGATGTCAAATTGTCATCGTAGTCTCTGTTTTGAAAAACCAACTCAAAATCCCAAAAATCTAAATCGAAAACCCAAATTAAAACCCTGAAAACCCAAATCGACGACCCAAATTGCAAACCTGCAACTCCATTTTCGCGTTTCTTCTCCGTGTATATTCTCCGTCGTCGCGTTCTCACCGTGCCTAGCGTCGTCTCGCTCGGCCGTGCCTACACCCGGTCTTCCTTCTATTCTTCTCTCGTTTTGTATTGGACTGCGTTAATTTAATTTGGGGTTTAACTTTATTTTGAGAGTGGGGCTTCAATTTCAGATTCAAGAGTGTTTTATGATGTGACCCCATTCCCCACCAAAGAAGGAGATGAAAAAACTCTGTATCAGATGGGGTCGCACATCATCCAGTTTGAGAAAGTTCTCAGTTGGTTGTCGGGTTGATGGTCGCTTCATACTTTTCAAAACTTGGCATCTTTCACTGGGTAACGGGGTTTCCGAAATCATAAGGGTGAAGTAAAATTCTCCATCTGTGTGGATTGTCATCCTATAGGGGTGAGCTCCCCTGCTTGTCCCTGAACTTTTCATTGTCGTGTGGGTGGGTTCGTCTTTCGTTCGTTCAGGCCTTCCCGCTCGGGAAGGCGAGGTAGTTCTTCCTCCATGACCGATTCTACTCGATTCTGCCTCGGGGGTTGGGGATTGTTGGGGTAGAAGGTACATACTCCGCTTTCTCCTTATCTCGTCTTATGGTCGCATTCTCTTTTCTTGGGATTCGAATGTGTGCCTCGTAGTTCTGTATGCTCCCTTGGTATTTCACATTTTTAATCTTAATTATTGATGGAGCTATTTATCTTTTATGTTGTTGGCCGTTACATGCCAAAGGTCGTTGTTTGACACCTATTTACGTATATCTAACTTTGCAACTTGAATATCCGGTGAACCGTTCGTGCAACACTACTAAGGTAGGCAGTTGGTAGCTTGTTAATACATATTTTTATGATCTCCGTTATGATTGATACATCCGAGGGAAGTTGACTGCTCCACGAAGAACAAGATGTGTTTTATAAATTCGTATCTCTACTATGTGTACGCTTGACAAGGTGGTCGCCGATCAACACCACATATGTATGCTTAGATGTTGACGTGATTAAGCAAATTACTTTGAATGCCGATCAACTAACCTACTGGGCCATTCGATACAAGATGATTGGATAAAGGAGACTTATAAATATGATAATATATACTTGTGTTTTTTAGTTAGTTATTTTCTTATAACTTTAAAAGATAATATTTTGATGGTGTATTATGTGAACTTATTTATTTTAATGTTGTGAAATTAGTATCATCAATATTTACTATTTTCTTTTTCAATTTTCATATATGAAATAAATTCTTACTTATTAAGTTTACAAGAGAATAATGCAACTCACCTGCAAAGGATGATGCTTTTTCTGGATGGTGGTCTCATTTTCAGTGAAACCGGTGAATCCTTCGAGATTACTCTGTAGCTTTTGCGGTGCACACAAGAGTTAGAACCTCCAAGTATTGTTATTTTATAAATTTAATAAGTATTAATTTCTAGAAAAATTAACTGTTAGTTCCATAATATAGTGTCATGCACGGGCGGAACATTACACTGACAGAGGAGCGAACTCTCAAAATTTTTGGAATTTATTTTTATATATATTTTTATAAATTATAATTATATATTATTTATATTAAGTTTATATTATGGAAATATTGATTTATAAAACAATTAGGGTTTTGTTTTGACCATAAGATTTTCACCATGTAAATTATTATGAAAGTGTGTGAGGAAAAAAAATACAAAGAGATAAATTTGTTAAAGTTTTGAATTTGAATTTATACAGTGTTGCTTATTTAATTAGAATGGTATGAGTTTTGTTATATTTTGCAATGCGATAAGTGTGATTTGTGAATATAAATTTTATCTTTTTCTAAATAGGTGAGAGGTGATAAATTTATATTAGAAAAATTATGATAAAGAATAAAAGAATTGATTCATTTTTTGAAGGAATAAGGTTTGTGATAAAGATGAAAATAATGCATCTATGTTAGCTAAACTTTAGAAATTTTATGAGAACCAAGAATTCAAGACAATGAAAAAAAAATCTTTAAAATCCTAGATTTAAAAATTTATTAGAACGCGATCCGGGAAAAGCGTCATTATATTTGACAATACCCACCAAATTAAATTGATAAGGTAAGAAGAGCTTATCTAAAATGGTAGTCATGATTTGCTATCAAAATATAATAGCGAATGATGATCATATTTTTTTGAATTAATATGTGTGTTTGTTTTAAGTAAAGAAAATAAAAAGAGAAAATAAAGAGTTTTTTTAACTAAAAAAAATTATATATAAAAAATCTAATTTGACATCCCTACATATTTTGTTTAAATTTTGCTACTAGTGTCATGTCAATTATTTTTGCTTACTTAATAGAAAAAAAAAACTTATATTTATTTTAATCTTGTTTGTCTTAATGTGTAAACAATAACATTTTTATCATAACAATCGATTTTTTTCTTTACTACCAATACAAATAACATAAATGACTTAATATATATCATCCTTTCATACTTTATATTTATGTGAAATATGTTTCAACTTAAATTAAAATATCTTAATTCATTTACATAATCTGGAAATAATATTATTACGTACATAAAGTAAAATTTATCATGAGTCCAAAGCTTATTTAAGCCTTATAGTAACTTGTATATTTTGTATTATGTAATATGCATGTAATACAAGTGATTTAATGTATATCACTATTTAATATTCTAGGTATTATAAAAGACTTAATTCAAAAAAATTAATTTATTAAATACTAAATTTTAAAATAAAATAAAAAAGTAGCTGCTTAAAATAAAAACTAGAGAGCTAAATTTATATCCGTATAAATATCATATACAACAATTTGCTGATGATTGATCATGTTAAATATACGCAATCTTCACTCCAAAGCTATATATTTTAGTTGGCTTGATTTTTGTAAAACCGAACAAACGTATTCCATCTAATATTCATATGACCAAAAATTCTGGTGATAATATATTTTCAGACCCAACAATTGTAAGAAAAAGAAAATTAAATAATTCAGATTAAAAAAAGCAACACTAAAAGCGGATAAAATTCTTCAAAATATTTAAAGAAGCTGAATAAAGGGCAAGAGTATTTACATTTTTTTTCTTATTATAAGAGTTGCTTTTCAATTATTGACCGTCAAATCGATTAATATATGATGAAAAACAACAGAAAATCATTATAGAAAAATAAAAAGGGAATTTTAGATGTCACTACAATTTAATAAGACTATTTGGTGTATAAGAAATTTGGATAATTGTGTACTGTAATTTTTGTCTGAAAAATAATATAAACTTTTTTACCATTTTTATAAAAAAAAAGTGTGATGATATATATATATATATATATATATATATATATATATATATATATATATATATATATATATATATATATTCCCAACTACATTAAATTTAGTGTTTATCTATTTAGATTTTATGTTTTTATTTTACTATTCGTTTGAGGTACTTCGTTACGAAAAAAAAGAAAAATGTAAAATATATATTTTGGAAACATACCGACATTATTCACACCATGAAATTATAGACATAAAGAAAACCTAGGAAGCAATGTGTTGTTTATGTCTGTGTTTAATGGGGTTTTTTCAATTATCTTTCCCTAAAATGTGAGTATTATTTAAGATGAAAATATATGTAACAAAATTATTTACAAGAAAGAAAATAAAAGAAATGTTTTGGACATTAAAAATGATCGAACAGAGATAAAAGAATAAGTAGTGTAACAACCTAACAGAAAACAGTTATAAAAGTAGTTAGAAAAACCTGGAGAGGGTGAGTGGAAACAGTGTTGTTGGTTGGAGACATGGAGCAGTGAAAGAAGGGAAGGGAGAGTTGAGAGTGGTAGCGATTGTGGAACTCACTCATCTCAATACCTTTATATAACTTGAAGGAGACGTGAATCTCATGATTTTACGTGTACTACACCCATGTATATCCATTTTTCGTTTTTCTTCTGACTTTAGGGATACATGTTATTGGCATGCCATTATTTAAATAAATGTATTTTTGTTTAACAAGTGATACAAAATCACGTGGTGATTTTCCAACTATTTTGTGATTCACGTGGTACGTGCATTAATGGAAGAACAAGGGACTAGTGATTATGCTTTGGAGAATGTTTTCTTCTCATACAATTTGGTGTTGTCTTTGAAGTTCCATTGCTGCACTATTTATTATCTTGTCTCTTTTTATATCCCATTAAAAACATTAGATCTTGTAAAAAACAACTTTAAAGATTTCACAATCCTTGAAATATGATTCTGTCTCTTAACTTTTTTTCAAAAAATCTTATTGAAAAAGGAACGGTTTATTACTTGAATATGCAGAAATGTTTTTCTTTTGTCTAATATAATTTATTGTAGACAGGTTTGATTAAGGGAAAGAATATGCAATCACTCTTCTTCGGTTGGATTAAATATTTTTTTTCTTCAAGTTTTAATGAAATTTGGAATTAATACCTCTTTAAAATTTTAGATCAATTTAGTTTTTCAAGCATAAATTTAGTCTTTTTAATCAAATTTTGTTAAGTTTATTTAACGTTTCAAGCGTGTTTTATGATAATATTTGAGTTAACATTGAAGCGATGTGTTTAAAACATTAGATAAATTTAACAAAAATTTGGTTAAAAAGACTAAATTCACGCATTTCTCATATCTAAAGATAAAGAACTAAATTAGTCTAAAGTTTCAAGGAATGACTAATTTCAAATTTTATTAAAACTTGGGACAAAAATATATTTAACCTTTTCTTTTCTATTATATATGTTTAGGTAATGTATGTAAGACCCACTTTTTCTAGTCTTATGTTAAAGGGCATGACCTTAACTTTTTGGCCTAAGGGCAGGCTCATAAGGTGCTTAAAATCCCTAAATTAGCCTTAACCCTCTCATCTGCCCATTTTTAGAAAACAACTCTTTTCGTCGCAAGCTCTGCTAGGGTTTGGTCTCTACTCTATGTCAAGTTAGGTTAACTTTGTTTCCCCTTTCACCTCTCAAATCTGCTCCCGGAGCTGTAATGCTCGTTGACTTAGGTGTCATTGTCTTTGGCTAGCATTTTTTAGGTAAGAGAAGCTAGGGTTCCTTGTATTTTCTGAATGTATGTCTATTTTTGGCTTTGCTTTGTGTTCGTATGGCTTGTGTGTTACTGTGGTTATATGGAATGCCTTGTTATGCTATTTGGGTTTGCATGTATGGCCGATGCAGGTGAGAACAGTGGCGAGAACTGGTACTCTCACCTAGGTGAGAATAGCATAAATTGGCTCAGGTTCCTGCTCGAGCTCATGGTGAGAGAGGCTCACCTAAGTGAGAACTCATGGGAACCTGATGTGTTTCGCTTCAGTGGTGGCTTAGGCGAGAGGTCTCTCTTTTGGGCGAAGGGCAGTCTTACTCAGGCGAGGAGATCTCACCCAAGCGAGAATGTGAAACCTGCAGTGCTTTCTAAAGGCAGTCTCGCCTAAGTGAGAGCCTGTAGCTTAAACGAAAAGCCTCTTTTGCCTGAGCGAGGGCCATGGCTTGAGCGAGACTGTTGCATGCTCTAATGTTATTTTCTTCCTTGTTTTTTATGATTGGTTGCATGACTGAGTGGTTTCCCAAATTGAAGTATGAACCATATGAATATGTATGCATTATCCATTGGTATGGGCTGGAATGGATAAGATAGTATGATTATACGTATGACCCACGATTGGAGGGTTGGTTATAAATTGGTATGAGATTAGTATGCACCATAATCCTAGGTTTGGTTAGTGAGACATGATTTTGGTATGGTCATGATGTAATTCTACAAAGGTTTCGTGGTGGTGCCTCATGGTCAAGACGTAATTCCACGAGGGTTTCGTGGTGGTGTCTCATGGTCAGGACGTAATTCCAACAAAGTTGCGTGGTGGTGTCTCATGGTCAAGACATAATTCCACAAAGGTTTCGTGGTGGTGTCTCATGGTCAGGACGTAATTTCACGAAGATTTCGTGGTGGTGCCTCATGGTTAAGGCGTAATTCCACGTTTCGTGGTGGCGCCTCATTATATAATTTAGTAAGGATTCAAGTAAGGATTGCATCCTGAAACTCTAAAGAGTCAGTGAGTCTCACGTAGAACGTACTGACTCATGTGGTGAGAGTAGCAGGAGACCCTAGTTTTTGGCCGGATAATGGCCTTAGATGTTTGAAGGCTAACCTTGTGAGTGGTAGGGTGAAACCCATTAGCAACTGTTCTACAGAGCAGTAGAGGTCACCACAAGTGCTCCGACTAATTATATGTATCCGGATAATTGAGTCTTAGAGTCTTAAATTGTCTGCTATCACATGTTTGGGCGATTTATGTATCTTTGGCTTTTAAATGGTATGCTCAATTGTATGATAAAACTTTTTTACTCTAACTTACACTTTTTGTTTGCTTGTGTGTCTCGTGTGTGGTTTTTTCCTTTTGCGATGATTATCAATTAATTGATGTGAGCAGATGTGGGAACTTTGGGTGATCATAGTGACGACAGGGATGCTCTAGCTTAGTTGGACGTGGTTTAGTGTTGGGCCGCTGTTGAGCCCACATTGAAGAGTTATTATTATATTGTAATCCCTTGCTCATGAGCAAGCTTTGGTCAACTGTTGAATCTTTATGTTTTGTCAAAGGTACCGTGGTGTACCTTAATTTTTCTTTATTGAATATTTGGATGACTGAGAAATCCTTATACTTTAAGTCTCGTATCCTTGGATATTATAACATGTATAATGTTTTATTTGAATATATTTATCTATTAAAATGTGCTTTTCTTATATTTTACATCTTATTTTTTATTTTATATATTAATTTTAGATTATGTTTACATAATTCTTTTAAATACACCGACTTTCTAATTTATTTAAATTCTACACAAACTTTTATTTTTATTTTATATCACGTGTACTCGTTGTCGGTAATAATAAAAGAATAAAAATATATTAAACAAAACTTAAGAAATGTCCGGTACGTTTTTATAAAAAATATTATCGGTTAAAGAAATTAGAATTTTTTATTGAAAAATATAGTTATTTATTTTGTGATTCCAATGTCGCTCTAACCATGGAAAATCTGTTTAGTTAAGAAACTACATGGCGAAATACTTTTATGGAAAATCTCGTAAATTTCAAAACTTTTAAATTTGTCGTCCATAAACATGTAATGTTGAATTGAGACAGGCATAAATTGAAATACCTAATCATTTCAATGATGTAATTAACCGTTAATGAAATATGTAGAATATAATTAAATATCTTATAAATTAATTATTTTAACAAATCCAATAATAATAATCTAAAAATAAAGCATATAACTAGATTATCTTATATTATATCTCTAATGTATTATTTAGCTATAACACATAAGATTTATGTGATTATATTACTATTAAAATGACGATTAGGTTACAAAAAATTTCTGTCAGTTTTTTTATTTTGCAATATATAGACTTTAACTTACTTTCTCGGTATCTATAACTACTTTTCAATCTTATTTATTTACTGGCTTAAATTTTAGAGCTTCATTCATATATAGATTTCGATTCAATTATATATTCACTTTATTAGTGTTGAGTTTTTTTTTCTTTTCGTGGTTCACAACTTAATTCATAAAAATCAAAGATTACACATTTATAATTGAGCCAAATACAATTTATTTTTGGTAGAAAGAATTAGTGATCGGAAACATAAAATAATATATACTGTTTCTACATTTTTTTAGAGCCAAAAAACCATTTCGCTAGAGCAGAAAAACAATTGACAAATATACGAGAGACAATAATTTTAAATGACTATTTAATTTAATGTATCTAAGGAAATGATATATTGATTTTGTTGCCAATAATATATAAATAATATTAATCTTAATTATTTATATTAATAATTTGAAAAAGTAGAATGCGACATAAGATTAAAAAAAATCATAAGTCAGTTATTCAATTTTTTATATTTAAATATATATTTGGTTCTATTTCGTTGTTTTTATTTGATTTGATCTCATTTTTGTTTTCTGTCCAATTAGATTCTCATTTTTATTAAATTTTGATCAATTTAGTTATTTTTACTAAGGATGTTTAAATAGTTAACGTTTTTGAACAGTACATGTCATGTGTCATCTCCTAGCTTTTTTAAATTTTCTTTTAATTTTTTTAATTTTTTTAATTTCAAAAAAATTGTCCACGTGTTAAATTAGAATTGTGACATGTGTCAATGCTAGTGTCACGTGTCAGTTTGTAGTATTATTATCTTTTTTTATTCAATTTAGTCCCTATATTCGTTATTTTTATTCAATTTAGTCCTAATTTTTAGACATGTCAAAGTGGACCAACTCGGCTCACACGGGTTGGCTCACCACGAGCCGGGTTGAAAATGAGTGAACCCAACCCAGCTCACTTTCTGGTGTGTCAGAAATTCTGTAACCCGGCTCAACCCACCACGGGTTGGTGGGTTAAGTGGGTTGGCTCACCAACTCACCTAAAAAAAATATTTTTTTATTTTTTTTAGTATTCAAATGTTTAAATAAATTTTTAAGTAACCCATGAAATGACAATCATACTAAAATCAAGAACCAATATTTTGATCATGCTCACCGCCAATATATGAAGAATTATTTCCAATAAAGTATTCATTAGTCTAAGGAAGCATGGTTAATATTACAAATTTTCTGTCATGCTATTCAGCAAAATATAAATAAAAAAATTATATATTTTTTTCATGTTAATTTAGAAAAAATTGTTTATAAGACGGTTAATTGAGTACTTTATTATAAAGATTATAGTTAAAGATTAAAGTATCAACATATATATAACTTGACAATCAAATTAATTAAACATTTAAACTATTCAAATATAATTAA
>Ga0214545_1011595_pt1 | contig 12068 bp, 7 predicted proteins | sample CNSS4metaG_FD_160064 | JGI IMG/M metagenome (GOLD analysis project Ga0214545, IMG submission 160064) | Root nodule microbial communities from cowpea collected in UCLA plant growth center, Los Angeles, California, USA - CNSS4 | ecosystem: Host-associated > Plants > Roots > Nodule | place: USA... | reverse complement strand
GACTTATTTTGTAACTTTGAATATTTCAAATCCACACTATTAATGGCCAAAAATAAATTCCAGCTGCATTAACAAACGTTAGAATATCCAATAATATTTTATGCAACTAAAATCAATTTTTACGCCACTTTTACCAAACTTACTCAATAAATCCAATAATCACAAATCCTAATTAAATCAATCTTTAAGCACAGAAAATTCAATTAAATCCCCAAATTTAAATATTAAATGAGGGCAAAAATTTGAACTCATCAACCCAGGTAGAAGATGGTTTTATGCCTCAGCTTAGAATTCAATTGAGGTAGAAGGGTTCGGTTAAAAAACCCAAAATCACAAAGAGACTGCAGGTCATCTTCTTCCCTACTTTTGAGGGGCTTCTTCTTCTCCATTTTCTTTGCAATTCGTCTTCGTCTTCACCTCATTAGCATACATCACGTCTTTTTCTTCCTCAAGCAAACCATTGCACTACGCGTCTTCTTCCTCGCATCACGTCCACCATTGCACGTATGCTTCCTTGCATCATATATGCCACTTTATATTTGCACTTGGTGTCGTCGCTACTGTTATTGTGGCATCACATTATAGCCACCACTTCACTCGAAGACTACCACTATTGCGTCGACAATGGTCAGAGGGAGCGATGTTGTTGTAGTTGTGCCACCGCTGTTGTTGTTGTTGACATTGGTTGCCCTAAAATCGAGGCAGAAAGATAATTTTGGTTTTGTTTTTTAATTTTTAATGCCTTTTAGGCCTCAGTTGTCTCCAAAATCGAGGAAGTAAGGGATGAATATCTGTTATGAACTGAGGCGGAAAGGTCAACCTTTTTTACCTTTACTAGAAATGCCTCAGGTCTACAACCGAAGCAAAATTTTCAAAATAACCACGGCCGAAACCTTTCCTGCACTATATCGAATATCTATTATTAGTGAACATTGTCGAGCTTTAATGAGCATTAAAGTCTTTTTTTGGGCAGAACTTGTACAACTTCAAAAATTATTTATAGGTTTGGAAATTAATTTGAAATCATAAAAGAATAAAAATGGTATAGAAAAAAAAATAAAAGAATAAATTGACTTGTTAAGGACATGTCAAAACAAAATGGGTAAAATGGTAAATTAATAATATCAAAGGAATGAAAAATCAACATGAGACATTTGTCAGCAAAATAAACATGGGTAAGAATGTAAAATTCCTAGTATGTTCTTTTCTTATATTATAATTGAAACTTAGGAGGATATGATCGTTTTGTTATTGAGCTATTTAGAAGTAATCATCAATAAGCATATGACAAATCATGTCACAATGTCTATATGTAATGAATATATATTATTAGTGAATATTGTCGAGCTTTAATGAGCATTAATGTCTTTTTTTGGGCGGAACTTGTACTACTTGTAAATTTATTTATAGGTTTAGAAATTAATTAGAAATCATACAAGAATAAAAATGGTACAAAAAAACACTACTAGAAAATGACAATTTAGCCATTGATATTAGCCATTGAAATAATTTAGTCTTAACTTATGACTGAAACAACAATCGAATCATAGTAGTTGCAAATAGCCACCGATTTAGCGACTAAATAAATGTATAGTAATATTTATAATGATAGCCATGAAATAGCAACTGAAAATTTTTAGTATCTAAATATTATGTTTTAGCCACCGATTTAGCGACCAAAATAAATCTTATTTTGTAAAATATATTTAATATGGTAATTAGCCACTAAATATTTTGGTCGCTAAACATTATTTAATATGTAATATTTTAGTCACCAATTTAGCCACTGATATAAATTTTACTTTTTGTAAAATATATTTAATATGGTAATTAGTCACCGACTATTTTCGGTTGCTAAACCATACACATAATTCTTTTTCATAAAATTATTCAATTAGATTAATTTAACATGATAATAGTTTTAAATTAATATTTAATATAAATTATAAATAACTAAATTATTTATTTTCACAATTGTTTCCTCCCACCTCCACCACCACCACCTTCGCCGCCATTACCACCACCACCACCACCAACTTCACCACCACCACCAACTTCACCACCACCGTCAACAACAACATCACTACCACCACAACCACAAGTACTACCATTAGAAACACTATAACCACCAACATCATCACCACCACCATTACCACCACCACCATCACTACCACCACCACCATAACCAATATAACCACCACAACCACCACCAACACCACCACCACCACAACCACCACCAACACCACTACCACCACCACCGCCATAACCAACATCACTACCACAACCTCCACCATAACCACCACCACCACCATATCCACCACCACCACCACCATAACCAACATCACCACCATAACCAACATTACCACCCCTACCACCACCATCGTCGCTGCAACTGTCATGACCACCACCACCACCTTCATCACCAACATCACCACCACCACCACCACCACTCATTAGTAGGAATTGACAATGAGGTGAAAAAAATATTTTAAATCTATCATTAAAAATATATGATGAATCGATTTATTTATGTTAACAAATTTAAGATGAATTTAATATATTTGATTTTTGTCCATCTAAGTCATTGTCCTATAAAATAATTTAGTGACCATTAAAAAAAATTACAATCACAACGTTCGTTAATAAACATGTATTTATTATTATATTTTTTTTCAATTTCTCACTAAGAAATTTCTATTTTAAATTTAATTATTAGACTAATGACATTAAATAAAGTAGTGATATTTTGATTTAAAAATAAAAATTAATATCTAATTAGATTAAATTCATAAGTAAATTTTATATTAATATATTGTAATTAATTAAATTATTTAGTTTCACAATTTCAAATTCTCACTAAAAATTTTCAAACTTTTGTCTTACATTCTAGGCGGTTTATTGTTTGCTCTGAAACTTTTGGATTTTATTGTTTACTAAAAATCATTCTTCTCTTCCTCTATTTTCATTCTATTCATCTTCCACTTATTCAGGATACACAGATTTCAACCATCAGATAAACCTCCATTTTCCCAAATCTTCCAACCGCACTACTCATAGAGGCTTCCTCTACACCAATTTTCCTCGAGTTTGCACATATTTATTCAGATTCTTCGGTTGTTCATTAACACAGAACAGAACCACAAATTACTTTTTCTGCTATATTAGGGTGAAAGGCCCGACACACGAAGACAAGAAAAAAAAGTCAAGGCTGTTGATCTCATTTTTCATTCTCTAATGACTATATAATAATGTAGCAGTAACAAGTATTTTAAGCAGTAAAAAAATCCCATAAACTAACAGGAGTTTTAAAAACCCCAAGCACTAACTGGGGTTTTCAAAACTCCAGGCATTAATGGGGGTTTTTGAAACCCAAGGTATTCCTGAGGGTTTTTGAAACCCTAAGTACTAACGTGTTTGTAAACCTTCGGTAAGTTGCGTTAGTTCTAGAGGTTAGTACAAACCCCGATAATCGGTTAACCACGTTGACTCTTCTAATGGGAATAAAACTCCAGAAACACCAAATTTAACCTCACTAAAAATGATTATTTTTGTAATGAATAATCAAATATTTTATATTATTATTATTATATTATCTTTAATATAATAATCCAACAATACGAAAACTACCAAAAATTTACTAAAAGTCCATACAAGTTATTATATAATATATCATCAATATAATATTGCTAATAGAAATGGAATTAAAAATTTGTACTCCCATTTAATTTAATTTAATTTTTCTTTTGTGTTTGCCTAAAAACCATAGCTTGGCCTTCCATTGTCAATAAAGAAGTTGTTGATGCATGCATTACTTGTCAAACCAAAATAAAACTTTAATAAAGATAATGAAAGCCGACATAAAAAAAGACATGTTAACATATTTTATATATATATATATATATATATATATATATATATATATATATATATATATATATATATATATATTATATACTAATCAAAACTAACTTCCACACCCAAAAAAGATTCAAATAACATGCAAATGCCAAAGAAACATAACTTTAGCAAGGGCTTAGCCAGAGAATGGAGCAAAGGTTTGATTGACATTTTTGATAGACAATTGTTTAAACCATCACTTTATTGGATTAGTCACCCTACTATAAGGGTGGGTTTGTTTCCCATTTGCATAACGTTGGTATTATCCCATTTGCGAGTGTTTTCCTGGTACATTTTTTTATGTTTTTCTTGTAGTGAGGGGAAAATGAAAATGGCCAATGAGTTACGACCTTGAAGCTTTAGAATGCAGTTGACAAGAAGGCGTTGGAGGCTTTGTGGAAAGTTCTCAAGAGTACAAAGGAGGAGAAGGATGGGTTCGATAAAAAATACGGTTCGATAAAAAATACAACAATTGATCATTAGAGTACATCATTGGTCATTCATAATATTATAATTTTGATCATTAATGTGAAATCATAAATAAGGAAAGGTTTAAGACATTAGGGTTCTTATTAAAGTTTAGACGTGCTGCTAAGACGTTAAGACTTATTATATAAGGTATGAGTACTAGAGTAGGAATTAGAAGAATATTATTTGGTGGCTTTTCTTTGAATTAGATCATGAAACCCAATCCAAATGAAGCTTTTATTTAAAAATTTTCTCAATCAACTTCTTTGGTTTCATTGTGTCAATTCCTTTTAGTCTTTACACTTTAATTCTTTTATCTCAACCTAAAATGTTTTGTTATTCTCACCCTTTATTAGTAACTAACCAACTAATTTAAACCACATAGTCCTTGTGGGATACGATATCTAGACTTGTCCACTGTATTACTTGTAGGATTTGGTGTAGATGCACATTAAAGACAATGTTGTAGTCTCCTTCAATCCTGGAATTCCTCGAGAAATCCCTAACCAACTCAGGAAGGATGGTAGAGAAAGTTTGAGGAGAAAGAAAGAAACTTAGGGTTTTGAAAAGGTTTTTGGTTCAAGTGCAACAATCACGTATGCCACCTCAATAAACGGAACTCATTTTCTATTGAGAGACTAGTGTCAAGTTTGATCGATTAAACACTGTTAGCATAAATGGCATTGATGAATAGAGATTTGATGCAGTTGTGAAGGATTGATGAATATTTGATGAAGATATGAATAATTGATGAAGATTGATTTATCTAATCAAGCTTGAGGTGGACATTGAACTAGACTACATGCAAAGTTCTTAAAGCTTGAAGGTGGAGCTTAAGTTGAAAACTATTTGACATAGAATAGGTGTCTTGTGTCTGATTGTAGTTTTTCAATCTATTATAGTTTTGCAAGTTACATATTTGATCAACTAAAATATTATTCAATTAGTTGATTACACATAATTCAAGTGAAATCAGCAGTTCAATATGTCAGTTGGCAGAGTATAAAGTCTGAATTTTCATAGTGAATCATGATAAATTCATTTTTTGTGCAAAATCAGTTTGATATTTCTGGAAAATCTTGTTCTCTCTAAACTTCTTTGTGTTGGATTTGTGTGTGATCTTTGGTAAAATTCCACGAATAGCTACAGGTAACAATTGTTGCATTATAATGTGGCAATCATGAGACTTTAGGCCAACAAGCTTCAAGTCTTGCATGGACACTAAACTATGAATATTTTGAAGAGTATCCTTGAGGTACATTAACACTTTTTAAACATAAGCAAAAATTATCTTCTCTTGTCTGTCTGGACATAGTGTAACATGCAGGTGGCGTACCAACCTCCCTTGGTGCCAAGTCTTCTCGGATCTTCATTTCAACCAAATCAAAACGAGCATTTACTCCATCTTTTGTCTTTCTCTTAATGTTCAATAGTGTACCAATCAAGCTATCACACACATTCTTCTCTACATGCATGACATCTATGCAATGCCTAACTTGTAACTTTGACCAATATGGAAGATTAAAGAATATTGATTTTTTCTTCGAAGGGCTCGATGCAGATGAATTCTTGGACGTTTTACCAAATACATGATGTACTTTATTAACTTTTTCATGAATTTGAATGCTAGTTAATGGAGTTGGTGCTTTGTCATTCTCTTGATGTCCATTGAATGCTTTCTTTAACCTTCGATAAGGATGATTAACTTGTAAAAACCTTCGATGGGGCAGATACACGGTCTTCCTTCCATTTTTCAACTGATGAGATGCAGTGTTTTCTTCACATCTAGGACATGTTTTATGACCCTTGACACTGTACCCCGACAAATTACCATAAGCTGGAAAGTCATTTATGGTGCAAAATAACATTGCATGCGTCATGAAAGTTTCAGAAGCAACAACATCAAATACTTCAACATCATCAACCCACAAAAACTTCAAGTCTTCAACTAGAGGATTGAGATATACATCTATGTCCTTTATAGGCTGCATTGGACTAGATATCATCATAGACAACATCATGTATTTTCTCTTCATGTAGAGTCCAGGAGATAAGTTGTAAATGAATAATATAACGGGCCAACAATTGTGGTTTGTACTTAAATTACCAAATGGATTCATTCCATCGGTTGCTAAGCCAAAACAAATATTTCTTCATACTCCACCGAACTTGGGAAATTCCTGATCAATATTTTTCCATTGCATTGAATGAACTGGATGACAAAGGAGTCCGTCACATCTTTTCTCAGTTGCATGCCATCTATGGTTTTGAGCATCTTTAGGATTTGCAAACAAACGCTTAAGTTTGGGCACGATTGGAAGGTACCAAACTATACTTTGGACATTTTTTCAAATCTTCAAATTCTTTTCTGTATAATATGCAATCATTAGGACATGCGTGTATCCTTTTATACTCCATACCCTTCAGACAAAGAATTTTCTTGGCGTCATAGTTTCAAGTGGGTAGAGTATTTCTTTCGGGAAGCATTTCATTCAAGAACACGAGCAATTATGTGAAGCTTTTATCTGTCCAACCCTTGGTCGCTTTCAAATTCATAAGTCTTAAAACTGCTGATAATCGCGTGAACTTAGGTTAACCGATATACAACGGAGTTTCCACATCAGTAGACATCGTCTCATACACATGCACTTGTGCAAAAGCTTCAGCGCCAACATCCCATATCATGTCCTCCATATTGTCTTCTTCTACTCGCTCTTCACATCACTCTTCCCGTTGCTCTTTCATGGTGGAATCGACAACATGTTCAGTTCGGGAAATAACTGGAAAGTGTATTAATTCGCCGTGCCATGTCCATATTGTATAACTTCTAAGGAAATCATCACAAATAAGATGTTCCCTAACTTGAGTTGCATTCAGTTTTCTCCCATTCAAACAGTTGACACAAACACATTTGAACTTCACCTCATCATCACTTCTACCCTTATAAATTCTTCTACTTCATTCTCATACTCAACGCTAATACATGGTAAATTAATCCAATCTCGATCCATACTGAAATTGCGTGAACAATTTCAGTAATCTTTGAATCAATGCTCACGTTGTATTCAAGGTATGACCTTATCCCATTTAAGAAGATTCACTTTTTTTATTTTATTGGTACATATTACTTTTTTATCTTAAATTTCACGAAATTTTGCTAGCATTTCGCATTGGCCTTCAGGATACACAAAATGAAAGTGATTATAAACCACAATCAGATATGCACCCGAAGATAAATACAAAACACAGTTGACAAATATTCATGAATTTTAAGATATGTATTTTAAAATATATATGCATTAATAAACTACTAGAAAGTGATTAATCTTCTTAAGCTGTCAAATCGGACAATTCAAGATTCAATACATTTAAATTATTAGTATTATATCCCCTTATATATAATTTTAAAAAAAATGTAGCTTCTTCAAAATGAAAACTCGAGGACAATACATAATTTTCGTATTGAATCTCAAACGAGAAACTAAGGCTAACTCACAAATCAAACAAATATTTAAGCAAATAATAAACCACATATATGTAACATATTACTAATACATAACAGACTACAAAGTCGTACAAAATATTAGAATTAGGAACCTGGGAGCGTGAAAATGGAATGACAATGGAAGATGATGCACACCCACTGTACTTACGTCTTCAGGAACTACAAGAGAAAATAAAATAAATAAGAGACCGTAAAAATAGCAGAGAACAACGCACAACAATTACCTAAATCAAAAAAAATTATACAAAATGAAAAAAAATATAAAGAATGCGTTTTCAATTTACCCCGAGGAGAATTGGTGGCGCGACGGTGGCTGGACATGGTGAAGGAGGCACAACAAACTCGCCGGAGCAGTGGCACAGAACAGTGACAATGTTCATCGCGAAGTGGTGCCTGTGGTGGAAGGTGACGAGATGGTGCGACGGAGGGCGCGACAGAGGGCACGACGGTGGCGCAATTGGGGTGTTTTTCGTGTGTTGTTCGGTGGCGGAGCAATACCGACGACGCTAGCTTCGTGGACGGAGGCGCATCTCGCGACGGACGGCGCAGTCGCAATGGAAGGTGACGGTGGCGGAGAGAAGAACTAGTTCTCTTTCGCACAAAGAAGATGAACAATGTTGGGTTCGCGATATTTAGGGCCTTAAATAAGTTGTATGTCCTCGGTTCTGTTAAGAATCGAGGCATAAAGTATTATAGGCCTCGGTCCTATTCCAAAGCCTCTGCTGTTAGTGGCAATTTTGAAATTTTGAGGGACACTGACGAGTTATAGGCCTCAGTTGAGTGGTAACAAAAGCATAAACAAGTTATAGGCTTCGGTTGGATAGGGACCCAAGACAAAAAGGTTCAAAAAATTTTAAAAATGCCACTACGGCCTATAAGGACCCGAGGCCTATAATGTGAGTTAAAAACTCGATTCTGCACTAGTTATTGGGGAACCACAAGGTGTTCAATCACATCTCCTGAGTATAACCTTTCTCACCTATAGTGAAACATTTTTAGTGGTAAGAGTGTTGAAAGTTCTAAGTGCTTTCTCAACTTGCCTTAGGCCCCATAGTTTAGATTCATGTTTTCACGTTGCATAGTGGCTTCATTTGTGAGACCAAAGTCTCTAAAATTTTGCCAATTAGGGGTCCATTTTTAGTGTTAAATTTCTTTGAGTCTTTTTTGCCTGTTTTGTGCTTAGTGACTCAAGTGATTCTATTTACTGCACATCATCTTCTTCCCTTCTTCTGAGGGGCTTTTTCTTCTCCATTTTCTTTGCAATTCTTCTTTGTCTTCACCTCATTAGCATACATCACGTCTTTTTCTTCCTCAAGCAAACCATTGCACTATGCGTCTTCTTCCTCGCATCACGTCCATCATTACACGTCTTCTTCCTCGCATCATATATGCCACTAGACATTTGCACTTGGTGTCGTCGCTAATATTATTGTGGCATCACATTGTAGCCACCACTTCACTCGAAGACTACCACTATTGTGTCGACATTGGTCAGAGGTGTTGGCAAAAGCAAATAGAAGTCTAATGCTGAAGGAAGATTTTGATGATGATAAAAGAAGCCTAAAAGCCATCTGGAAGTCAATTTGAAGAACATGTACTTTTATGTTTAAAGATATCTTGTAAATAGTAATTAGATTAGTTAGAATCAACAAGCAAAGATAAAAAATCTGGTATTTCTCGAAAAATCAATGTGATAATCGATTATCATTTAGGATAATCGATTATCTTGAGCTAAGTCAATTTTTTCAAGAAAGCACTGGAATAATCGATTATCACCTCTGATAATCGATTATCTGCTTAAAACTTTATTTTTAGAAAATACACTAGAATAATCGATTATCAATAGTGATAATCGATTATCCTGTTCAGTGGAGCACGACTGTTCATTTTTTGACTTAATTTTTGGAACCCCTATTTAAGGAACATTAGAGTTACTTCTAACTTACCTTTTTGAGAAGCTAGAGTGCTAGTGCTTTGACTGCAAAGAGTGTTCTCTGAGTGTTCTCAAAAATAGCTTTGAAAAACCTAGTGTGGGTAGAGCGATAACTTTTACTGAGAGGTTTTCTAGGAGATTGAGTGTTGTTGGTGTTGCTATGAAAGCTAAGGTCAAGGTTTTCTGTGTGATTCAGAGAAAGTTGTTCATCTCTTGTGTGTTCAAGAGAGGTGTTTTCTTTCCTTACTCTTTTATTATCTAATTGTAATCTGATATTTGTTAGTGATTTAGTTAATCTCGTTTTTGAGAGATTAACAATTGGACGTGGGGTCTTTTCATCCGAACCAGTATAAATACTTGTGTTCAATCTTCTTCTCTATCTCTTTATTTCATCTACTATTGTGTTTAAAGAAATTAATATTTGATTTAATCGATAAAATTTGGAAACGCTTAAACAATATTAATTTTATTGCTTAAAACCAATTCACCCCCTCTTGGTTTTTGTCCAAACACTTAAACATTTCGCTGCGCGATACAAACAATTGGTATCAAAGCTTGCTTTGATAGTTATTCAAATTTTTCGAAAATGGTTGGACAAAATCAAACTTTTGCTGAGGGTGCGTCTATCAACAAACCTCCTCTATTTATTGGTTAAAATGATTCTTTCTGGAAAGTAAGGATGCAAATTTTTCTGGAAACTGTTGATAGAGGTATTTGGGATGCTGTGTTAAATGGTCCATTTGTTATTGTTAATGTTGTAAATAATGTGCAGGAACCAAAGCCATTCTCGCAATGGACAGCAGACGAAAATAGACGAGCTAAGTATGATGTAAAGGCTAGAAATATAATTTCATCTGCTTTAACCCTAGATGAGTTTTACAGGATCTCAGTGTGCACCAATGCACAAGATATGTGGGAAATATTGCGTGTAACCCATGAAGGAACAAAAGATGTGAAAAGGGCACGCAAGAACTCCTTAATCTAAGAATACGAAATGTTTCGGATGCAACAAGGAGAAACTATCTACGATGTGCAGAAACGATTCACACACATCGTCAATCATTTCACAGGTCAAGGTAAAACTTTTAACACTAATGAATTAAATATAAAAATTCTTAAATCCTTGAACAGGCCTTGGCAGTCGAAGGTGACAACAATCACGGAATCACAAAATCTTGCGACAATGATGATGGCGACCCTATTTGGAAAGCTAAGGGAGCATGAGTTTGAACTGAAGTGGTTAAAGGCAAAAAGCAAAAGGAAGAAGAAGATTCGGATGACGATGGAAATCTCAGTCTCATGATTAAGAAGTTTACAAAATTCATGAAGGCCAAAGGTAGAAATCAATTCAAGAACAACAAGAAGGAGAGTCAAGGATCATCCCCAAATTTCAAATGCTACGGATGTGGAGAATTTAGACACGTCAAGGCTGATTGCCCAAATTCAAAGAAAAGTGAAGAAAAGAAAGGCAAAAAATACTTTAAAAAAAAGGCCTACATAGCATGGGAAGACAATGCCTCAAGCTCATCAAATTCTAGCGATTCTGATAATGAAAAAGCAAATCTATGTTTGATGGCTAACCACGATGATTCTGATAGTGAGGTAAATTCTACTTGCATTGAAAATGACTATGATGATTTTCAACAGTTACTTGTTAAATCTAGTAAATTGGATATTACTCATAAAAAGTTAAAATCAGATTTTAAAGATTTGCAAAGTAAATTTGAAAAATCTCTTAAAAAAGAAGAATTTCTGAAAAATAAAATTTCAATATTAGAAAATAAAGAAAAAGAAACTATTGAATGTGCTTCATGTAAAAGGTACATGTTTGATATATGTATTTTGGAGAAACATCTTGAAGATACCTTAGAAAATAAAAATTATGAAAAGTTTGATCTCATGAAAAATCCAAATAAGACCAAGCATGCTCATAATCATAATTTTTAAAATAAAACTAAAAGAACTCAAAGAGTTTGGGTAGAAAAAGGAACGTCGCTTTCTATGAATACATATGCATGTACTGCTACATGTTTTTATTGCATGAAAAAGGGTCATACTTCAAATAAATGCAATATTAAACATTTTGGTGTTCCAAATGGGAAGTATTATTGGGTGCCTGTTCATAAGTAGATATTTTTCTTCTAACCCCAAGGACCCAAACAAGTTGTTGGGGACCTAAATGAATTGTTTCCTTATTTTGCAGATGACTTCTAAATCCAGAAGATCAATGTGGTATCTTGACAGTGGTTGTTCAAGACACATGAC
>Ga0214545_1011594_pt1 | contig 12069 bp, 6 predicted proteins | sample CNSS4metaG_FD_160064 | JGI IMG/M metagenome (GOLD analysis project Ga0214545, IMG submission 160064) | Root nodule microbial communities from cowpea collected in UCLA plant growth center, Los Angeles, California, USA - CNSS4 | ecosystem: Host-associated > Plants > Roots > Nodule | place: USA... | reverse complement strand
TATATATATATATATATATATGGGTATTTTTGTAAATTAAAGTTTAGCGGGTACGGGTATCCACGGGTACGGATACTATGATACCCGTACCCGCCCCGTTAACATGCGGGTATCAAAAATACCCGTACCCACAGGTAGCGGGTATCCATTTTTAATATTCATTTCTTACCCATTGCGAGTTTTATCCACGGATAACCACGGGTACGAATATTTTTGACATCCCTACTTTTGTTTCTACGTAGCAAAATGTATGAATTGTGATTTAATTATGACTTTTTAAAAAGGAAGTTTATGTAGTGATCGAATGAAATTCTTTTTTACTTAAAAATATTAGTCATAATAAAATTAAAATTACTTTACATGTTTTTCTTTTTATTTTTTATTTTTGAAAGGATTTCTAATTTTATTCCTTATAAATTTATGTCACTTTTATTACGCACCACTTTTTTTTTTAATTAGTTGAATGATGCTTTTTGATAGGTTCAAAAGTGTAAACGGGTAATATTTATTAATTATTATTACATAATTAGTAAGTGGCATACGTATAAACGAGGAATCCATCATAGATTACCGATGTGTCCCGGTCCTTTGACGAGGCTGGTCCAATCATTTTCTTAAGAAAGCAATACTATATAAACTTTTTTGTTTTATTTAGAATAATGCACAACTTAACTATATTACGTAGTTATTGCTCTGTGAATACCAAATATAGATTAGCATACCTGCAAAAGGATTTCTCCAAAAGCTTCTATTAAACAACTGAGTTGAAAGAGCTCATAAACCAAAATAAAATGTTGAATTATCGAATTTAAAATATGTAACAAAGTTAGCAATCGACAATAAAATTGAAGAAAGTAGTATAATAAAAAAAATTTATATATTAACATCAAGATAAATTTAACTTTTCAATATCTCTAGTTAAATAAAATAATTTTAAGGATTAATTAAGTATATTAGACTCCAATAGGCATGTATTATAAGTGTAAAGGATTCCAGAGATTAATCATTAAGATATCAAGATAACAATCAATGAATGATTAGTATAACTGTATATCAGTTAAAAAAATTTATTGGCTGATGTAGTGGTTCATTAATAATATATTTACTAATATTTAAAAAATATAATAATGGTACCCGAATGTTATTTATTAATAGAAAAGGACAAGGAATTGTTATTGAAGGTACGTGAAACAGAGAGAGAAAAACAAAGTTGTCTTGTTAAAGAGACTATTAGTAATTTAGTATGTATAAATTTGGCATGCTTTTGCGTTTTTCCTCTTTTTCACACAATGTTTGATTATCCGATTCGCTTTAGCGGCGTCTTTTACCATTTTACCATGGCCAAAACCGGGTATAAAATGAGGTTGTAGGAGCAAAAGAGACGAGAAAAACAGAGCAACTCAACAACACCTTACTTCTCCTTTTCACTCTTCACTCTAGTTTTCTGAACATAGATATGGATTCCACCTCCTTCTTCAACTCACCTTCTTCCGATTTCTCCTCCGAATCTTCCTCTCCAGAGGCTTTCTCCTGGGAGGGCTACCTCCCCTTCAACGAGAACGACCCGGAGGAGATGCTCCTCTATGGCATGATCGCCGGCGCCAACACAGCCGAGCGCGCCGCCGATCGAGCGGGCTCTGAGGAGAGCGAGGCGGTGCAAAAGGAGAAGTCCTACCGCGGAGTGCGGCGGCGCCCGTGGGGGAAGTTTGCGGCGGAGATCAGGGACTCCACACGGCACGGGATGAGGGTGTGGCTTGGGACATTCGACAGCGCGGAAGCCGCGGCTCTGGCTTACGACCAAGCAGCGTTTTCCATGCGTGGCTCCGCCGCGATTCTGAACTTCCCCGTTGATATCGTTAGAGAATCGCTGAGGGAGATGAACTACACGGTCGACAGCAATGAAGAAGGGTGCTCCCCTGTTGTCGCTCTCAAGAGGAAACACTCCTTGCGGAGGAAAATTGGTGTGAAGAAAAACAACAAACAGAGTACCGTAGACAATGCGGTCGTGTTTGAAGACCTTGGTCCTGACTACTTGGAACAGTTGTTGATGTCCTCTGATCATATTCCCTCCTCCTTCTGATTCATTCATTCCTCAATTGCAATCCAAACCTCAAAAGCCTTCACGCTGCGGCTCAAGCAACAATCCCGCAACGTTTTTTTACATCCTTATAAATATCCCATGATGCATAGTTTCTACTTAGGCTTTTTATGTTAGTGTTAATTCCTTTTTCTTCTTTGTTCTTTGGTTCTTGTGTGGCTGAGATGCCCGTGTCGTGTTTGGATGACAGATTTCAACATCTGAATCTGTATCTTTTTCTCTCTTGATGGTTTTTTTAGTTTTCATTTTTTTTTTTTTTTTTTTTTTTTTTTTGTTGGTTTTTTTTGTTTTTTTTTTTTTTTTTTTTGTTTTCCTAGAATTGGAGAACTTTCTTGTTTTTTTGTAAAGTTTAGACGATAAGGAATGCAGTAATCTACGTGGGGCACCATTTATGTCAAATTGTCGATATTTATTGAGGTGACTGGGACTGTTGTTTTAGCTTTATCGGACTATAAGTCAACATGCATGGTCGAGTTTAGCGCGGGGAAGGCGGCACGTGTGGGCGCACCGCATACACAAACAAATTACAATCGGTTTCTTATCCATTTTGCCAACCTCTTCCCTTTTGTCTTGCAGTGTGTTTGAAAATTTTCTCAGTTTTGCCAAACATATATGGTCACATAATTAATAGCATCACAAGAGAAAAAAGGGGTTTATCAGGTTGAAAATCTAATTTTAAGAATATACAACGTTATAATAGAAAAATGGCTTTTAAAGTATGGTTGATGAAGGTAGATCTGGTCCCATTAAGGTGACATAAGGGATTATTAACGTGGTGCATGACACGCGAGAGAGTTATTTTTTGTAAATGAAAAAGTGATGCTTTAGTTTTCAAAGTTTCGTATTTGATTGTGTTCAAAACAAGTGGCAGGGCTAGTTTGATAGCAGGTTAGGCTAATTTTGTCCTGTGAGCAGAACCGCATCTACGAAACATAGACTTTGATTTGAGACAGCACATCGATCGCTTAGGTGAAGATGAAATACCAAATTTTTGTTGTTCCACAAGGAATAAAAAATAAGAAGATAAAATGGATTAGCACTTGGACGCAATATTTTATGGAGAAAATATGGTAAAGGAAGACGCAAGGAAATAGGGTGAGTTGGTGGGGTTTCTAGAAATTTGTCAAATCTGTTGGAGAGTAGAGAACCGCAAAACAGTTTATTTATTTTTTCTCTCCAACTGTTTGAGTCCAACTTTGAAGCAAAAGAAGCTTCTTCCAATTGTGGTCTAACAGAATTGGTTGGACACTTAGACCAACATCTTCAATCTTATGACTTATCTCAATATTATTATAATCACGTGCCATTACTTTGCTTTATTCATTTTTTTTTTCTACTCCTAAATATGTTTCAGTATCTTAAACTATTAATTTACATGCTAAGAAAGTCACCCTTTATATCCCATATTCAAAGGAAGATGTTTTATAATATGTACTCAAGTCGAACAGTTAAATACTCGTATATAAAACAATAAAAGGTTGAAAGTTTTGCATAACTATATAGTATCTCAGATGCAGTGTCAAATTTTAATCTTGCAACGATAAAAGCTAGTATTGAATTGATTAATCACTTAATTAAATGTTTTTTTCCCTTATACGATTAGGTATTTTATTTAATTAAATATTTTATCACTCAATTATCATTACTCAACTAATTTTATCATCTAAATTTTTTAAAATCATTTACCATTAATTTTGTGTATTCTAATGCTAGATGTTTAAGATGTATGAAGAACAAAAGAGTCATTTTAAAAAATATAACAAAATGCTAATGTCTTTGTTTATTTGTTAAACTTTTTGTTAGGACACGTGATCATCATTTACTATATCCATTTAAGTGTGGAAGTTTAAGAAAAACAGAACGATAAAACATTTGGAAAAAATGTTAGTGGTAAAATTCGTTAAAGGATAATTATTAAATAATAAAATATATGATTAAGCTAAAATAGGCTTAATTATATGTTTTTATTATAAATTTAAAAAATACAATAAATTACAATGAAATTACTCATTGATAATATATTTATTTTCGTTAATAAATTTAATACTCAAAACAGAATAAATTTCAATTGGTCAAATTACTGGTTAAAAAATTATTATCAAAAAATTTATATTACCGTGGAATAGAATTTTTTTGGTAATAACAAAAAAAATTTATCCATAGATTTTCATCAACCCAAAATGCTTTGATGGAGTGGTCATTGATAAAATTTATCGACGGATCACAAATTAGTTGATAAATATATGTCAATAATTATTGGTGAAATCTAACTATTCGGTAAAAATTGTAATTAGGTTTTCTTCTTTCTTTTTTTTTTCCTTCTCTACTTTCCCTCTCCTCCTCGTCGTGCATCCACCGCTGTCACCTTTGGCTTATCCTCCTTTTCCTCCTCTTCATCTTCTCTATATCTCTTTCTCTCTATCTTGTTCTCCTCTTATAATTTCGACACAACCATCGTTGTCGCACCTTTGTGTCACTCTTGAGCCGCTGTCTCGATCATCATGTCTTTGTTTCCTTCTCCTCCTCAATTGAGTGACTTAATTGTCAAATATTATTAAAAAAAATATTTATCAATAATATAAATTTTAATTTATCCACTAAAATATTCATGATTAATTTAAAGTTCGTTGATAAAATCAATTGATAAATTTGAATTTATTAACAAATTTATTTCTCTGAGTAAAAGTTCATCCATAATTACAATTTTTTTTATAGGAAATATAACTAATTAGTACATGTTAAAAAAATCAACTTTCACCAAAATATCCAATTACAAACATTGAATATAATATTCAAAATATACTTATATTTATTTAAAAAATTTTAAACTAAAAAATCAAATCACATAAGAAAAATGTAGACAAATAATAAAATATAAATTCTTTTAATAATCTGATCAGCGAAACTAAAATTTCTTAAATAAAAGTTGACGAGTAAAAGTCAATTTTTCTATGCCCAATCGTCAACTGCAAATGTTTATTTATCTGCCAGTAGAGCAATTTTGTTTAATGAGATAAAATGTTTATGAAAATTTTGTCTCAAATCCATTCCGAGGTTTAAGATCAATTAAGATTATGCATAAATTTTACAATTCAAAATTGTATTAAGAGAATAACAAAACCATTCCAAAAAGCCCAACAAATATTAAATATACCTTAAACTCAATTATGACTTATATTTTATCAATAATCCATTCTGTATAACTTTTCTACCATCCCAAATAAAAAAATAATCAAATATAGGCAAAGGAAAACCATGTTTACATTCAAGGGCAGGCCTTGCTTGTGACCGAGAAAAGTCATGGCTCTCCTAAGATTTTTAATTTTAATTTATATATATTTTAAATTTTATATTTTTTTATATTATTTTTATTAAGTTATATATATATTATTTATATTTGAATTTATTTATATATTTTTTTAAAATAAAAATAAAAACTAATTTGATGGACCTTAGTTAATAAAGGGATTAAGATTTTGTACATGGCCATAAAGTTTTTTTTAGAGCAAGCAAACCATTAATAAGGTGTAGAAATAAAAGTAAAGACAGATTGAGAACTGGAGATTAGAGATAAGAGAAATCGAAAAATGCTTCCTCACAATATCTCCTAAATGAGTATCTTAATTTGATTTATGTATGTTAGGTTTATGATTCTCTCATTACGATATTTCTCCTAAATTAATTTTTTTTAAAATTAGTATGAAAACTAACTTAATTTTAGAAATAATTTTATGAAATTGGCATGAACCCTGATTATATTTTTCTTTTCTCAAATTAGTATAATCCTACATTATAAAATATTGAGATTTTATGTTTTTCAGTGTATAAAATAAATTAGTTGAATAATCTTGAATTGAAATAGAAATTAGAATACTCATTTTGTGTAAATTCAATTCATTAGAAAGATAAGAGGTAAGAATTGTGAATTGCCATATGAAAATGACTTAAGTAAAAGAAACAAAAAGTTTTTTTAATTAATAAATTATATATAAAAAATCTAAATTGACAGAATTTGTTTTCAAGTTCCACCACTCCTTATATTAATTTTTTCCAAATTATCAAACCATCCCAAAATACTCGATTTCCTTAATTTTCCAAAAACTTAAATTTTACACATTTCATCTTAAATTCATAATTTCCCAAAGTCACAACCCAAATAATCCTTCAACCTGGAAACTAAAATTTAAAACGATAAATCTAACTTCCCTTACCGGAAGTGATTTAAATATATAAGAATTCAATGGTTGAGGATGAATTACCGAGACAAATCCACCACCAAGCGTCTCTTACTCTGGTCATTATTAAGATCTAACAGGAGAATATTACAATTTGTATTTGGACAACAGAAGAAACATATGTAACGTAATCTTCATTCATCTTTTTGCATGTTTCCTTTTGACGAGGGAAATTGGTATTCAAAGGAAGGAAGTTGAAGATGACTTGTCCTTATTCCACTTTATCTTTTAACTACATTGTACTATTGAGAAGCAACTATTTTAGAGGTCGAAAACAGTTGAGTTTTCTTCTTAGGTACCTGGACAAGGAAGAAGGAGGAAAAAACATATTTTTGTCAAAGATAAGGTTCTGTTTTTGGCAAAAGAAGACACAGTTTTTCTTCCTTTATTACTGTTCTATTTTACTCCAGGTTTCATATGCCCACATCCCACACTTTAAGTTTTCAACAAAAAAGCCCACCTGAACACCCATTCAACTACCCAATTTTTTCTACCTACTCTCATTATAAAAACATTTTTATCTTACACTATCATTATATAGATACCACAAATATAAATAAAATAATACTAAACTAAATTCCTATAGTTATTGATTTATGTGGGCGAAATTATTACTCATACGGTTCGTTGATTATTTTTTTTTTTCCAAACTTTAAAGTCTTGTTTGAAAATCCTACACGACAAAAAAAATTGTGTTTAAAACTGTTAAAAAATGTTTCAAATTCATATCATGTAATTCACGTTTAAAAGTAAAAATTAATTACAGGATTGTCTAGTAATTCATGAAATCATTACACTTTCATTTATTGTCTCGTAGGCAATCCAGTGAGAGAAAAAAATAAGGTATTTGAATCACTAAAAAGAATCTCATTAATAATTATTAATAATCAATTTTAATGATTTAAAGTTTTAATTACTACAATAATCAATTTAAATATTAATTTATAAAATTAAAAATTATTAATAACTAAAATAATCACTATTATAAATAAAAAATTATACTTAGTTACTAAGTAATTATAGATCAATTTAGTATTTAAGTCATTTTAGTATCTAAAACTATGGTAACTAATTTTAAAAATCAATTTAATGACCAATTATAATTTTTTATTTATAATAGTAATTATTTTAGTAATTAATAATTTTTTACTTTGTAAATTAGTATTTAAATTAGTCATTATATTGACTAATAATTTTTAGTCACTAAAATTGATAACTAATAAAACATTTTCTCGTAGTAAATTAAGAACTTTTAGAGCTAAAATAAAAAAAAAAATATTTTTTAATAAATTTATTTTGGATAAATTTGACAAAATTTTCATAAATAAAATTAAAATAAATTAATTTTTTATATTTTAACCAAAATGAAGTAATAAAATAATATCCTTTTTATCTAAATAGATAGTTTTTCAAAGTTTATGATTATTTTTTAAACTATTATTTTCTCAAACGTAATTATAGTATTCTCCTTTTACCACACTTTCGTTTTTAGAAGCTATGATATGAAATGAGATTTTCTTCATTCTTCTTTTCGCTGAGAGGAAGCTTCCCGAATTGTGATTAATCTGAAGCCGGCACTGTATTGGTGGTCTCATCTTGGCAATTAGAAATTGAAGAACTCTCCACCTCAGAAAAATCCACCAACATGCTTAAACATGAAAGAACACCGAGAGAAAAAGGTGGTCCCGTCATCACATTTTTTAACTATTAACTATACCTTAATTATATGTAAATAAGTACGACCAAAAGCAATTAACACATTTCTTCATAAATTTACAAAGTAGGGTTAAACAGTTAGTTTCTAATTTCACTTATTTGTATAGTTTAAATGATATTATTTATTATTAAGGTGTGAGTGAAAATAACTTGATACTCAAGAAATTGTAGTTATTAATATTTTTATTTGACTAGTTGGTGTAGTTAGAGTAGTTGCATTAACTGATCAATGACTAAGATATTGTCACGTGATGAATAACAACAGCTAATAAATTTCTAGGTCAATACAAAGATATGTATATATAATAAGTCCAAATAAGAACGTAATGTGTTTGGGATTGCTTTAGATAATAATAATTTAGTGGAAAATAAATTATTCTACTTTGATCTGTGTGGGTTCCACTCCCATGTTAACTGAACCTGGTCACCGATTCACCGGTTTAAAAGACAAACACAAATACCAATATGATTCTCATTATAATCTATTCAACGACTAAGCAAACTTTTAGGAATAGAGACGGACTTTAGGTGAAGTGTTTTTAGAACCCATTACACAATAATAAAATAATTTGATTTAATTATAGTGAAAGACGACATTTTTTTCACTCGTAATCAAGTGTTAATTTGTTTCAAGAATCATGATTACCTTACGTTATTGGTCTTAAATCCCAGCCAAACTTTTAGGTAGGTCAAATGTAAATTGTCGTTTGTGTTGAAGAAAATAAAACACGATGAGATCCCGTATTAGTTGAGCAAAATGTGACCACATTTTGTCGTAATTTTTGTAGAAAGTTATAAACAAACTTTGTTGGGGTCCAAATTACGGAAGTTGCAAGCTTATCCTTGACCATCCACCAAACTTAAAACCTGACTTCACACTTTGGACTGAGAAAAGATTAATCTCAAATACATTTTTTAATCATTTGCTTTACTTTTGAGCTTCGGTTTGGTATATTATTAATTCATTTTGGTTTTCTTAAAGTGTTCCATTCAATATATCAATTTGATCATTTGTTAGTTTCTTACGCTACCCATAACCTGATATTTATCCATGTACGAGTGATTTTTTGTTAATAGGAAAAGTTTAGCATATAATGTTTTTTTATCAGTTTACAATGTTGAAAGAATTCGTTTTGAATATTGGAAATCCTAATTTTTCTTTTTATGTAAGATATTATTGAAGAACCTCTCTAAATTTCATATAAGATTTGTGTTTTTGAACAAATCACCCTCCTGAGTTTAACCCATTATACTGTGTTTCCTTCTCTCTCGGAGAAGGAAAGAGGCCCAACTCAAACTATAGTTTTCACGGCTATTTCTTCCTGCCCGCACCTTTTTTCTTCATACACCCCATAAAACTCAAATCCAAAATTAACGTCCATTAAATAATAAAAAGATAAAAATTACCTTTGTATAATGTATTCTGGATTGTACAATTTGAAAAATATTTATGTATCCAGAACTACATTCTAAAATATATTAAAAAATATGTTTTGGATAATGTGAAATCCTTAAAATATGAAAATGTTTTCTTAAAAGAAATAATAATAATAATAATAATAATAATAATAATAACCAAAATAACCTATGAGTTTCAAAAAAGGAGCATCATTCTCTCTCAAAATAACTTCTTCTCCAAAAACCTTCATCTCTTCCCTTTTGTGAATTCACCCAAATCCTCTCCTTTTTTTCAAACAAAGGACGTTTTCTTGATTGTCGCAAAGCCTCTTCGAGTCTAGCCGAACAAATTCTTTTTTTAGATAAGTCAAAATTTCGGTCTCCTTTGATGCCCAATCTGTTTTAGCTTTGCATGTAACTTTTCTTTAGTTGCACGTGCTCCTCGAGCCTTTGATTTTGCTCTTTGCTAATTAGTGACTCTTTTGGACCAGTTGAAACGTGTTTACGATGTCTCTAGGTTGAGGTAGAGGGTTTGCGAATTTAAAGACAATTTTGGGCTTTCTCAAGTGGTTGGGTTGTCTTCTAAGGTAAGAGAAGCTAATGACTTTTTGTATTAGTGATATTCCAATTTAATTAGAGTATTGCATGTTGATTCTGCCCGTAATGGAGGGTTTTCGTTTAGCAAATTGGGGCTTTTGTTAATTGAGGGTTTAATTAAGTATGTATGTGAGAAAAGTTGAGTTTTAAAAATGATAATTGAATAGAATTGATAAATCTGTCCAAATATGTTATGGTTGCTTCTTATATATGAGATGCATCGAAATTGATGATTTATTAGTGTTATGTTGAAAGTAGATTAGTTTGACAAGAGAAAGTTGATGAAGATGAAGTTAAAATTGTGGTGTTGGAGTAATGTGATGTTTGAGTTGAACTTGGAATTTGGTTGTAATATGGTAACATTGAAAGTAAAATCTTAAATCAAGTGGGAATTCAGACTTGTAACAATTTTGAATTTGAAAGATTGATATTACTTAGTTAAGGATGTGTTTTCACTCATTTATGGGTTTGTAAATGTTATATTTCACGTGGTTTAGGATGCAAATTGGAATGAGAGGTCTTGGTTGTTGCAATTGTACAATTTGGTATCTTTCACAAGACATTTTGAAATAAGTTTGAAGAGAGAAAAGTGAAAAATACCAAACGGTGCAGTGGAGTAAACCAAAAACCTCATACCAGACACATTTGTCATGGGGCCAGGCCCTGCATTTCGGGGGCTCTATCCTAGAATTTGCAAAGTCAGAGTGCAAATTTGAAGCCAGCTCCGAGCAGTGCATTTCAGGGCTGGGTGCCCAACCTTTGTTGCGCCAGTGCCGAGCGTCGAGTGCCAATATACTATGTTTTATGTTTTGATATGTTTCATGTTCCCTGGTCCTGTGATTTTATGATTTATGTTTTTCATGCTCTTTCAGTATGAATAACAATGGAAGATGAGCTTGTTGATACGAAGATCTTTAAGGGAAAGAAATTCTATTCCATGTAATTAGTAGTGTACACATTGATGTAAGGAGTTACTACTGATGAGTTACCTGATAATTAACATTATCATGTTTTAATTTTATTCATATTTGTATCTTATTTTTGGATTTTATTTAATATTTCAGGTTTTATCAAATAAAAGTGGAAAAGATAAATGGTCAGGATGTTAACCTATTGATACACCAGTAGAGGAAGGTTTAAAGTTGTGTGTAGATCCTAATCAAGTACTTGTTAATAATGGACAATACCATAGAGTTGTTGGAAGATTGATGTACTTAGCTTACACAAGGTCTGATCTTGCTTATGCATTAAGCATTGTAAGTCAATACATACATAAAGCCGGCGAGCAACACATGAATACAGTCATGCGAATTTTAAGGTATTTGAAATTTGTTTTACGAAAGAGAAGTCTATTCACAAAAAATTCAGATTATCAAAGCATAGATGTATACACAGATGCAAATTAAGCATGATCAATAGATGATAGGCGATTAAGTTCAGGATACTTCATCTTTGTATGTGGTAATCTTGTTGAAGTGGACAAATTTTTCATCAAGGAAAAGCTAGAAGAGGACATTTTGTGATTGCCTAAATTCGAGTCGAGTGTTTTCTGCATTTGTAGTCTAATTGGGCATGTGTGAGATCTATGTACGAACTTGAGGAAGAATGTTAAATTATTGTTGATTGACTGTCAATCATATAAATATAAATTCCTTCCATATTTAGGATTTGCTAATAATATGTTATAGAACATGAAATTATTCACGGTCCTGAATCTAATAGGAAGCATTGCAATTTTCATAAGATGTATGTGTATTTGTTTGTATGAAATTATCTGGAATTGAATTAATTCCACAGGTCACTTAATACACGGTGGATGACAACGAACATGGTTATGCTAGAGGGAATATTCATTGATTTTGATTTATAGAGCTTATGCATCAAATAATTTACTTGTGGATTTTAGCATGAAAAGAATACAATAATCTTCCCTGTCTTAAATCCATACTACTAACAGATACCAAACTAAACTTCAAAACCTATAGTGATAGTTGAATACTACTCATTACACAATAATTTGGTTAT
>Ga0214545_1011591_pt1 | contig 12071 bp, 8 predicted proteins | sample CNSS4metaG_FD_160064 | JGI IMG/M metagenome (GOLD analysis project Ga0214545, IMG submission 160064) | Root nodule microbial communities from cowpea collected in UCLA plant growth center, Los Angeles, California, USA - CNSS4 | ecosystem: Host-associated > Plants > Roots > Nodule | place: USA... | reverse complement strand
TATATATATATATATATATATATATTAATATTTTGATTACATTGTTTTTTAATATTATTCTCTTAATAGATGATGCATAACTTATTTATAGGAGTATTCTATAAAACTAAATTAACATATAATTAGGGTATAAGGTATTTCAAAAAAGTGTCATTTATCAATTTTAAGCATACATAAAATATACAAATTTTATATCATGATGTTGTTTTTTTGAAAATATTACCTGTTGTTTATTTATCATTAATCATTAATATTTAATCTTTTATTGTTGTTCAATAATATTAATTATTAATTAGAATTAATAAAACTAAAAGGACAGTTTAAAAATATTACATCGGAACCCAAAATTTTCTTCCGTTAATGTCTTTGAAACTGATTGATCTAATATTAATTATTCTACTTATATTCTCAAATTGATCTAATATTAATTATTCTACTTATATTCTCAAATTTATTTCAATTTATAATTAAATTTAAATTTATATAGAATTAATGTAATATTATCATTTCATAATTTTATATAATTTTACATTATATTGAATTTATATTGAAAACCTTTTTTTTTTTTCATTTAATATCCTTGAAAGATGATCTCTACATCTTATAGTACATTTTTCAAACATTAGATAATAGGTAATATTATGTAATATATTTATTCTTTTGAGAATAAATTCCAAAAATAATTCATTGAAAATTAAAATGTTTTATCTGATTTTAAATTATGAGAAATTTCTCATAAATATATATATATATATATATATATATATATATATAAAATAATAATAATAATAATAATAATAATAAAAAAGTTTAGATTTAAATTAAAAAACAAAAAAAATGTGAGAACAAAACTTAAATTTAACATTTAAAATAAAATAAATATAGAAAAACTTTTTTTTAATAAACATATTTAATATTTCTGATAAAAAATATATAAATTCAAAAAATTTAAAAAACTTGATGATTATAACTATATAATAGTATGTTATAAAATATAATATTTAATAACATTTTCTATTCAGTAAATTATTTAAAATTAAGTTTAATTCTTAATTTTAATTAATTCGATCTTAATATAATATTTAAAATAATTATATACAATACATTTTATTAAAAAAGGTATAAAAATAATTTAATACAATTTTATTATAAAATTAATTAAAAAAATATTATTTAATTTTATAAAATAAAATATTTATATTAAATTTAATTACCCTTTAATAACTTTTAATTAATTTAATAAATATATAATAATTTTAAACTTTTAAAATCCCCGTGCGTTGCACGGGTATAAATGCTGGTAACATGGAAATTTTCGAATTACAGCTACAAACAAAATTTAGACAATTATGCTAAAAAATAAGGAAGAGAATATCTAGCACAATGGAACAAAAAGTAAAAGTAAACTTGTACAGAAAGAAAAGATGTTTATTAGAAAAAATGGTAACTATAACATGTAAAAAAAATCAGGTAAAAAAACGTGTAACAAACTAATTGGAAATGTATAACTTTTCACAGAGGTATTTGTCTATTTGTCTTCCGTTTGGGAAGATTCTTGGTTCACTTTTCAGACCTGCGTCTCTGTCTCTTGGGACGAAGAAGATTCTTCTGAGTCAGAGCTAATATTCAATATCACATGTTCTGATGAAATAGTTTCACCCCATCCTGCATGAAAATAGTTTTTGATTCGATCACACCACACTAAATGGAAAAAACATGACAAAGGGATAAAGTCACAAAGCTTACTTCTGTCTAAGAAAGCTCTTGCATCCTGGAAGAAGGACTGCAAGCTTCTAGAGTCCATTCTACCCTGTGTTCTACCCGTGCTTAAACTTGGAACATTTCCATGAACTGCATCACCTTCTGTCTCGTCACTTTGAACTGGAACTTCATCTTCAGTTTCCATTGGCTTACCCACATTCTCAACCATAGAATCCTTTTGAGAAGCCACCGTATTACCCTCTGATTGTTTGCAAGTGTCAATATTAACAGGTATAGATCCTATCAAAATTTCTTGGCTCTTAAGTTGGTCTGCTTGTTTTTCTTGTGTGGTTTTTAAAACTCCCTTGTCCGTTTTTTCTTCAGACTTTGGACTCAATACCTTGTTATCATGCTTGGCTTCAGCTTTCTGATTGACTTCAACTTTTGGCAGAGGAGAAATATGGTCTGTATGCAAGACATTAGGTTCAGCCGATTTGCTCTCAAGATTCTGATCAGGGATGGTATCATACTCTGAAGGAGTATCCACCTTTATTTCCTCATTGGTGTCAATATATTGGGGAGGTACAGGTGAAGCTACGTTATCTGAAAATGCATTTGGATTATGAGCTTCGAGATTGTGCGTATCTGAAGATGCTTCAGTCAGTGATAAAGCCTTTACACCACGGTCAATATAGCCTTTAATTTCTGCCTCAGCTTTCTCTCTTCGTTCCCTAGCTTTCTGTTCTTTTTGTCTGAGCTTCTTCTGGCGTTTCTTCCCCAAAATCTCAGCTTGTCTATAAAATTAGAGTGAATTATTAAATAACACTTTTAAGATTTTTCAGCAGTATCTCTCGTAATTTTTGCTCAACAGAAGCATAAAGAATAACTTGAAATGACGTAGTAGATTTCAATATATATAGTATTGCAAAACAAAGCAGTAACAAAAAAAGTGTTTTGTTCAGACTTCATTCTAAATGTCATTCAAATCAGATGATTTCTATAGAAAAATACCTTTTCTGAGCAGCTTTTTCCTCCTCCACCAATTGCTCCTGACACCTAAGTGCTTCGGCATCCTGGTCAGTAAGCCACGCCTTCACCTTAGAGAACAAAAGCTCACACTTCATCATGACAGAAAAAAATAACTAATTGGGAAAGTGAGAATATTAGTGTTATAAAATACAATTTGGGCTTCATATAATGTATTTTACATGCAAGGTATTTAAACAAATTCAAATATTACAAAATGACATGAGCTGGACCTCATGAGTCAATTATTAAAAAAGAAAAGACATTTGAATTGCATTGGTTTATTCTGCAGCCTTAGATGCTGAAGAAAACACAGCTTGAAACCAAATTCAAAAGGCACGCTGCATGAAGAAGAAGGGGAGGGGGGTGTTATATGAACAAACTTTGAAATTTAAGACACTTACCAATTTTTGTTCTATCAAGAAACCTGTGCAAGCAACTAGGTTTTTCAGTTCAAGACAAATTTTTCCCGCATCTCCATCAAATACATATTTTTTCACTGACTCTGTTGTTCCGCATAACCATGTTTTTTCACTGGCATCATCAAGAAAACCGAACAACAATTGGGAAGATATGGGAAAGCTGGAAGGTCTAGATTGAGCAATACCCTGCAAACAATTAAGGTATATTGCATTAATATACCAAAGATACAAATTTAACAAAAGTTAACACGAAAAACTAATTAGAAAGTCAGACTGCAAAACTGCTTACCAAAAGGACAGCACCAGACATCATATAATGCGGAGGAAATGAATACAATCTTTGGTTTTGAATAAGAGTTGTCAATGATTTTAAAATTGAAGCAGCCGGAACTTCCTAGAAAGCATTGTCAATAAGGAAAAACAAGATATTTAGATTAATTTATAAAAAATAGATATGTGAAAACAGTCAGAGATGAAAAGATGAGACACCACAAGGGATGTGCAGCATGCGAAAAAAGTAAGAGATGAAAAGATGAGAAATCATGTGGGATGTTTTGCCTCTCTGCATTCTGCAGTTTATGCCTTATCCAGCTTTCCTATTAGAGCCTGGAGTCATATATGTTTTGAATTCTTCCTTACTTGCTCCTCTTTAAAAATTCAGTATAAAGAAAACAGGTTCAAAGTATCTCTCAGTGTAAGGTGATTAATTTCCTGGGACAACCTTTAAAGTTATGGGGAGCATTGCGTCACTACAATGCTTCTGGTAAAAAGTAAGGACACAAATTTTATGAAGTTTACATGTTATGTGGTTCCCTAACTGGATATGCATCACTTAAGGGAGTTCATTTGTCCCCGTTTCCATACAATATGATGAAGTACACCAGAGATGTGACTTAATTTCACTGCACTCCTCATGGTCTCATCTCCCAATTCTCAGCCTAATATATATCATATATGGTATATAGCAACATGCATGCAGGGTGATTTAACATTAAAATAATTTCATGTTCAAATAACTTATATATGAAGGAACAAGATTTTACCTCCAGCAGAACATTTTCCAATGATACAACTTCCTTTGCCTCTTCTGCAGAGAGCTATTCAAACCACGAATAAAAATAAAAACATTAAAAAAAGTTGTCTTATTCATATATGTTGATTCACAATAATGAAATATCACCTTATCCCAATATGCTCCTACAAGATCCCTACTTTTTGTAAAATCCTGAACCTATTAGAAACAGCATGGGAAAACTTTAGGAAAAGAAACAAACAAGCTTATATCTATTAGAAAATATAAAAGGGTTAATGTGTGAACAAAGAACTAACATGATATAATTATTTTTTAGATCCAAAAAAAATACCTTGTCAAGCTTTTGCAGCCGATGATGTACACGAATATGTCTTCTATAGTTAAGGGTGGAGCAAAACACTTGAGAACATTTGTCACAATGCTCCAACTGAAGCTTCATAGGAGAGAGCAAAGGCCAACCTGGAAATGATGTCAAATGAGTGAGAAGTGATATCGAATAAGGTTTTCTTTTGGATAAATTTCTCTATACATACTTATAGGACAAGAAAATAACAAGGTGAAATGGATTGAGTTTTAGGACAAGCTAAATAAAAAAGTTTCCATTAAAGTAGAGCACATAAGTTGATTTTAGTTTATATGAGTAGTTTAATTGATTTTACCCTATTTTCTCCAATGAGCTCCTATTAAAAAGTTTATCTAATTAGGACCTAAATGGCTTTTCAAAATTAAATGTGTCTGTCATGACAAGCCCAAGTTACCTATGCTATAATATCACATGATTAGTACATACTTGAATTCATTTACATCAATGTAAAAAAAAATGTTATCACCTTAATGCTGTTGAAAATGAACCTCCAAAGATATGAACATTCAAACTTGAAAAAGAATTGTTAACACCTTGTGAATCTAAAGCCTCAAGTAATCGAAGCAAATCATCAGAGTTGTCATCGCCCGTGGGAAAATAAAGGGAAGATTCTCCGCCCATCGTCATGAAATCAGGCGAGCTAGAGGCTTTAAGTTTTGCCTATCTATTCACTTGAACTGTTTATCAAGAAATCTCCCAAGACTACCTGCATAAAGTATAAAGAAATACATGTAAATAGATTGAACATGATATCACGAGAAATTGAAATTTTAATAATCAAGTTAATGTTGCCAAGACATGCTTTAAGAGGGAAAGAAAGAAAAAACACTTCTGATTTAGTTTTGATGTGATAAATCTCCCAGAAACCAATAGTTTAGTATTGAAGACTTTGGCAAATAGTTTTATTTCGCTAACCCAAAATTCGTCTACCTCAAGACGAAAGGTCTTTCTTAGCCATTACCTGCCACAACTACTGAACACACAAAACAGATACAATGGGACTTGATTAGGGTGGATAAAGAAACAAAGAACTCCCAGCTGTTCAAGTTGGGTGGCACAGCTATGTCCATTTTAGAATATCTTATTCACACATCACAAGAAACATTACAGGCTAAATTACAAGACAAGAAAACAAAAAAGAAAACTCGGAAGCTACTAGTTCTTGCCTTCTCGGAAACAGAATGGATAAAGAAAAGGAATTAAGCAAAAAAGATCTCATTTTTCCTTCGTTGTTTCAAGAAAACATGCCGCAATCGCAATTGCAGCTGCATTTACCCACAATTTCACGTAACACCATAACAAATTTAGGATGCAATGAACTAAACCAAAAAGAACAACACCATAACAAAGTCACTGCACGTAAAAAGAACAACCTACCCGTTTACAGAGTTCAACGCACAGACTGGTAGTACTACTCACTTCATTGCTCAATTCATTCTTATGACTTTTCTCCAAAAAAGAAGTTTCAAATGCTATATATTTATAAGAATTAAACACTGCATCGATATCAACACCGCACGACTTGCTGTTTCTTTTGATGTGACTTTTTCTTTTTTTCAGAAAACAATAAATAAAATGAAGAGCAGTCCGAAACGGCCTAGACTGAGTTTCCTCTCCCTCAAAAACTAACTAACTTTTAACTTAAAAAATTATCTGTATAGAATTTAAATATTCTAAATTCATAAATTTTATATTCATATTTTTTTTATTTATAAAAATATCGTTTAACTTAACCAATCGCATGCATTGGCGACCTTTCGTAGACTTAGACTCTGTTCCTATGATAATATAGATATAGATTTAGAACAGAGTGTGAAGATAGATTTGTGTGGATTTAAGAAGATGAATATAGTGTTTTTTTTAGTAGATTTAGATAATAGAGTGAAAGAATTTGAAAATAAATTTTGTGAAATTTAATGAATGATTTGATTGATATAATAAATTAAAAAAAAAGTTATAATAGATAAAATTTAAAATTTACTAAAATATTCGTCATAATAAAAATTTAATAAAATTACAATTTATTAAATAAAAAAAAAATAAAATTTAAGAATATTTTAATTTATTTTTATATATTAATTATATATATAAATATAAATTAATAATAATAACTACATATATTATTAGTTTTTAACAATATTATAATTATTATTAATTATTATATACTTTAATTAATTAATAATAATAATCATTTTATATATATTACTAGTTTTTGTATCCATGCAACGCACGGGGTTTTTTAGATTATATTTTTTTTGTAAATGGTAATGAACAATGAGTGCTATGCAATAACCTATATATGAAAATATGATGTCTTAAAAAAATTTTGAAGTGTAGAAATGAATTAAACAAATAATAAAATACATATTGTTGTTGCTTTGAGAAGCATTATTGTTGTATGTCATTTGGTTGTCTATTCTTTTATCTGCAATAACAAACACAAAAAAAAAAAAATCACTGATAGAAATGTTAAGTTATGCTGAAAATATGATTTCTTTAGAAGACAATGATTTTCGTCCAATATACAATAGAACATGTTGTAGTTTGAAACATAACAATTGAAGAAGAAGCAAAAAGATAAATAAGTTCATGTATGTTTTTACAAACTAATAAGTTAAATTAGAAATGAAAAATACTAAATTACATACCTATAATCTCTTATTTGTTAAAGAGTTTCAAAAATTTCTTTGTACACAACATTTTTTGTTGTGTTTGTGACATTTCCATCTTCATCCAGTATAAGTATTTTCAATCCCTTTTTTGTTTTGACTTTAGAAATAGCAACATATAACTGACCATGTGTGAATACAGGACGTGGAAGGTAAAGTCTGACTCTAGAAAGGGTTTGTCCTTGACTTTTGTTAATCGTCATGGCAAAGCATAAGGATATCGGAAACTGTCTTCTTTGAAATTTGAAAGGCAATCCTGAATCAGATGGAACTAAATCCATTCTTGGTATACAAATTCTGTCACTAATATTTTTTCCAGTAATTACAGTTGCAGAGATTACATTTTTTTCTAAATGGTTAACTTGCAATCGTGTGCCATTGCAAAGACCTTTTGCTTGATCAATATTTCTCAAGAGCATGATTGGGGCACCTGTTTTCAACTTCAGTTCATGATTTGGTATCCCTGAACATTTGATATCATTTAAGAATTCATATGTAAACCATTCAGATTGAACTTTATCTTTGTCCATCAGATTGGCAAGGTGTATCAGAACTTAAATAAGTGACATCTTCACCACCTAATAAAGACAACATAAATTCATTTACTTCCTCTACAAAATCATTTGTTAGGCACAAGATTGTTCCATCATCAAAATAACCAGGCTTCATCATGTTAACCACAAATTTAGGATAGACAAATTCAACCAATGACATTAAAGGTAATTCTATATTTTCAATGAGCAACTGTTTTGGAATCTCAACCATGCACTCACCATTCTCATTTAAATCCATGTCTCCGTCTCCAATCTTCAATATCCGATCAGCAAATTCTTTGATATCATTTGCTGTTTTAGTATCTGTTGCAGTACTTAATCTCATGTTCTTTGATAGTTTTAGCACTTTACAACACTTCCATAACTTAGAATAATTGATTGTTGCTTTGATGATATCAAACCTAGATCCTTTCTTGATAACAGGTAAAATTTGCCTGAAGTCACCTCCCAAAACCACTGCTTTACCACCAAAGGGTTTTTCATTATTGGCATCATCAACATTTTTCATAATATCTCTTAGTGTTCTATCAAATGACTCAAAGCATATTCTATTCATCATTGGTGCTTCATCCCAGATAATAAGATTGGTTGCCATCAAAAGTTTAGCACGTAGACTACCTTGAGGTATGTTGCAAGTTGAATCATCATTAATTAATAGTGGGATGCAGAAGGTTGAGTGTGTTGTTTTTCCACCAAGAAGTAGTAAAGAAGCAATTCCACTTGATGCTACATTCAAAACAATCATACCCTTGCTTCTTAGAGCAGCTGACAATGTCTTCCACATAAATGTTTTACCTATACCACCATAGCCATATAAAAAGAAGAATCCTCCCTTTTTTGAAAGAATTGTTGTCATGATATCCTCATACACTTGTACTTGTTCATCATTGAGTGCTTGAAAGTAAATGTCATGTTCTTTGGCCATGTCTTCTTTATTATACTGCAGCTCATCAACAATAAATCTATTTTGGAATGTATTTAGATATGAAATATCAAGTTGCGGTAATGAAGGATAATCTTTTAGACATCTACCATTTGACATTAGCATTTCTTGTATTTGAAGCAGACACATTTTCTGTAATTCAGCATCTTCAATTTGAAGACCTACATGAAAAAGGTTATGGAATCAGAAATTATATTTCTATTCATTTTAAGAAATTATATTTCGTGTCATTTTAAGAAATACCTGGTAAGTTCATCTCCTTTCTTTTTGGGTACAAAATTCCATCACATAAGAGACTCCAAGTAGAATTCCAAACTACATCAGGTTTAGAAATTGTATTCATGGACAACAAAGTGATAAATAATCTTCTAATTTGATAGCCAGGAGCAAATTCGCTTGCTTCTTTGATTGCATCAATGTATTCTTTGTCGTCAGCCAACAATCCCAAAGCATAGCAAGCTTCTTCGTAGGTTTCATAAAATTTACCATCAATGGTCTTTATGCTGTCATAATCAATACAACATTTTTGAATGGTCAGTAAGATCCTCAAATAATAAAGGTCTCCAGACCCAAAAGGAATATAAGTAAGTCTACCAATATTGTAGCCTTTCTTCCTTAGTTTCCATTCTTTTTCTTTAGCAAACCACACAAATTTGCTGGGAAATTCATAATAAGTCAATTGTTTTCCTTCTATATAAATTTTGTTAACCTCAAACCAAGCTAGAAACATTGTGTTACCATTTTCGTATCTATTGAACACCACATTAATATCATCATCATCTTTAAACAAAGCAGATTGTTGGCCAGGAAGATGGAATGTCAACCTTTGAACAAGAGGCCATCTGTGATGAATGTCAAAAGCAAATATTCGCCAAGCTGCTTCACATGGTGATAGATAGCTATAATCATAATACCTCTTAATCTCATCAATAATGATTGATTTGTCTGATTTTGCAGAGTTATTGCTTATTTTAAGAGTAGCTTTGTCAGGACCTTTGTTCACATATTTAAACAAATACTTGATTGAATTGGTCTTGTTGCAATACTCTGTATTTACATGAGCTTGATACCTCATTAGAAGAGGTGGATTGTAAGGAACAACACTTTTATTGTCAAGCTTAATTCCATTCTTCTCAACAAATGTACCATTATCAAGTCTTCTGTAGGAAGGATATCCTTCTTCATCAATTGAAGTTGAAGATTTGAAATTTTTTGGATAAAATTTAGAACATCTACCTTCTTTCATGCACGGAGAATTATATCTTGCAGGTCCGCATGGACCATGGATCATGTAACTTGAAACAACTTTTTCCAATTTTGGGTACAAATCCGCATTGGGAAATTCAGCTGATATTACTTTATCATTATCAGTTGCATTTTTTCAATTTGCATTCTCCATCCAACCACAAAAGTATATGGGCATGAGGTAATCCTCTTTTTTGGAATTCTATTGTGTACATTCCTGGATATATAAAAAAAATGTTATTATTTATATTATTTTGACACATTTAGTTGTAACAATTTCATTTAATGAATATGCATATAATGTATATTATTTGATACAAAGCATACCTGCAGTGGTTTTTCCAAAGAAATCCTTCTTCTTAAAATCTGTAATCATTTGATCAAGCTTCATTTTCAACACTCTACATACAATATCAGGTCTGTCTGATGTAGATAATCCTTTGGCCAAAATAAACTCTTTGATTTCACTCCAATTGACATTGCATGTTATAGTAATGAACAAATCAGGATATCCAATTTTTTTACAAATGGTCATATCATCTTTACAATTGTTGAACATATATCTGGTACCACTAGTGAATGAAGCAGGCAAGACAATACGTCTTCCAATTGAAGAAGGATTTGTTTTTCCTCTATTAACAACCTCTTTTAATCCATTAAGAATATCACAACGAATTAATTTCTGATTAGCTCTAATGAAAGACAACCTTTGTGCTTCAACCATTGTATAACAATCAACTAAAAATTGTTGGAACAATCGGCATGCATTGACAATATTACCATATTCTATACATCTTTGCTGTATTTTGAATGCAATAAATTCTCTCAAAGAAATTCGAATTCTCACTCTTGATTTACTTTTTGAATGAGATTCTCTTATTGGAATATCTTCTTGATAACCATCTTCTCCATATGGAAACATGAGAGGATATTGCAGTGGAATGAAAGCAATGTGAGTTTCATGCAATCTTGTCAATTCACCAGAACATTTTTTGACAATTATATCTCTGCCTACATCCAAATTGTCAAAATCACCAACTATTAGTGCAATTATTTCATCACATGAAGGTGTGTTATAGACTCTAGGGTCTTTGTTTCTGCCTCTAAATAGTCTTAGTGTGAAATCTGATTTAGTACTTTGCAGTAACAAATCTCTAACTCTTCGAAAAGATTTGGCAAGAACATTGTTATTGTCAATCATTTCAATTAAATCAGCAATCAATGATTCATCTAGAACAGATTCCTTAGAGTTTGACCTAAAACATGATAATGTTAATTTTTACCATTATCCAAGCTATATTTCATTAGCAAAATAATCTCTTCCAAAGCTTTTAACCTACTTAATCCTTAATTTTACCTTACTTTTGTAAATAAATACATTTTGGGTTACATTGATCTAAATATACCACTAATCCCATTTTTGTGTCCTTTTTGTAGATTGGAAGCTTTGCTCCAAAAGTCCAGACAAATGAGTGACCCAGAATAGCAAGGAGAAAAGCAAAATTGTCAACAGGAAGCGCTCGGCGACACAGAGCCAGCGGCAGGCGCAACAGGCCGCCAGCGCTAAGTACCAGACAAGCGCCAGCCAGGCGCCACTGCTGCTCACTGCTTGGCGGTACCTGGACGCCGCCGGGCGGTAGATGAAAATTTTGGCCCCTGTTTGATGGCTAGCGCCTGGCGCTGAGAGGCTTCCGCCAGGCGCCAATTTTCGCTGATGTGTCAAATGGCCCTTTTCCTTCTGTTTTTGCGAAGGGAAACTCATCTTGGACACTTTGGAGCTCGAGCAACACCTCTTGGAGCGCTTGGAGGTCTGCTAGGGCTAGTGGAAACTACCCTTTCTTCCTCTTTGTATCTCCTCCCTCTTCCATTTCATTTTGTAAGCTTGAGCTCTCCATGACAATGTAGAGCTAAACCCATTTTTGTTGGGGTTAGATGTAGCCACTGAACTTTCATGTATTTTTGAATGATTTGAATATATAAATGCTTATTCCATTGATTGCTAGTATCTTTGTTTATGTGCTTAAAGCTTGCTTTGTTTTGACTATTCATTGCATGATATTTGGGTCATTAGGTATTGGAAAATATCTCTTGAAACCTAGAATTGGAACAAGATA
>Ga0214545_1011587_pt1 | contig 12076 bp, 11 predicted proteins | sample CNSS4metaG_FD_160064 | JGI IMG/M metagenome (GOLD analysis project Ga0214545, IMG submission 160064) | Root nodule microbial communities from cowpea collected in UCLA plant growth center, Los Angeles, California, USA - CNSS4 | ecosystem: Host-associated > Plants > Roots > Nodule | place: USA... | reverse complement strand
CACAAGTGGGTCACACATATCCAAGAAAATAAACAAAAACTATAAAGGAATGTACTAACATTAAGCTAAAGGTGTGACCCATTCAAATATCAAAGAATGGAACAAAAGCATGTGGTCCCACATTTTTACAAACCTTGTTAGGTGAAAAGAGAGAAAATTAAGGAAAGAGAAATTGTATTTTCATGTGGTCCCCACCCATGCATGCACCCACATGCAAACTTGAAAAACTAGATAAATGTAATTAAAGCAATGGTCAAACCTGCACTACAACCACACCTACGTGAAAGAGAAGAGCCAAAAGAAGAAAGAGAAAAGTTAACCTATTAACCAATGAAAATTGTGAATGAATACGGCCCCACTATCATGCACCACTACAAATCTAACCAAAAGGAAACAAAAAACTTAGACCCATGCTCTTACGTGAAATAGATAAATAAGAGAAGAAAGAGAATAGCAAAGATGAAGAAAGAGAATGTATTGCGCTACATCCATATTTACACGAAAGAAATAACGAAAAAGGAAGAAAGAGAAAAGCAATGTGAAATTATACATTTAGTGTGGCAGCTAAGAAATAAACCAAAGAAAATATAAACCTAAGGAGAAAGAAAGGAACCTTTGGCAGCACCTATGCTCACTATAAACGACCCTTAAATTCTTCCATTACTCTTGCATGCACCGAACACACCCCACTACACAAATATTAGATATATGACTTTGTTCCACAAAGAGCCCCTGATGTTGGTGCAATAAGAGAAAAACAACCCCGTGACAATGGAGAGCATAACCTGTGAATGTTGTGACAAGAACCTAGTATTAAACACTTGATATGAAGCAACCAAAACAACACTTTGACAAGAACAACATCCAAAAAAATGTAAGGCTCAATTATTTTCTGCTCTTATTTTTAAGGGTTGCCCCTAATTAGTTTGGCCTAAAGGTTGGCCCATAGGGTGACAAGGCCCCTAAAGCAGCCAAGGCCCCTCATTTTGCACTCACTTGCCAAAATCAGTGCTCTCTCTCTTCCCTTTTCTTTCCATAGAAGCTCTGCTAGGGTTTGGGTCTTACCCTTCTTTGCGTTAACTCAACCCCATTCTTCAATCTATGTAAGTTGATTCTCCACCGTACCTTTATCATTCCCAGCTCTGTCATCATGACTCTAACTAGGGTTCACCATGGTAACCTATTTTGAATATATTCCACTGTTTTACAGATCGTAAATCTGTTTCGTGGGCGGTAGTACTCACTTGCTTCGGTGTTGGGATATTCTGCTAGCTTTTTCCAGGTAAGAGAAGCTAGGGTTTATGTATTTAAAGTTATTTTGCCAATTTTTGGTCTGTTTGTATGGCTATGATGCTTTAATGAGGTTGTTGGTCGAATAAAGATGTATGATGTGCGAGTATGTCTGATTGATGTAGCGCTACTCTTTTTCCACATTGCACACTTTTCATAAAATAAAGATTCCTACTATGTTAACCGTTGGATCGAGCTGAAATTTTAACAGCTGATCCTTAACACAAAATTCTTGACTTTGACCGGTCAGATCTTTAATCGGAGCTCTATAATGAGAGAAATTTTTATCACAAGGTCATTGTAGTTTGGTTGTTGACAACACTGCACACTTTTCGTAAAATGAAATTTACTACTTCGGTAACCGTTGGATCGAGCTGATATTTTAAAAGTTGATCTTTAACACATAGTTTTTGACTTTGACCAGTCCGATCTTGAATCAGAGCTCTGTAGTGAGAGCAATTTTTATCGCAAGATCATTGTAGTTTAGTTGTTGACAACATTGACCTTTGTTGCTTGTTTGGTTTACAACTATCTTTATAGTTAATCGATTAAGTTGGTTCTTGTTTAATTTGGTTCTTGATTCAATCATATTTAATTTGAATATAAATACAAAATTTTTTGAGCTTTACACAAGTTGTAGTTTATTTCTAAAATCCCTAAATCGTTTGCATAATGTGATGTTAAGTTGGATTGCTAACTTAAAGCATGAGATGAGTGAATATGCATGAGTAAGAGGGTGTATGAGTTGTGAATGATGAGCTTGGATAAATCTTGGCATGTGATTTCAATGAAATGGTTGGTATCAAAATGGCATGGTATTGGTATGAAGTGAAATTCTATATTCATGGATTGGGAAGGATGAGTTGGAATGGATTCAACATGGAATATGAATGAGGATTTGGTTATAAAGGTTGGCATGAGAGTTATGTGCATGATAATTATTACTTTATTGATTGAGTATGTTTGGTCTGTGTCTGTGAGTAGTTCCATGAGCCTCTAGGTGAGACCTCATGGTAGAGCTTTAGTGGTCGAAACGTAATTCCATGACCCTTGTTAGTGGGAGTTCATGGTGGTGCCCCATCTATATAATTTGGTAAGGATTCAAGGTAAGGTTTCATCCTGACACTCTAAAGAGTCAGTTAGTCTCACTTAGAGCGGACAGACTCTTGTGGTGAGAGTAGCAGGAGGCCTGAAACTCACTAAGGGCTAACCTTGTGTGTGAGGGATTGATTCATTGTAACACTTGTAACACATACCTCGGGGGTGAGCAGAGGTATCCACCACAAGTGCAAGTATCCGCTAAATTTGACCAGATTATATGTATCCGAATGAGTCGAGTCGAGTCTTAGTGTATTGATTGGAAGGTCATAACATGCTTGGATGATGTATGTATATTGGACTGTGAAAGTATATATGATTGCATGATAAAACTAATTTTGGATCTAGCTTACCCTTCTATTGTTTGTTGTATGTTCTGTGGTGTGGTCTTTTATTTTGCAATGATCATCAACTTGTTGACGTGAGCAGAGGTGAGAACTCCCCGTAATCACAGGGTGATGGAGGTTCTGCTGCATAGTCTGCTTGGACTGGATCTAAGTTTACTTGGACTTTCCTTTAGGGCTATGGCCCGTGTACTGCTGGTCTTTAGGCTTAAAATTCTAAATGTTGTTGATTTATATTTTATACTTTGTTATGGCATCGTAGTGTGCCCTTTTCTTATTCGAGTTTTCTCTTGGATAATCGTGAGGAATAGTGTTTACACTTTAGGACTTTGTTTCTAATACTATTCTGTGTGACATTCCTTTAATTAGCGTTACTAATTAAATGGGGTGTTACATTTATGGTATCAGAGCAGTTCGTTCTTAGGATGACATGAGGTTGTGGGTTTGTCATGCCTTGCAGGCGTAAGTTGTCAAGTCTAGTCGAGTTTGTCAGTGAAACCAAAAGTTTTAAGAACAGAAAATGTCTTGATAAAGTAATGAGGGTGCACACTCATGACTAGATCAAAGGTTGTTTTTCCTTTCTTAATTTTAATGGTTTGGGGAAGGAAGGGTGACAGACAAAAGGTTTGGTTGTTTGTAGATGATGGAGTGTTGCCTTGTATGTTCTAGTTTGTCTTGTTATGCATCAATATTTTGTATTTTGGGTCTAGTGTCTGTAGCGATGAGGGAATGCAGATTCAAGCTCAACTTGACCTACTCACCCTTACAAGGATTGGTAGGGCCTATGAGACAATCTCTTGTCTCCAAGATGTGAAGATGTAGAGGGTTGTATATCAGTGGATGATGAAAGTTGAGTCTTGGTTTAGAAGGCTGAGAAATGTTGTTGGAAGTTAAGAAGCAACGCATTGGGCCGAGGGAGCTACAAGATCGATTTCTAAGATCGTATACCACAAGTTTTAAATGAAGAGTTGAGTTCAGAAATTAGAATAAAAAGATATCGGTGCGTGCTCATGAAGCAAGGTTTGAGGAATCAACTTGGCTTTACGTTGTGACAATGTCTGAGGTTTGAAGTGGAATAGTGTGGAAGGTTTGAGGTTAAGGGTGGAGGACATGAAGTGTATAGGAAAGCAGACGTGTAGTTGGAAGCTTATGGGAGGCAGAGCTTTGAAGATCAGCCAAGTATGATGATGTTATAGGAGAAAGAAGTATATTTAGAATTACATACCAGATCAATTTAGTAAGAAGTAGTTGGGTCTTCTCAGCGATAGTAGTTACCCAAGTTAAAAGTAGAAGGAATGTTCTAAGTAAAGTGGCCCACAAAAGAGGAAGGTTTGACATTGGATATGAGATGGACGATTTCAAGTATTAGAAGGAGAAGCACATAGTTAAGTTTGTTCTTGTAGGGAAGGATAGTTAGTAATGTCACAACACAGGGAAAAAGGAAAGGAAAACAAAAGTTTTGAGTAGCTATGAGAGTGTTTGTGATGATTGGTACTAAAGTGGTCAACATAGATTATCTAATTTAAAAGATACATGTTATAAAGGTGGTTATTGGATTATGTGTTTTGGCTTCGCTTAGGATCATGCACTCTTTGATGTCGTCAGTATGGTAAAGGAGTCATTGTTATCTGCAAAAAGGAGTTCAGTTTGAGATTGTGGTTTTTGTTACAGTAGCGGCCAAGTGAAGATTCGCTCGGGTGTGTGGTGCCTTCGTGGTGATAAAACTATTTAAATTCAAACACGATTTGAATTGTTTCCTTTGCAAGGTTGGAACATAGTCTCAAGGGTGAATTGGTTGTTTTCTCAATCTCATTCAGATGAGCTGGGACAACTAACGAGGTGGTGTACTTTGATTAAAAAGGGATAAGTTAGTGATTGCGTATGAAGTACGGATCAAGCTAAATAGTGGGGGTAGAGTGTCATGTGAATTAGAGTCACCTGACAAAGGAAAGTGAATTTATAGGCGTAAAGGATATCAGTAGCAGAAGAGTTTGTAGATGTGTTCTAAAGCAAGTACTAGAATTTTAACCTTTGGTGTGGTGGAGTTCACTTTTGCATTGGTGTCTGAAGGAGGACTTGTGCCAATAGTTCCTAATTGGATGGTTCCTATTGAGAATTTGAAGTAAAACGAAAGTGGCGGAGATGTTGGAGAAGTAGTGGCTTATACTAAGTATAACCACAAGGATGACTATAAGTTTGGTGAATCTTAAAGGAGAGGTAGTGGGAGGATATACTGTTCAAGGGTAAACGTTGGATAAGGGAGGATAGAATTTTCGGGCCTATGGTTTTAAAGGGTGGAAACATGATGAAGGTAAGGAATTTCAAACAAGTTAGCGATATCATCAAGGTTTAGCAGCGAGTTTTCCGATTGTGAATAGAGTCTTTAGAATGTTCCAGATGAGTATTGACAGAGGTTGGAGTGACTAGTAGGACATATGGTTTAAAAAGGGTGGATACAGTGTTGAGAAAATAGGATGTTAAGACTATAAAAAGGGGAGTCCAAATGGTTTTGCAAGTTCTATAGAAGTTTTGGAGAAAGGTTTCTTAACAATGATTGGTTCCTTGTCACGGCATACATGAAAGGAGCATCATTTTGAGTAAACAAATAAGTGACCTTGTGTGGTGATCAGAGTAGCGCAACGGGATGATGGCAAGTGATACTTATAAAGGGTAAAAGGTGCGTGAAAAGAACTATCTTACTTATGACCTAGTGGTTACTACGACAACCAGTTCTTTATAAACAACAAATGTATCGTTCTTATGAGTATCAATTAAGGATGTTCAGTGACCAGCTAGAGTTGGAATTATGGAGTTGCTCAAAGAAAGTTATGCAAGAGAAGTAAGAGATGGTTTGAGTTATGATTTCAAGTGAGGGTGCCAACTTGGAAGTGAGAAAGTTAGAGTAGATGTTTAGCCAGAGAAGGGAATTCAAGATCCTTGATTTGACGGGGTAAGAGTGAGAGTTGATTGAGAAACATAAGTGTTTGGGTTGGGAAGAGAATGTGTAAGGATATTTCATTAGTCTAGTCATCTGACTAGCACTAGTGAGTCTCTCAACAAGGTTGAGAAAAGGTAAATCAGAAAATCTTAGTTTGAGGTGTATCGGGGAGTTGCGTGGTACGAACCAGACTAGAAATTTGAAGTCAATGGAAGTTATGGTTCTGAGGTTTTGTGGAATGTTGCCTATAAGTTAGGGGATTAAAGATGAAGATAGGATGCCAACACGATATGGTGAAGGAAGCAGTTGAAGGTTTAAATGAGAAATGGCACAACTCGGTAATGAACTTTGTTGCCTTGGTTGAAGCCAACAAAGGAAGCAAGATGTAGGAGTCTCGTTATACATAAAAGTGGTCAAAAGTGTTGATGGTGTGGCAGTAGGCCAGCACTCAAGAGTGATCAAGTCAGTGGAGTGATGAATAAAGGAGTGAACAAGGTGATGTGAAGTGATAACGAACATGCTTTAGTTTGAGACTTAAGGTCATCTGAGACTTTGATAAAAACCTACAAGAGGTAGTGGAAAGCATATGGTAGGTGAGTCAGTATATCAGATACAAGTTAGTTGGTCAGTTATGAAGGAGCATTCCAATTTTAAGATTGCAAGTTGGAAGTTACTTCGAGTGTAGTGACTAAGCTAATCTACAAAGCTGAACACATATCGCTTAGCACAAAGGCAAAGTTTACGGTGACTATAGGTGTTGGAGTCATTTTATCAGTCCTGTCTAAGTCGCGGTTGTTGGAAAAAACATGAGAAAAACATAGTTTTCCTCCTATTCCATCGCTGAATTTTCGAGGACGAATTTTTTTTTTTTGTTGGGGAGAATGTAAGGCTCAATTATTTTCTGCTCTTATTTTTAAGGGTTGACCCTAACCCATTGGGCCTAAAGGATTGCCCATAGGGTGACAAGGCCCCTAAAGCAGCCAAGGCCCCTCATTCTGCACTCACTTGCCAAAATCAATGCTCTCGCTCTTCCCTTTTGTCTCCACAGAAGCTCTGCTAGGGTTTGGGTCTTACCCTTCTTTGCGTTAACTCAACCCCATTCTTCAATCCATGTAAGTTGATTCTCCACCGTACCTTTATCATTCCCAGCTCTGTCATCATGATTCTAACTAGGGTTAACCATGGTAACCCATTTTGAATTTATTCCACTGTTTTACAGATCGTAAATCTGCTTTGTGGTCGGTAGTACTCACCTTCTTGGGTGTCGGGATATTCTGCTAGCTTTTTCTAGGTAAGGGAAGCTAGGGTTTATGTATTTAAAGTTATTTTACCGATTTTTGGTCTGTTTGTATGGCTGTGATGCTTTAATGAGGTTGTTGGTTGAATAAAGATGTATGGTGTGCGACTTTGTCTGATTGATGTGGCGCTACTCTTTTTCTGCATTGCACACTTTTCATAAAATAAAGATTCCTACTATGTCAACCGTTGGATCGAGCTGATCCTTAACACAAAATCTTGACTTTGACTGATTGGATCTTTAATCGGAGCTCTGTAGTGAGAGTAGTTTTTATCGCAAGATCATTGTAGTTTGATTGTTGACAACACTGCACACCTTTCTTAAAAGGCAATGTACTACTTCGTTAACCGTTGGATCGAGCTGATATTTTAACTGCTGATCCTTAACACAGTTTTTGACTTTGATCGGTCCGATCTTGAATCGGAGCTCTGTAGTGAGAGCAGTTTTTATCGCAAGATCTATGTAGTTTAGTTGTTGACAACATTCACCTTTGTTGCTTGTTTGGTTTACAACTTTCTTTATAGTTATTCAATTAAGTTGGTTCTTGTTTAATTTGGTTCTTGATTCAATCATATTTAATTTGAATATAAATACAAAAATTTTCTGAGCTTTACACAAGCTGTAGTTTATTTCTAAAATCCCTAAATCGTTTGCATAATGTGATGTTAAATTGGATTGCTATGTTAAAGCATGAGATGAGTGAATATGCATGAGTAAGAGGGTGTATGAGTTGTGAATGATGAGCTTGGATAAATCTTGGCATGTGATTTCAATGAAATGGTTGGTATCAAAATGGCATGGTATTGGTATGAGGTGAAATTCTATATTCATGGATTGGGATGGATGAGTTGGAATGGAATATGAAAGAGGATTTGGTTATAAAGGTTGGCATGAGAGTTATGTGCATGATAATTATTACTTTATTGATTGATTATGTTTGGTCTGTGTCAGTGCGTAATTCCATGAGCCTCTAGGTGAGACCTCATGGTAGTGCTTTAGTGGTCGGGATGTAATTCCATGAGCCATGTTAGTGGGAGTTCATGCTGCTACCACATTTATATAATTTGGTAAGGATTCAACGTAAGGTTGCATCCTGACACTCTAAAGAGTCAGTTAGTCTCACTTAGAGCGGACAGACTCTTGTGGTGAGAGTAGCAGGGGGCGTGAAACTCACTAAGGGCTAACCTTGTGTGTGAGGGATTGATTCATGGTAACACTTGTAACACATACCTCGGGGGTGAGCAGCTCGGGGGTGAGCAGAGGTATCCACCACAAGTGCAAGCATCCGCTGAATCTGACCAGATTATATGTATCCGGATGAGTCGAGTCGAGTCTTAGTTTATTGATTGGAAGGTCATAACATGCTTGGATGATGTATGTATATTGGACTGTGAAAGTATATATGATTGCATGATAAAACTAATTTTGGCTCTAGCTTACCCTTCTATTGCTTGTTGTATGTTCTGTGGTGTGGTCTTTTCTTTTGCAATGATCATCAACTATTTGATGTGAGCAGAGGTGAGAACTCCCCGTAATCATCAGGGTGATGGAGGTTCCGCTGCATAGTCTGCTTGGACTGGATCTAAGTTTACTTGGACTTTCCTTTAGGGCTATGGCCCGTGTACTGCTGGTCTTTAGGCTTAAAATTCTAAATGTTGTTGATTTATATTTTATACTTTGTTATGGCATCGTAGTGTGCCCTTTTCTTATTCGGGTTTTCTCTTGGATAATCGTGAGGAATAATGTCTACACTCCAGGACTTTGTTTCTAATACTATTCCGCGTGACATTACTTTAATTAGCATTACTAATTAAATGGGGTGTTACAAAAAGCACTGCAAGCTTTTTAAGTATGGTGTGCATGCATTATTTAAAAAAAAACAAATTCAATAATATGCAAAGGGTTTGAAACACGCTGCACCCAATCATTTTGCGCTTGATATTAAAAACTTATACTTCTAAACCATCAACGCATGTCATTCAAACATCAAAGATAGAAGCATATAATAGAAGAAAAACAGAATTGCACCATCATCATACACTTCCTGCAGTCTCTTCCTTTCCTCTCCACGTTTTCTCCTGTTTCTCTAACTCTCTAAAGAACCCTAGCATTTAACCTAAAACCCTTATTTTATTCTTAAACTGTTGGTTAAGATTTTATAAACTAAAAACCCCTCTCTTTTCTTATCTTCATGTAGCATCAACAAATTTTTGAAAATAAAAATAGAATGCTGCAGGGACTTGACACGTGGCATTTTTATTTTTATTTTTTTAAAAATTAAAAAAAATTTTAAAAAAATAAAATAACCACAGATTGACACGTGGCACGCTGACTAACGACGTTAGTCAACTCTGTCTGAAAGGGACCTAATTGAAGCAATTTTCAAAAGTTGGGATGCAATTGACACTAGCCAGACCTAATTGAAGCAATTTTCAAAAGTTGGGATGCAATTGACACTTTTTTAAAACCGGGTAGCTATTTGACACACTAGCCCCAAACTGGGTACTAGAGTAATTATACCTAAATTAAAATAACATAATGTAAGCCCTTTATAACTCAGACAAGAATTGAACCCATGCGCCCAAAGAGGTCGTACAAATGCATAACCAGTAAACATCATATTTTTGCACATCATATTTCGCACCACTTAGCTATATACACATATCTGGAACATTAAATATAATATTAAAATTCAAAATAAATACAACAATAACTTACATCACTCAAATAATAATAATTTCATATTTCATAATTAGATAACCTAATTAAATTAAATAAATCAACAATATTATTCAAGCCATTAATTTTTCTCATGTGTTTCCCTTTAGTCTAATTTTTTCCCGGGTGTTACACTAGTTGTAGATTCTCTACAACCACCATGCTCAACACAAGTTTAATTGTATTCATTTTAACTATAGAAGAGAAAATGTAATTATAATCTATACCATTTTTCTCTTGATATCGTTTCAACACTAACCTTGCATTGTATCTCTTCCTACCATAATGTTCTTCCTTAACGCTAAACACCCACTTGTTCTACAACGCCCTCGTTCTTGTTGGTAGGTTGAATCGCAATCGAATCGTGCCCACTTGGAAACCCTCTAGTTGTACTATGTAAGAACGTTGTCTTAACATCTAACTGTTCCAGTTGTAGATTCTCTACAACCAGAATGCTCAACACAAGTTTAATTGTATTCATTTTAACTACAGAAGAGAAAATTTCATTATAATCAATACCACTTTTCTTTTGAAATCCTTTCACCACTAACCTTGCATTATATCTCTTGCTACCATCATGTTCTTCCTTGATCCTAAACACCCACTTGTTCTATCTCATGTATTTACAATAAAATCAAAGTATATAAATCAAATAACAGGAATTAGTAACTGAAAAAAATAAAGAGCAAGTCAGTATTAAAAAGAAATAAGAATAAAATAAGAAGAAATATGAAATAAAAAAATGACCTCATAAGGGGTAATCTATTTAAAAGTCCAATTACTATATTTAGTTACTCTTTTCCGTGGCGAAGGCAAAGTGGGTTGAACTGCAATCGAATCGTGGCCACTTGGAACCCCTCCAGTTATACTATGTAAGAACGTTGTCTTAACATCTAACTGTTCTAGTTGTAGATTCTCTACAACCACAATGCTCAACACAAGTTTAATTGTATTCATTTTAACTATAGAAGAGAAAATTTAATTATAATGAATACCACTTTTCTCTTGAATTTCTTTCACCACTAACCTTGCATTGTATCTCTTCCTACAATAATGTTTTTCCTTGACCGTAAACACCCAATTGTTCTACAACGCCCTCGTTCTTGTTGGTAGGTCGAACCGCAATCCAATCGTTTCCACTTGGAAACCCTCTAGTTGTACTATGTAAGAACGTTCTGTTAACATCTAACTGTTCTAGTTGTAGATTCTCTACAACCACAATCATCAACACAAGTTTAATTGTATTCATTTTAACTATAGAAGAGAAAATTTCATTATAATTAATACCACTTTTCTTTTCAAATCCTTTCACCATTAACCGTGCATTGTATCTCTTGCTACCATCATGTTCTTCCTCGACCCTAAACGCCCACTTGTTCTATGTCATGTATTTACTAAAAAATCAAAGTATATTGATAACACTGTCGTTGACGCGTTCAAATTAATATTAGTAAACTATAACAACTTCAGTATTGTTAAGAAAGTAGTCAACAAAATAGAAAGGGTAAAGTAACCCAAAGTCGTCTCCCAACGAACACATAATTGATTTTTAACAAGTTAGTTCTTATAAAATCTATACAAAATGGTTAGTCAAATAAAAAAATAAAAATATGAGAGATAAAGATAAAACGATAAAATAAGATAGAAACAATAGTAAAGAAAAATAGGTTGATTCCATTGGTTTTTTAAAATAGATTTATCATCGGTTATCTAAAGATTATGGCTCAATTAATTATTGTTATAGATTTACAAATTAATCAATGTAAAGTCTCAATTAATTTGTTGGCGTTCTCACTTTTAACCACAGTACAATCTCAATTAAAAGTGAGAACTTTTAGATTATCCACAGTAAATTCAACCAAAGTACAGTCTCAATCAAATTTACTATGCCTAATCATGTTTATTCTTTTATCTCCTCACCAAATAAAAAGCTTAATTAATCAAAGTAAAGTCTCAATTAATTTAAAAACCCTTGGAGTCATATGACCAACATGCATATAGATTTAAAATCATTACTTCTTACGTGATTTAAAGATAAAAGACATAGATGAATGAAAACCTCAACAATAATAAAAAGAACAAAGAAATTAATTGATCTAACCTTAGAATCCAATTAAGAAATTACAATGGAATCAACCCAAGACATTTAGAACTCCATGAATGCAAAATAAAAATAGAAGAATGGAGAGAGAGAAAGGAAATGAAATTAGGCCCCCCTAAGGGTTCCAAAACTCCGAAGTCCCGAACTTGTTCTCTCTACTCCCCCCTTGGTCTCTTTATATAGGAATTGGACTGGGCTTTTCTGTTGCTAAAACCTCTCAAATATCTTTTAAAATAAAGATAAAGATAAATATTCAAAGATATTTGGAGAGATATAAACTATTTGACAAA
>Ga0214545_1011586_pt1 | contig 12079 bp, 4 predicted proteins | sample CNSS4metaG_FD_160064 | JGI IMG/M metagenome (GOLD analysis project Ga0214545, IMG submission 160064) | Root nodule microbial communities from cowpea collected in UCLA plant growth center, Los Angeles, California, USA - CNSS4 | ecosystem: Host-associated > Plants > Roots > Nodule | place: USA... | reverse complement strand
CCTCCTGCTACTCTCACCACAGGAGTCAGTCCGCTCTAGGTGAGACTAACTGGCTCCTCAGAGTGTCAGGATGCAACCTTACCTTGAATCCTTACCTAGTTATACAGATGGGGCACCACCATGAACACCCACTAACAGGGGTCATGGAATTACGTCCCGACCACTGAAGCGCAACCCTGAAGGTCTCACCTAGAGACCCCAAGGAATTACACGCTGACACGGACCAACAATCATAAATCAGCAGTATGGGAACATTAAATCATGTTTACAATTTCATACCAACCCCTGGAATTAATTCCCCATACGTATCACATTTTGAATCCATACCACTGGTCATCACCACCCCATGAGTCTAGGGCCTCATCTCATATCAATACCATGTTACTTTAATTCCAATCTACGTACATAGAATTCAACTCATCTCGTTATCATGCCACATTAATGATGCCCATCTCATTTAGTTCACATGCCAATTCTCATACCAAACCAATCATCTACAATTCATGAATCATGCTACGAATACATAATACTCCATTATATACATGTCTCTCATCACAACATTCATACCCAAACCAATACCAATCATCCAAGAATAAACAAGCATCTAAATACAACACTGTCTCGCCCAGTACCTCGCTCAGGCTGAAGGGTCTCGCTCAGGCGAGACGTGCTCGCTCAGGCGAGACGTGCTCGCTCAGGCGAGACGTGCTCGCTCAGGCGAGCCCTCCTCGCCCAGGCGAGGGCTCAAAAAGGCATCCAGAAATCAACGCGGGATCTCGCTTAGGCGAGATCCCTCTCACCTGGGCGAGATGCCTGCTGGCTCAAAAGTTGAGCGAGTCGCCTGGGCGACTTTTCGCGCGAACTGGCCAAGGTGAGCCCTTGTTTGTCTCGCCTAGGCGAGATTAGGTCGCCTGGGCGAGATTTACAGATCTCGCCGCTGTTTCACCTGTAACCGCCATATTTTCCGACCAAACAACACATGCAAAGTACTTTCACACATCAAAACGACAGATCCAACCATGCAATCAACAATCAACGCATAAACAGTTCCAAAGAAAGACTCGAAACTAGAACCCTAACTTCCCGTACCTGGAAATCAAGCTAGCAAACGCTCTGACCCGTACAAAGAAGGTAGAACTGCCCCTAGGGCGGTCAGCTGCTAAACTGAACGGCAGAACAGAAGAAAGGAGCGGGTTATTACCAAACCCTAACGATACAGCGAACATAAACCATGAAAGGAAGGAGCATGAGCTGAGGAGTGACTTACGTGAGTAGGAACCGAGTTTGAGCTAGCTCGAAGTGCACCTTAGGGCAAACCCTAGCAGAGCGTTCTGTGAGGGGTATGGAGAGTGAGGGCGGCTGGATTTCTGCAAGAGTGAGGTTGAGTGAGGAATTAGGACAGACCTAAGGACTTTTATGCGTTGGGCCGACCTTAAGCCCACTTACAAGAGCAGCCCACTAATCTTTAGGGCAGAAAAAAAATGGGACCTTACACAAATATTTCAGATCACTCAACAAAAAATACTATCCAGACCTATAATACTTTCTTAAAAATATAAATTTGGTCAAAATTTCTTTAAATGTTATTTTAAATAAAAATATATAATTTAGACAAGGAAAATTGCAGTTTGACACTCACTTTTTCTCTTCCGACCATTTGACGTTAACCTTTATTAATAAATTATTATGTTTAATATATAAAAATGAATATAAATGAAATTTTATAGTAAAATAATAGTATTAAAAGTGTCAGAGTACGGGATCCTTTAGATAATTCAAAATATGTTTAGCTCAACTAATTTAAAACATAAAAATAATTATTAATAACTATTGTTTTATTAAATTTATTATAACGGATTAAAATTTTATTTTATATGTGATTTGATACTTTCCATTAGATTGATCTAATTCAGCACCGAAGCAAGTGATGTTTGACGAAAACAATTTTCTTCAATAGTCAAAGTGAAAGTAGGAGATAGTTTTCAAATAATTTAATCTTGAATCCAGCGCATTAACTATTTAATATAAAATTGCACAGTTTATAAAGATTAAAAGTAAATGTTTAATTAGTTTACTGAAAAATAAATTCAAGATATTTTATTTACAAAATATATTAAAAAAAAGTTAAATTTATAGTAAGGATAACAATACTTTAATTGGCTCTTTTTAACTTATTTTTAAACCCTATTTTAATCGATATTAGATCATTACATCATTTAAAAAAATTAAAATAAATAATTCAATAATAATTAAAAAATAAATTAAAAATAAATAAAAAAAGTAAGTTAAAGTATGTCTAGCTTTATCGTAATTGTTAAACATAGATGCGCTTTCACGCTTTCAGCTTTTCAGATTGGAATCCAAAGTTTAGACAAAAAGCAAAAGTTGAGATGAGTGGATTTTAACTGGAGCTTCTCTTGCGCCAATGAGCGTCGACTGCTTCGATAAGAAGCATTACAATATTCTAAATTTTATTTTTAGGATAATCATATTTTAATTTATTTTTTAAACTTTAATTTTATGATAATGATATTTTAATTTATTTTTATATTTAATATTTAATTTATTATTTTGATCATCATTAAATTATTATATTATTAAAAATAATTTAAATAAATAATGTAATGAAGATGAAAATAAAAAAAAATGAATTAAATATCGTTATCTTATCTTTGAAATCCGGAAATTTTTGTTGTCTCCTTGTCCAAGAAGTAGGTACGGCCTCGCAACACGATTCAAATCGGATCCAGATTTATCTTTAAATAATTAACCAATTAAATATAATGGAATATCGTACGAATAATTGTAAATTTGTATCAAACCTTTTAACGGTTCTTCATTTGATATAATAAATTAAACAAAATCACATAAACATTCATCTTTTATTTTGTTGGAGTCTATTTTTAATAATCTTTATAACAGAAAAAAATTTTGAGTTGCAACAATTAAATCTGATTAAATTAATGAATTAAATGATTAATCAAAATACGTTAAATATTTTATTATTTTCACCTATCAATGACATAATTTAAAAATCATTGATAAATTTCTCGTTACTGAAATGGAATATCAAGTTTGTGATGTTGAACTTGTATTTCAAAATGTAATTTTTCATGTAATATAATACGCGAGATACGGTGAATTCATCTTTTATTATTCAAACATAATTAATTTGGGTACTGATTTGAAAAATCTTTTTAATATTGCAAATGAGTTTAACGTGTATAAAGTTTAAAATTTTCGTATTTTTTTGACGTTTTATTACTTTATTTTTGAATTTTCTCAATAATGTTTGTCTTGAGTATTAATTATATGGCTTGATCCAAACAGACATACGTTTTTAAGTACAGTGCATCCTTTTGACTATGCAAACATAAGCAAATATCGTGTGGAAGAAGAAGAATCATCCGAAAACATCAAATTTTCAAATGGAATTAACTCATATACAGTGATCCATTACAATTAAATTATCTTAATAAATTAAGTCAAAACAGTAATAACAGTGAAATTAAAATAAACATCTATATTCTGTATTTCTCTTTATTTAAATAATTTTATTTTTTATATAATATATATATATATATATATATATATTGAGAATATTATTATCTAATTATATTTTTTACCTTATGTAACTTATCTTGTTAAATACTAAATATATTATATAATATTAGTAAAAGATCGATACCTAATTTAAAAAGTAAAGAAAATAATAAGTGTCACAAAAAATCTATAATAATGATGTATTTGTTTGAGGTAGAATAGTTTAGCGAGGATAGATTGTCAAGTTCTTTATTTGTTCGTTTGTGAGGTGTTGAGAGAAATGTATAATGATGATATGCGGAATGCACCATGATGATAATCATAATCACCTCTAAATTTATTTAAAAAAAAACACATAATTCACTTTTAAATCAACTCAAATCTAACTATTCTTAGGGATGGTAACGGGGCAGAGAGACACAGGTTTCGCTATCTCATATTTATCCCCGTAAAAAAAATCCATCATCATCCTCATATCCAAACCCAACGGGTATCAAACTTTTGTCTCATCCCCATCTAACCGGGTAACGGGTATAATCTCGTCCCCATACTCATACTCATTTTCTTACTACTTCAATATCAATTTTAATTAATTTTTATAAAATAATAAAAAATTATGGTAAAGGAAGCATAATATTAACAAATATTCAATATTAGAAGGGTGGTTGTTTCTTCGATATCAAGTACTTTTAAATAATTTATAATTATTTACATTTTAGATTATAATACCAAATAAAATTTAATGAAAATCAAAACAAAGCTCGAATTTGCAAATATTAATGAAACATAGTTAATAAAATTTAAAAATATTTTTTAAAAAGTATAAAAGAAAAATAAATATTCAAATTAAAATACATTTTAAAGGTTTGTTTACTTCAATCTTTTAAATTCTAATCAATCTCTTTTTTATACACTAATAAAAGTTATAATACATCATTTGAACAAAACGATACAAAGAACAAATAATAATTATAATAAAATTTAAAAAAATAATTATAATTGCTTACATTTTATATTATAATACCAAATAAAATTTCATGAGAACCAACACATTTATTAAATTTACAAACATTAATGAAACCTAGTTGATAAAATTTAAAAATATTTTTTAAAAATATAAAAGGAAATGTAACGTCCCATTTAAATAATAACATAATCAAATGAAACATCACACAAATTAATATAAAGAGCAACATTATGGATTATAAGTATCGCTCCTTAAGAAAAACCCCAGATACCTAGAGAAAAGCCTAAGGCACACCACAATGTCATTGACAAAATAAGATAAAAGTTGAATAGTATTTAAAATATAAGGTAGTACATAGGCCTCAGCTTTAAAGAACACCCGGAGGAGGGGATCCGACCCAAGAATATCTATGCAGCGAAATCTCCATCACCCTGACGACCACGGGAAGTTCCCACATCCGCTCACATCAATAAATTAATAATCATCACAAAAGGAGGAAAATCACAAATAGAACATGCAACAAACAGAAAGGGTGAGCTAGAGTGGAAAACCGTTTTATCATACAATTACATACAATTTTCAAAGTCAAAGATACATGAAACAACCAAGCATGTGAAGATCGACAAACAAAAAACTAAGACTCAAAGACACGATTATGCGGATACATATAATCAGTCAGATTCACTGAATGCTTGTACTTGTGGTGGTCTCTACTGCTCTGCAGAGCCATTGCTAGTGGGTTTCACCTTACCACGCACAAGGTTAGCCTTCAAACATCTAAGGCCATTATCCTGCCAAAGACTAGGGCATCCTGCTACTCTCACCACTTGAGTCAGTAGGCTTTACGTGAGACTAACTAACTCTTTAGAGTGTTAGAATGCAATTCTTACTTGAATCCTTACTAAATTATATAATGAGGCACCACCATGAATCTTTGTGGAATTATGTCATAACCATGAGGCACCACTATGAGCTCCCACTAACAGGGGTCATGGAATTACGTCCTGACCATGAGACACCACCACGAAAATCTCGTGGAATTACGTCCTGACCAATGAGGCACCACCATGAGATATCACTTAGAGATTCATGGAATTACGTTCGAAACCATACCAAGATCATGTTTCACCAACCAAGCATATAATATCATGCATACCAACTCATGCCAATGTATATAACCAACCTTTCAAAACATGTTCCATACGCAAGATTATACCAAACTCATCCATTTCATTCCCATTGTGTCATATATAATACATACAAGACATCTTACATGACTTTGTAGACTATCACACCAACCAAACATTTGAAAGCATACACTTATCCAATCAACACCATCAATCTCGCTCAGATGACGGAGCCTTCGCTCAGGAGAGAGAGACCCCTCGCTCAGGAGAGAGAGACCCCTCGCTCAAGCTGCCAGGTCTCGCTTGGGCGAGATTGTAATAGTGGGCATGTCGAGGTCTCGCTCAAGCTAGCCCATCTCGCTCAGGCGAGACTACTTTCGCTCAGGCAAGTGGGTTTCACTTAGATGAGCCCTCAAAATAGAGAAGGGGTGAACTACTGTTGTCCTTGCTCAGGCGAAAGCTCCTTGCTTAAGCAAAATAAAAGAGTTATTCAAATAAGTAAAGAATTTTTTGTATATTACTTAGTAAACGAAAGGTTTGTGCTATTAAATACTTAAATTAAGAGTATTAAACATTCTCATGTGAAAGGAAAATATACAATACATAACAATATTAAAAAATAATAGAAATATTAAAATGTGAGACAAAAAAATTTTAATTGACATACATCTTTCTAACATAATTACATAAATATTATGATAGGATAAAAAATATAATTGAGATGCGAATGACTTTTATAATAAACCAAATAATTAAAAAAAATAAAAAATTATATATATATATATATATATATATATATACAATTAATTAATTATAAATATTTTAATAATTTAAACAAAATGAACATTATACATCTCCATCTTTATTTTTGTACTCAATTAAAAAAATCGAAATTAACTTAATCTTTTGAGGAAAACAATTTTCTTCAAGAATCAAAGTGAAAGTAGGAGATAGTTTTCAAATAATTTAATCTTAGGATCCAGCGCATTAACTATTTAATATAAAATTGCATAGTTTATAAAGATTAAAAGTAAATGTATAATTATTTTACTGAAAAATAAATTCAAGATATTTTGTTTACAAAATATATTAAAAAAAGTTAAATTTATCGTATTTGTTAAACACATATTGTCTTAAATGCGCTTTCAGGCTTTCAGCTTTTCAGATTGGAATACAAAGTTTAGACAAAAAGCAAAAGTTGAGATGATGGATTTTAATTGGAGCTTCCCTTGGGCCAATGAGTGTCGACTCCTTAGAGAAGAAGCATTAAAAAAATGAATTAAATATCGTTATCTTATCTTTGAAATCCGCATATTTTTGTGGTCTCCTTGTCCAAGAAGTAGGAATCGGATTCAGACTTATCTTTAAATAATTAACCAATTGAATATAAAGGAATATCGTACGAATAATTATAAATTTGTATCAAACCTTTTGACGGTTCCTCGTTCGATATAATAAATTAAACAAAATCAGAACAAAATTCATCTTTTTTTTGGAGTCTATTTTTAATAATCTTTATAACAGAAAAAAATAATTTGAGTTGCAACAATTAAATCTTTCAAAATGTAATTTTTCATGTAATATAATACGTGAGATACGGTGAATTCATCTTTTATTATTCAAACATAATTAATTTGTGTACTGATTTGAAAAATCTTTTTAATATTGCAAATGAGTTTAACGTGTATAAAGTTTAAAATTTTTGTATTTCTTTTGACGTTTTATTACTTTATTTTTGGAGTAGTGGATGGACGAGTGAACCGATCCCATTCTAGTGGAACGAATTCATAAAAAGAGAGAAAATGAGAGATTTAATTCCGACTTTAATGGATCAGTATTATTTTGTGTGAGATTTGATCCCACTTAAAAAGGTTAGATATGGATTTCTTGAGAGATTGAATACCTATATCGCGAAACAGATATCTGTGCCTGATTAATATATATATATATATATATATATATATATATATATATATATATATATATATATATATATATAATTCTTTTTCTGTTGTATTTTTTTTCAATTTAATGATTAAAAAAATCATGAAATAATTTTTTTTATATAAATATCAATTTATATTTTTGATTAAACTAAAAATAAAATGATAATCTCATCAATATTTTTATTAAAATATATTTTTCGATTCATGACATCAATCAAATTTTTTATAAAATTTTATAAAAATTCTTCTAAATTTAATTACAATAAACTCCAAATTTATTAAAAACTCGTATCCGTGGACTTGCTTTCTATAATATCACAGTTATTTTTATTTTGTGATGTTGCTGAAAGGTAAAAGTAATTTACAATGCACTAGACAGCCTAAGCAACAAGTAGTAGAGTGGACAGTGGGAGGGGTGATAGCGTGTGAGGAAAGACTGAAACTCTGGTCAGAATGGTAGGCATGGCTGTTATGCCACTGTTTCAGTCACCTCACATTCAAATCAATTGGACACACTTTTATAATCTCTGACACTAATTTTACCATACAGAGAAACATATTCTCCTCCGAAAACATCTCCATATTTGTTGGGATTAAGAAGTCACGGGTAATAATAAATAAATAAAAGTTAGTAAATAAGAAAGATTCTTTGAATTAAATAAATAATAATAATAATAATAAAAACTAGGAAAAACTTGCTAAAGGATTTAAATAATATAATAAACTAAATCTTAAAAAATAATAAAATTGTTTATATTAAAAATACATCATTATTAAATTTAAAAATGTTTAATGATATGTGACCCACTTTAACCTATTTCAGAAAGTAACGAACTTAAATATTATTATTCGGTACTGTGTTGTAGAATTAACAAGTATTTTTGCAGAAATATTGTATAAATAGCTGTAGCTCCACTCTTACCAACACAACATTCCTCCTAACTCTTGCTGCACTCAGTTTTGTTCCAATTCGTTACCTTACCCTCACTTGGAAATGGCAGAAGGAACCCTAGCCTCTGTTTTCGATCATACCACACCAATAGCTGAGCTATACGAGGTTAAAAATGTTGCACCTATGGTGTCTTCTTACAACGAGCGGATACGTCCGATCCTTGACGCTCTTGAGAACCTGAGGCGCCTAAACATCACCAAAGAAGGGATACAGCTTCCAACCATAGTGGTAGTTGGTGACCAATCTTCTGGAAAGTCCAGTGTCTTAGAATCTCTTGCTGGAATCAGCTTACCCCGTGGACAAGGTATATGCACAAGGGTGCCCTTGATCATGAGGCTGCAAAATCACTCACTTCTACAACCTGTGTTGGAGCTGGAATATAATGACAAACATGTGCCCACGGATGAAGCTCACGTCTCTGAAGCCATTCGTCATGCGACAGATGAACTTGCCGGCTCTGGGAAAGCAATTTCGAACACCCCATTAACTCTTATCGTGAAGAAGAATGACGTTCCTGATCTCACTATGATCGATCTTCCTGGCATTACGCGAGTGCCTGTTCAAGGTCAACCTATGGATATATATGACCAGATTGTGAATATTATTATGGAGTACATAAAACCTGAGGAAAGCATTATTCTCAATGTTTTATCTGCTACGGTTGATTTCTCAACTTGTGAGTCCATTAGGATGTCACAGAGTGTTGACAAAACGGGAGAGAGGACTCTTGCTGTTGTCACAAAAGTTGATCTTTTCCCAGAGGGTCTGCGTGAGAAGGTGACTGCTGATGATGTGAACATCGGTCTTGGCTACGTTTGTGTAAGAAATCGCGTTGGAGATGAGTCCTACGAAGAAGCTCGTGGAATAGAAGCCAAACTATTCAGGACACACGCGCTTTTGTCCAACATTGACAAGTCCATTGTTGGTATTCCTGTTTTGGCCGAGAAACTGGTTCAGCTTCAAGCGGTTAGCATTTCCAAAATATTGCCTGAGATTGTTAAGAAGATCAATGACAAGCTTGATTCTCAGCTTGCCAATCTGGAAAAATTTCCAAGGAAACTCAACTCCTTGGTTGATGTTATGTCTGCTTTCGTTCATGTCATTGGGTTGACAAAAGAGTCCCTAAGCAAGATTCTTTTGAGAGGAGAATTTGACGAGTACCCTGATGACGAACAAATGCATTGCACGGCTCGCCTTGTTGAAATGCTGGATCAGTACTCTAATGATCTTCGCAATGGTTCTGAAAGTGATGCTGGAGAGAAGTTTTTGATGGAAGAAATTAAGATGCTAGAAGAGACTAAGCGGATTGGACTTCCAAACTTCATCCCACGCGCTGTTTTTCTTACTCGTTTACGCGATAAAGTTGAATCCATTTCAAGCATTCCAATTAAGTTCATTAACCAGGTGTGGGACTATCTTGAGGCAGTGGCGGTAATGGTTCTGAATCGTCACTCAGAACACTATCACCAACTTCAGACATGTATAAGGCTTGCTGGGCAGAATCTTATTGCTAAAATGAGGGAAAATTCTATGAAATATATGAAAGAGGTGGTGGAAATGGAGAAACTAACTGATTACACTTGCAATCCTGAATACACAAATGAGTACAACAAACTAATTGGCAGCCAGAATTTTTTGGTGGATAGAGTTCAATCTTATTATTCTAAGGTGGCTATTGATGGTTTTGGTGATGTTGAGCTTAGTCATCTGACCCAGCACACAACTTTAGTTCCGCAGGCTTTTGACTTGAAAGTGAGACTAACAGCATACTGGAATATTGTGCTTCAGAGGCTAATTGATAACACTGCACTGCATTTGCAGTTCAGTATTTTCAACCTTTTGAACAAGGATCTAGGTTACGAGGTTTTGAAGGATATGGCGTCTCCTAGTGGAGGTGGAATAGAGAGATTGTTCGAGGAAACTCCTTCAGTTGCTGTGAGGCGTGACCATCTCATTAAGAGCATTACGATTCTTAAGGAAAGTAAGCAAGTCGTGGCTAGCATAATCGACAAAATCTCTACCTATGCTAATTAAATTAAGAATGTCTGTTTTGATGTTTGTGACAGTGTTAATGTTGCATCTAAGGTTTTAGAGCAAGTGTTTGTTAAGTGTTAGTATAACTAGATGTATGGGTTTTAGGTTGGTGTGTTCTCTAGTTTATCTTGGTGTTTGTAGTTGTATAACTTGTAGTGTGATTAGGATCACAATGAATGTGTTGACGTTTTATCCTTGTTCTTCCTGTGCTTTCGTGCAAAATGACTGCGTTGAACTGTTAAATGTTGTATTTTGTTTTTTGCTTGTTTTCCCATAGCATTCACCCTCAAGCATTCACCCTCAAGCATTCACCCTCAAACTCAAACGTCGATGGCCTGAATCACACAATGTCTTGGTACATTTAGAATCATTTCTGCTTCTTTTTTAACACCAGAACCAACATTCCTTGAATTTGTTTCAAAAAATTTCTAGCTTCACGCAGTTAATGTGGCCCCTGACATGAATTATATTTGTCTTGTTTCATGCAATTGATAATTTAAACTTTATTAGTATTACATGCAACCAGGAGAGAGAAATCTATGACTTTTTAATTACAAAAGGAGAAAAAAAATATTTAAGTTTGAATCTAAGGTGTAAACAACTGTGATTATAATAAACCTTGAAAAAAATAAACGATAATGTTCTATATAGTTGCTATTTTGAAAAACAAAAAAAAACCCAAATCTTATGCACATAACAAAACAAAATATGCGTGACTGGAAGCATTGCAGCGAGAGAAAACAACTGATGAACATTAGGGGCTTCTCCCTGCACCTCCAATTATTTCTCCTGTACTCCAAAAACTTATCTTAATTCCGTCTTTGTCCATGGTTAAAAAATGAGTTATTATTTTTTACTGCACTGCACCCTCAAATATCCTGTGACTCACCGCACTGCACCTCCAAAAGCAAATTCCCTGCTCTGCACCCCTGCCCTTGCCCTTGGAATCTTTGACCTAGTTTTTTTTAATCTGCAGAGGCCTCCATCCTCCACACCTCTTCTCCGTGTTCTCTCTCTTCTCCCACACACACAACACAGCACCCACACGTCCTTCCTCTTCTCCCCCTTCTCTCTCTTCTCCCACAAACACAACACAGCACCCACCCACGTCCTCCCTCTTCTCCCCAACGCCATCTTTTTCTCTTCTCCACACACCATTCTTGTCCCCAGACAATCGCGTTTCATCTGTTCCCGCCGCTTTTACATTTTTTACGGTAGTTTCTCCATTTTTCACGATACGTTTCTCCATTTTTTCACGTATTTTGATTTTAATTGATTTTAGTTGTAGGTTTGAATATGTACATCTTCGCTTTTTTGTGTTAAACCTGCTTCGGAAATAGTTGATGTCTGAGTATTTGAGACATGGTTTATGAGTTTTTTTTTCTTTGTTTTGGGAAACGGATTATGGAATCCGTTTCCTTTTATTTTTTTTTAAAACGGATTATGAATTTCATTTGGTGTTTTTTTTTTGGGAAACGGATTGTGTAATCCGTTTCCTATTTTTTTTTTT
>Ga0214545_1011585_pt1 | contig 12081 bp, 7 predicted proteins | sample CNSS4metaG_FD_160064 | JGI IMG/M metagenome (GOLD analysis project Ga0214545, IMG submission 160064) | Root nodule microbial communities from cowpea collected in UCLA plant growth center, Los Angeles, California, USA - CNSS4 | ecosystem: Host-associated > Plants > Roots > Nodule | place: USA... | reverse complement strand
AACCATGAATCTGCTACAGTTCACTAAGCATGAACACATAATGATTCCACTCTGCAAATTAAGCAAAAAACAGAACGGTTTCTTCATTTAAACCCAACGCAAATTCAAAATTGAGAGATTAACATAATTCCACCGAACAAAACACTAATCTCAAGGTTTCAATCCATTCTCTACAAAGAATCAAGGTTACAAAACTGCCACTCTGCCACTCAGATTTACAAAAATGCCACTCTGGGTCTCAAATGTTGACCCATTGACTTTGTTGACGTGGAAATGACATGGAAATGATGTGGCAATGATGTGGAAAGTCTCTTCAACTAAATATTAATGTCCAAGCTCCAAAATTGCTTCACCCAAATACCTAAAAATAATTAAAAAAAAAAATCAGGCCAAATAATGCGAAATTAGTCCAAATTCGAAACAGTGGCCCAATAAAGCCCAACAGATGAAAAACACTCTAATGATGAACAATTAAGCACTAATCAACTGTCTAATGGGTACACAAAGGCTAGTGGAATGGAAGAAAATAATGACTCATCACACTTATTAGTCCAAGCAAAAGTTTGTTCTTTCTTGGTAAGTTGTGTCAAAGGTGCCACTATCTTGGAGAATCCTTTTACGAATCTCCTATAGTAGCCAGCTAGACCTATAAAGCTCCTGATCTCTATCATCGACTTGGGACCTATAAAGCTTCTGATCTCTATCACAACTTTCAGCTTAGCTGGATCTACAGCTATGCCTTGGGCCAATATCACGTGCCCCAAAAACTGCACTTCCTTCATCTAGAAATCACATTTTCACAGCTTGGCATACAACTGCTTCTCCATCAGAATACCAAGCACTATTCTCGGATGCTCAACATGTTCCCCATGAGTCTTGGAATAGATTAGTATGTCATCTATGAAGACCACGCCAAATTTTTCTAAGAACGGCCTAAAGATCTTGTTCATATTGTCCATGAACAAAGCTGGAGCATTGGTCACACTGAAGGGTATAACCACACAATCATAGTGTCCATATGTGGATCTAAAAGTTATCTTCTAGACATCCTCCGCCTTTACCAAGATCTGATGATACCCTGATCGTAGATAAATCTTGGAAAACACCAACGCCCCATGTAATTGGATCTCTTCATAACATCTTGAGAAGACAACAACTCAGACTATATTAAGTTTGAGAACAACAACTTCTACTCCTGACAATCTATGAGTACACAATTGGCAGAGAGTCAATCTATTCCTAAGATCACATCCACACCTTGAAGAGGTAGGCATATCATATTGACTTTAAATATGCGCCCCTCCACCTCCACATGACACCTACCAAATAAGGACGACGTCCTGACCAACCTAGATGACAGAGTAGATACTACAAGATCAAACTGTAACTCCAACATCAGCAAACCTAACTCTTGCAAACAAGACTCTGACAAAAAGGAGTGTGTCGCTCCAAAATCATACAACACATAAACTTTTTCAGCAATCCCATAACACCCAACAACAAGGTTTCTTGAGTCTGACGCTTATGCTCTAGTCGACGCATACACTCTGCCCGTCGCTTGAGGTTTGTTGCCTCCTCTCCTCTATTGAATTAGAATTGGGGCTCGAGCCACGACTCCTCTAAGAGTGGGGCAGTCTTTTCCAAAGTCCCTGTCCTCATCCTTGCCACAGTTGTTGCATCTGTGAAAGCCTGCTAACTAAGGGCAAACAATCCTCAAGTGAGGTCCTTCGCACTAATGGCACTGAATCATGTTGGGGGGAAGAAAATCCTCTAGACCCCTGAAGTTAAGAGTGATGCCTAGCATAAGTCTTTTTCTTTTCTTGTGATCTAGGCTAGGACTCAAATGGTCCACTACCCTTCTGTTGCTACTGGTACTAAGCTTCCACCTCAATTTTTATCCTCTCCATGACTCTAGCCTTCTCCACTAAGGCCATAAAGACCATTTTCAAAGTTCCTACACCACCACTCCTCGTCTAATGGAATAGTGTAGAAGCACCCCAAGTGTTTAAACCTCTCTGCATACTCAACAACTGACTTGGTTCTTTGGGTCAACTAGAGGAACTCCACCTCCTTAGCATATCTCATGCTATTAGGAAAGTACTTAAATAAGAACTTCTTCTTAAAAGCTTCCATAACTAGGTTTGTGCTAACCTACTAGTGTTCTGCCTCTCTAGTGAGCATGTAGACTAAAAATGTGAGCCTGCTAGCATCAGGACACTTCTTGGCGTCAAGGATCTACTTCATGTCCTTCATCCACACCGGTCAACTAGGTTAGGACTGGTCTTCCCATTGAACATGGCAGGTTGATGCTTTAGGAAATTCTCCAAACTCCATTTAGGGGGTGGGCATGGAGCTTGAGGAATGTAGATAGGACCACTAGCCATGTTCTCCTCCAACTGCTGAAGGGCCTCCATATGTTGCCTCTGAGCAGCCTCAAAAGCTAAACTTGCAACCTCCATCTACTGTATCACCATCTGTTACTACTCCAAAGATGCTTCCTATTGCTCCATGGAAGTCTCATGTTGCTGCGACATAGCATTGCTTTGCTGGGTCAAGGCTACAACTATAGCTTCGATAACCCTAGTTAGGTCAGGCGCATCGCCCTAATGGGGTGGAGGAGCTATACGAGGAGGTGCCATAACTATGCTCACACAGAAGAAAACCATCAATCTAACATGAATAAACTAAGAACTTAGCTAAAACAACACAAGAAGGACATAACGAAAGCTAAGCAAGCACAAACCTACATACTCTAAGGAACGAAGACTATGATACCATAAAAATGTGACATCCCATTTAGAAGATAAATTCTAATAAATAAAACATTAAATAATTATAACTAAATAGAGCACACAATAAGAGTATAAAAGGATTAATTATTACAATTGTTCATAATATATTGAATAGGGAAGAACTAAGGGACAAAACAATGCCATGAACAAAATGTAAAAGCAAAACAATTAACTTGAATTGCTCCAAGAGCAAGGAATTTCAAAATAAAAAGAAAAGTTCTTCAAAAGGGGGCTCAATAGTGAGCCAGATCCAACTTAAGGCCGAACTACACCGCAGCATCTCCATCACTAGGATGACCACTAGGGATTTCCACATTTGCTCACACCAAGTAATTGGAGATCATTGCAAAAAGGAAAAGCCAAACAGAAAAAAAACAGGAAGAAAAAGGGTAAGCTAGAGATATAAAAAAAAATCAACATATCATTGAGTAAGCAATATTAAACAGATTTCAAACAAGCAAAACTATAGGCACTAAAAACATGTGATAGAAAATAAAGAGATTGGATTCATTGGATGCTTGCACTTGTGGTGGCCTCTATTGCTTTGTAAAGCCATTGCCAATGGGTTTCACCCTACCACACACAAGGTTAGTCCATGATCACCTAGGGCCATTATCTTGCCAAAGACTAGGACCTTCTGCTAATCTCACCACTTGAATCAGTCTGCTCTGTGTGAGAGTGATTGATTCTTTAGAGTTTCAAGACGCAACCTTGCTTGAATCCTTATCTAATTATATACACTAGACACCACCATCAAGTCTCCCCAAAGGACTCACAGAATTGCGTCTATCTCATACCATAATCATGATCTCACACCAAAACCACATGTTATCTCAAAACATCGTCAATTTTAGTCCATAAGATCTCATAAGACATCCATAGTCATATACTTCATGCATTTTTAAGATATACAACCAATCACAGATTAAATAGGGGAAATAAAACTAGTTTGCGCCATCTCGCTTAAGCTAGAAGCCTTCGCCCAAGCGACAAAGACACTTTCACTTAAGCTAGGTATTTTTGCCTGAGCGAGAACTTCAATAATGGCATAGTGAGCTTTCTAGAGTTCTCTCCTAAGCGGGACCTTCTCGCTTGAGCGAGATTGCTCTTCACTCAAATCTAAAGTCCCTCGCCTAAGCGACAACTCGAGAAAAGGCAAAAGTGGATTGTTGCTACTCTCGCTTAAGCGAGAGCTACTCACTTCGGCGAGAATATCAAGTCCTTCACATACTCACACATGCAAGATGGTAAAAATAGTACAAAGTAATATGTAATTCAGTCTCATACAAGCACAAACGTCAAGCAGGCATTATAAAAATGATACAAAAGCAATTACATAGAATATACTTTGAAAAAACGTGAAAACCGTAGCTTCCCTTACCTTGAAACTGAGAACTAACTCACGAAACCCTTAAAAGAGGAGCACCAAAATGAAGAACATCTTAGGGTGCTGAAAATAGGACCACAATCAGATGAGACTAAGACCACAACATAGAGATTTACAAGGAACTAGAGTTACCAAACAAAAAAAAGCTCAAGGACAGGGGTTGGAGTTTTATTTACGCGAAGAGAGAACATTCAACAAGTTTTGAGGAGAAAGTGGCTCAAGCCCTAGTAGAGCTTTTTGTTTCAGACAAGGGAGAAAAAGAGTGAGTTGTGGCCAAATGAGGGAACAAAATGAGAGTAAGGTATGAGCTGAATGGGAGGTCCAAGAAAACGAAGTGGGCTGCCTTTGGGCCTTTTACCAAAGTTGGCCCAACCCTTTTAAAACAGAAAAAGGCGCTTACAACACTCGTGTGACCATCTGCATCGTCCTAATACTTGGTCCCTCTAATTTCTTCAAAAATACCAAAAATAGTTTTCTATTTCAACTTTTGGTGTTTGTCCAACCGTTCGCGTCATGTGACACACCTATTTTCAAATAATTCAAAAATACCAAAAAATATAAAATTTGAAAAAATATAAAAGTAACAACATATCCAAATAAATCGTCTTTAAGAACTATGTCATCCCTGATTCTCCATTGTGAATGGAAATAGTTTTCTAAATCGTTTTTCCTAAAGAACTACGTAACCTTGATTTCTCATTTTGAATGAGAAACGCAGGACCAAGGTCAATCATTGTCAAGTCCAAAAAATCAAAAAATATTTTTGTTTATTTCTTGTTTTGTTGTCTTATTATTTTTAGGGAAAATCAATATTTTGAAAACCACATGAACTTTGCATGTTTAATTAAAGGTGTCGCCCTCAGGCGGGCGTTGTAAGGTGCTAACACTTTCCCTATGCAAATTCAATTCTCGAACCCAAAAATTTGGTTTTTCACAAACTTACTAATCTTCATGGTTTTCCATAATTTTTAAGTATAAACTATGGTGGCAAGTCCAAAATCTCTTTTTAAATTCATTTTCTTTTTGGTTCACTGTCCCGTCACGATTTCGGTTGCGACACAACACTTAATGACTTTTGCAAATTTGGTTCACCAAGGAGCAATATTACTCTCGGCCAAAAGTTTAAAGTGCAGAAAAAGTTTCCTTCTTTCAAAAAGTAGTTTCATAAGATGATAGAAAATGTGTTTTTGGATGGCTTGGATCAACTTCATGGAGCATACATCAAACAAGACACATAGTTCATGCATATTCAAATACTTTAGGAAAGAATAACAAGAAAACTTCAAGCAGGCATAAGACAAAAGACTCAAAACAAATCTAAGCACATGTAAAGATTCTTTTATATGTGAGACAAAAAATTGGAACGATAACATTCAAGATAGCTCTTGGCCAAGCATAAACAAAGCACCAAAAATCATGTTGTCACTTCACTAAGCAACATACATCATTAAGATGGGATTTTAGACACTTAAACCTCTTCTAAAGTGCATAATGTTTTGCCCACCACTTGAAACACCAAGAATGCCGAGAGGTCTACCAAACACAATGAAACAATGGTTAACACATTAAAAGCACCACATTCAAGGCAACCATAGCTCTAGATACCAAATGATAAGTTATTTGTGAATATAGTGAATATAGTGATAAGTTATTTAAGAATGTCTAGTGAAGATTCCCATTGGACATGAAGATAGCAATTTATCTAGATGTGAAGGTGCACTTCAAAAGAGTCTAAAGAAGAAGAGAAATGGATTGATTCAAGAAAAAAAGAACATGATGATGAATATAGCATAAAAAACGAATGAAAGAAAGTAAATAAAGCAAAGTAGAAAACAAAAAAAACAAGAAATGAAATTGTGAGTGAAGCACACCAGTTCAAGAAGAGGTCAAAGCCATGAATTTTGGGAGATGAGTGGGGATGTGTCGCCACTTAAGTCTAGCTCAAGATAAGGCTTAGAAGTTTCACTCCCAAGGGAGGATACTCGCACAAAGATTGAACACCTCTTACATGTAGTGGAGCACCACTTATATAGATAAGTTTAGGGGTCTCTTAGCAATAACACAAAAGTTAGGAAACCCTATATTCTAGAAGGTCGATTAAATGGTGCAACACATGGACTCCTAAAGATGGATTCTCAGCCAAGACATATGGTCTCTTTTTCTAAATGCTTCTAGAACATTCAAAGGTGGATTCTTGGTCAAGTCATGTAGTCCCCCTATTCTAGAGGTTTCTAGAAGGTTTTGTCTTTTCTCTCTCTTCGATATGGGATCCTCATCATTTATCCTCTCCAATGGTGTTGTGCCATCACTCCATGCCTCCTTCCTTAATCCTAATTATCTTACAAAAACAAGGAGACATGGATTAGTATGTTCACTTAAGTCAAGTCAACTTTAGTCAACAAGTCAATCCTAGTCAAAGGTCAATAAGTCAACTAAGATTGGTCAACTAAGTCAAATTTAAGGAAATCAAAGTAAGGAAATGCTAAACAAGGATAGAGATTTAGAAGCCTCCCTTCTAGTCATGCTTCTTGTGATTCTTCTTGGGAGGGCTTCCATGGTGCTTGGTGTGGTCACGCCTCCCCTTTAGAGTTTGCTTCCTTCTTACATACGACATTTGTTATGTCACCTATTGATAATTGTTTAACAACAACCATTTCTCAGCAAGTGTACTAATAAGTAGTAGTATCAACAAGTGTTGTATCCACATGGATTTGCTAAGTATATTGATAGATTTATTTTTGGGTTCTCGGTTTGTACTAAAGAGTGTAAATAAAAATAGATAATAGTAATTAGATAGATTGAGTGGAGTAGGGGCTATGAATTGATTTCATCTCATTTTCTTCCATTACACCACTACCATCTTGTTTACTTACTATGCAAATCATTCAATGTCATGGGAGTAATCTTTCTATATAGATCCAGGTTCATCCCTGATACAATAGAACCTAAGCACTTCAAACCCAGCGTGATTCCTCAACTCTTGGTAGAATGAATCCTTGCTTTAATGTGTTGGCCTTTCTCCTCCAACATCCCTTCTGACTACTAAAATGAGCACCAGTGCAAGTATCACTACTAAAAAAACCCATATTTCCTGCCAATTTTGTTTTGAATTTTTTTTGTAGGAAATACCTATAAATTTTGTTGTGAAAAAATTTTGCAAAATTTTCTAGGAAATTCCTGCCAATTTTTTTGCAAAACATTTTGTATAAAACACTTTTCGCAACAAATTTTGTAGGAAATACTTGCGAATTTTATAATTTTGTAGGAAATAAATACCCACGAAAGAATTACCTACCAATCAAAATTTGTAGAAAAAATAGCAGAGAAAAGTCTTTTCTTCCAAATTTTTTTAACAAATTTGCAAGAAAATTCCTATGTAATATTAAAATTTTAGTATTGTATGCTAATTTGATTGGACCACATCTTTAGACCGGTTTTCGAACTCAATCCAAACTAGTTAAATAGATGAGTGATCAATTCATCATTAAACATAAATCAAACCACAAATAATTGAATGAAAGCAAAGAGAAATTCCAAAGAAGTAGAAGTAAATAGAATCAGAATTGATTACGTCAAACCTAGACACGAGAGAGTCCAACTTTTGCAAGACACCCATCTTATTCATCCTAGTTAGTTCTTGGCCAAGACCTTAAAACCCCAAGGCTTTTCAACCTTAAATCACACAAATAGTTAGCCTTGGACTCAGGATTTGTGATGCTCACACGAACCTGCCCGCTCGTAGTCCTGCCTCTACAAACCTCCCTGCTCGTAGTCCTGCTCTACGGACCTGCTTGCCCGTAGTCCAACACATGCGATCCACCAGCTACGTACCTCCCCGCAGGTAGCATCTCTCAAGTGTGAGCACGAAACATACGAACCTACCTCGCTCATATCCCCACATGAGAGGAACTGGATATGAGCCTCCCCGCTCACATCATCACATGTTACCACCATCCATGAACATACCCGCTCATGGCACAACATCCCCTGATCCAAGTATCGCATCATTGCATAAAAATAAAACACACAAGCCATTGTCTGCACCATTATTGCATGGCGCAACCTAAGCGCTGCCAAGCAAAACCAGTGCAGACCGCCTAGCGAAACTTCCTCGCTGCTAAGCGCTAGGCTCTAATCAGACCCACTGACCTAGGGTTTTCCACTTGGCAGAATCCACCCTACCGCCAGGCGCCGTTCGTTGCAGGGACCTTCCTGCTGTTCCTATCGCCTAGCGGCCACACCCATGTCGCCAGGCGCTATACAAGTATCGCATCAGTTACTTGTTTTAGCACCCCAACACATATTATACTCAATCAAATTGATTTCTGTCTCTAATCACATATTCGTAATCTGTTGTCCAACTCTAAGCACTTGCACATCTCCCTTATTTTTCAAACTTAGATATATCTACAACCCATGTTTATCAATTGACACCCATATGGACCACATAACACCTTCAATGCATCACCACAAACCAAGCCCAACAGCACCACTCTGGTCGCCATTTGCTAATGCCTATTTTATGCATATAAGTAATATATACGTCTCCCCTTTATTTGGCATTTCTATCCATTCATTCGCTTATAAGTCCAAAATATACATTCCCATCTCAAGGCATCTAAACTCACAACATTACATAATCATACTCTACATCACTTACACCTCATCCCTTACAAGTTAAACCACCAATGCATAATCAGTATTCCAAACCAGTTTACTTCTAATAAAACACATTATCTTATTTCTCCTATTATCTCAATTACAATGAATTCTAGTACCATATTCCCTTCTAGTTTCATTGTCCCAATTTCCATTCCTATCCACTCACAACCTCTTCCCTCACAACCAACCAAAACCAGACATAGAATGTGCCCCTGTACTCATCATCGCCTGACGGCAAGCTGGGTGCCTCCAAGCGGTACATTAGAACCCAAGTAAACCTCCATGTTGTTGTACCTGCGATATATCCAAGATGTCTAGAACTCGATCCAGACGCCAATTGCAATAAAACAAAATAATTCACATATCATTCATCATCCCAACGTTCTATGATATTATTCTACCTAACTCGCACATACACTGGGCCATGATAATTCAAGTTCGAGTTCTTCCCTTCCAAAACCCCACCTCTATCCATGATTAATCATACAAAATGTTCTCACAACACCATCCAAACCCCCCCCCCAAAAAAAATTCTAAAAATATGATAATATTAACACATCACATCATTCACAAGATCACAGTCAGAAGTCACACTGACCCCTGGCCAACAACAAGCCAAGACAAAGCGAACAGTGTTGCACCGCCTGACGGATATTCATCGACACGAGGCAGTTCATGTAAAAATACATAATATAGGCAAAGTCTAATGTGTTGCCTAGCGGCTCGGGCTATACCGCCAGGCGGTTTCTAGGTACAAAAAACAACGTCAAAGGGGTTGGGTTTTCATGCAATGGGACATGGCAAGACATAATCATTCGAACATGAATAAAAGTACAAGGAACAACTCCCCTTACCCAGATTTCCTTGCTCAATTCACGTTTGATGTGCGTCCTTAGCCAACACTCTATTGGTCTTTGCCTCCACTCCAACAATGGCTCTTCCCTCACTCTCTCTACTACCGACGCACACACTCTCTATAACAATTGTCTCTGCCCAATCACTCACACGAAAGACAGTCCTTCTTTCTCCTCCAAAAACCTTCTCCCTCTCAATTACTACCCTAATTAAGAGTGATTCACCCCAAAACCGAAAATGCAATTAAATTTTTAGGTTAATGGTTATTCAAAGATCATTATTGGATTGTCTCTAGCCCCCTAAGCTACCTCCCTTGGCAGCTAGGGTTTTCTGCCTTTTCATCTCCATGCTAAAAGAAATTTGGCAAAAAGAAAGCTAGATTTGTTCTTAGTAGGGTTTGAACACACAACCACTCAATTACAAAGCCAATGCACAACCAATTCAACCAATACTTGTTTCGTGATAATTCCTATAATTTTAGGACTACATTATCACGACTCACATTCAATCATATCATTAAAATAATACTCATATTACAATAACATGCAATTTAACACACCTAAGACTTCAACCCAAGTCCTCTCACACAATAAAGTACTCTAAACCACTTGAGCTAGTACTTTTCAACGTCATAAAAGTCTGCATTAAGTGCCATAAAGACTCTTACTACCCGCATTTATTAAATAATTATTTAATTAATTATTTAAATTTTTTGGGTCTTACAGAGCATATTTTCTTGTGAATCAACCATTCACCGCCTTAAGTGTTGAGCATCATTTTGTTGTGACAAAGCTCCAAAAGTCATATTCTAGATCCTTCCTTGACTACCTTACTAGAGCTCAGTCGTGAATTTTGGGGCTCAGAAGGATCTTTTTTAATTCTTCAAGAAACTGCTGCAAAATTATAAAAAAAATCATCAATTTCTTTTTTTTTTCTTCTTTTTAGTACCACATTATGTAATTATAAGCTAAAATGGGTTGTTTACTTACAAAAAATTATAAATTAAAGCATGATAAGTAGCAAGTTTATATGGAAATTTTATGTATTGTAGACACTTATCACCTATAATTGTGGATTACGTTCTGAGGTTGACTTAAGCTTTAAAGGCCCATGAGATTATTTAGAGTTACCCATGGAGTTATCTTATAAAAGCCAATAGACTAGAAAATAGGTTTTCTCTACACTTTCTAAAACACAAAGGAAGTGTGCATAAACTCTTTATCTTTCTCTTAGTATTTTCATTATTTGTGACACCATGTAGTAATTTTTCAAATTAATTAAATTGGCATAAAAATATTTTGTAAATACATCTCTTAATGCATAGACCTGCATCTCATTACATCCAATAATTGCATATCATGCATGATTTTTTAATAGGTGCATCACAATTGCATCAACATATCATGTGAATAAATGCCTCTGATTGTACAAGCATGCATTGCACCCACATTTTGTCTTTGGTCATGAATTGTATCATACACCTAGTTTCCATGAAAATACCAATTTTACATTCAAATGACACATCATGAATTCACTTTGCATTCACGTCACATTGTATAATGCATAATACGCATACCCTTTACTTTTTCATGCCAACTTGCATAATACATATCATGCACTCATATGTTGTCACATGCATGTAGGTAGTTTATAAATTCATCATAACATGCTTCCGTATTTGCATCCTCATACCACTTGGCATAATGCATAACATGCATCCGTATGATGTTAGTATATGTACATGCATATAGGTAGCTTCCAAATCCATAGCATCTCATATTTCCGTTTCAAATTGCATAACACAACATGCATTTACATAAAAGTTTGGAGAAAAAAAGAAGAAGAGTTATGCTCTAATCAAATTTAAATTTAGTTGTTTCTCATTTTTTTTATTAATAAATTCATGGAGTTTTTCTTGTGCCAAATGAAAAAAAATAAAAAATGAGAGGATTTTTCTTTTCTCCTCTCTTTATCTTATTTCTCTCTTTCTTTCTTTTTTTTAATAAGAGTTATCACTTTTTCTCTAAACTCTTATTCTCTTGCTATAGATTTTCTTCCTTTTTTTTACAAGCTCTTTCCTTTCTTTAACATTGTCTTTCTCATATTTCCATTAAAAGAAAATATGAAGTAACATGCAATGTAAAAAGATAGGGAAGAAGAAATAATCCCCATTTTCATTTGACTATTTAGATTACACCTAGTTCTAAATCAACTGATTGAGTTCCACCAACCAAACTAATATTGTGAAATAAGTATACTTTGGACTTGTAGCCACTCTTGCTAACCCCCTGTTGTGAAATAAGTATACTTTGGACTCATAGCCACTATAGCTAACCCCCTCCCTCCCCCCCATCCACCCTTGTCCCCCTTGAGTTTTTTTTTTTT
>Ga0214545_1011582_pt1 | contig 12084 bp, 5 predicted proteins | sample CNSS4metaG_FD_160064 | JGI IMG/M metagenome (GOLD analysis project Ga0214545, IMG submission 160064) | Root nodule microbial communities from cowpea collected in UCLA plant growth center, Los Angeles, California, USA - CNSS4 | ecosystem: Host-associated > Plants > Roots > Nodule | place: USA... | reverse complement strand
ATTATGATGGGCCCAATTGTGATTTAATAAAATATAAAGACTTATTGGTTATTATTATGGGAAGTGATAATAAAATAAAGATAAAGATAAAATAAAAACCAACTTGATGGACGTTGGTTTATAAAAAAGGAATTGGGGTTCTGTCTCTGGCCATAAGGTTTTTTTCCACTGTAACCCATCAAGTACGTGTGAGAAGAGAAAGAAAGGTAAAGAGATAGATTGGGAAACGGTGGTTGAAGAGCACACAAGATTATAAATTTGATTAATAAAATATAAAGACTTATTGGTTATTATTATGGGAAGTGATAATAAAATAAAGATAAAGATAAAATAAAAACCAACTTGATGGACGTTGGTTTATAAAAAAGGAATTGGGGTTCTGTCTCTGGCCATAAGGTTTTTTTTCACTGTAACCCATCAAGTATGTGTGAGAAGAGAAAGAAAGGCAAAAAGATAGATTGGGAAACGGTGGTTGAAGAGCACACAAGATTATAAATTTGAAGAACGCATATTCACAGGATCTCTCATGGATCAAGGTTAGTGCTCTATTATGATTTATCGTGTGAGAATTATAAATCTTAAAGATCCTTAATTAGTTTTACAAGATAAAGATGTATAGAGTATATATAAATGATAATGGAGTGGGTGTGTTAGAGTAATAAAGTTCAATCTATTATGGTATATAGTGCTTTTAGACTATCTGTCCTCGTGTAAGACATTTGATCATATTCTGGAAGTGTTGGTCTGTGGGTAGAATAACTTCGATGTAATCGATCAATAAAAGTTCGTGAGTAGTGAGCCTTGTTTTGTACATATTTTTGTGCAGACAATTTTGAGATACCCAATCAAATCAATGTGAGTGTATCAGAGCCCAACTTAGGAAGTATATAGAACCATGAGAGGACCGAAAATAATGTCGGTTAATTGTTATTTGGCCGAAATTTGAAAGTGGAAGTAATGAAACATATATGTTATCTGTGTTATATCTATAATAATGTCATCTTAGTAGTGTCTATATTGTTTTGAATAACATCTAGACTGATATAATTAAATATTTTATTTTCCAAAATATTCTCGAGCTCTGGTTCTACGATCATAATATTTTTCCTGCTTGTCATAATGGTGATATGTGATTTGCAGAGGTGTATCATATATATTTCAGTGGTGAACAATTTTACGTAACAATTTCATATTTATGTAAGAAAAATTATTTAAGCACCATGATTGATGCATTCACTTTAAATTGTGGATCCCTCCCCTTTTAATAAAATTCATTTTAGAGAAAAGTTATTCTTAATGTCCTAAATTTTAATATAATTAAAATAAGTGACTTTAGGAATATTTTATTTAACCTTCTGTATAATTGTGGCTCTTCTTATTTTAAAAGATCAATTATTTTGTACTTCAAATTCTTTTCTAAACGAATTAGGATATCTATCATAAAAACTATTTTACTATAATAATTTACACAACATGGTGATATTTTAATTTATGAATCTGTAAGAGTTGTTTGTCTTAATAATATTTGCTACATCTATGCATGTGTTCATAACGACTCCATCTTATTCTGTTGTTGATAATATTTCCAGGTTGGTAAGAGAACAAAGGTTGCTCCTACTACTACTACAAATCCTTCCTGGAATGAATCATTTGATTTTGATGAGAATGATGGTGATGAATACCTAAATGTAAAATGCTTCGAAGAAATTTTTGGAGATTAAGACTTAAAATTGAAGTAGTTAGGGTGGAGGACCAAGAACGATCAAGGGTAAAAGGAAATTAGCAATTCTTTTGAACAAGTTATATAGCAAAATGATGTACAAAGCTAATAGTAGGTCTATTATCACTTCAGTTATTTACCCATGCTGAGTTTTCTCTGGCCGCATTTTCTTTTCAAGGTCTAGCATGTACTAATCCTTTGATATACACAGGGTTCAACCAATGGTTGGATATAACTTGTTGTGATTGAAGCAAGAGACCTTATTGTTGCCAATCTTTGAGGGACAAGTGATCCTTATGTGAGGGTGACTATGGGAACTTGAAGCGGAGGACAAAGGTTAGAATTTTGATGATGGTTATGATTGTAGTTTCTTGTCATGATACTCATGATGGTTATGTCACAATTATGATTATAAATTGTTAATCTTGTCTTTTTCAATTTCATTGGGGTGCCATTATCACAATTATGATTATAATTTCATTGCTAATATATGCATGTGTTTTTTTGTTAGCTTTTGCTTCGTATAAACAATGATAAGGATGTATATGCTGTTAGATAGAAGTAAAATTTCTCTTCGATATTAATTTTAGAAGTAATCTTTTTTTACATCAAACAAAAGTTTCCCTACATGACATCAAATAATAATAGAGTAATCAACGCTGGCCATTATGGATGAAGAAAGGTTCAATCTCATTTTGAACTCTTCAATTTCAGAGTTAGCTTGCTTCAAATTCAGTTAGCCTTCTGCATATCCATGAGACTAAAAAATCTGCACGAGACTAAATCTATGCATTCATAAGGTATTTTAAAGATGACTTTAATTAATCTTACTTTTTTAGTGTTAATATGATTAATATATACTCTTATTTAGCAATTTGTTGTGATGAAAAGCAAAACTAAATTAGTTATCAACTTATGAATTCATATCAATAACAATAAATTACACTCTATAGGCTACGATGGATTGCATTCTCAGGAAATATCTCCTAAAATATGTGTTGTCTTTTGTTCATACGTGTTCTTGATCTTTCTTGTCTTCTGTTCATTTAAATCTTTTAAAAATATTTTTGTTTATGGATGTCTATAGTATAACAAGGAAATTTCAGTTTAGGATCTAGGTATAATGTTGATTCTATTTTAGTTTAATCTTCTGTGTCTTTGCTCGGTCTACCACACCATCTTAGTAGAATCTGAGTTCTTTTCTTGCCTCACTCCATTTATATCAATTGCCTCTTGGCTTTTTTTCCCTTACGTGGGTCATGGAAGTGCAGAATATGAAAAGTCGTAGAAAAAATAATAATACATATACCAAGCCTTACAATTTTAATTTAAACAGTCTAAAGGAACATAGTTGTAACCACCATATTTGTAATAATGTTTCAGCAATGAGTATGGGGTACTTGAATCGGTTGACAACCATTTTTATAAATATTTTAGTCATTAAAAAAAATAACTTTTGTATTTGAATACTTATCCATCAAAATGTCACCGGTAAGACCCGTGAAAATTAAATAATTAATTAATTAATAAATGCAGGTAGAAAGAACATTTATCATATTTAATTCTGATTTGTATGACGTGAAAAAGTACTAGCTTAAGTGGTTGAGAGTACTTTAATTGTGTGAGAGGACTTGGTCCTATGTATGCTATTTATGTATTAATTAATTATTATTGTTTTAATAATATGTGTAATTATGTTGTGGAATAATATAATATGTGAATTATATTAGTTAACACGAAACATGAATTGGTTAAATGGTTGAACATTGATTTGGCTTTAGCATGGTTGGGGGTTCAAGTATTGGAGAACCCAAATTAAACTCGTTTTAGACATGCTAAGTTGGTGGTGAACTGCCGCCAAACTATCTTTTCCTTGCTAGGCCATTTAGGGTTCCTGAAGAGGAACCATATGCCAAAAATAGCGTAAAATAGACAATTTGGCCACTGTTGACTGCCCTTGCCAGAATTGACTGGTTGACCAATCTTGACTTTCTGACAGTCCATTGAGAGACTGCCACGTGTCAAGGAAGTCTCTCTATTAGGATTTGATTGTCATGAGTGGTTACGCGAAGGTTACGGTATTGCCGTGGTGGCGGCAGAACCGTCGAAGGGGCTGAATCCATGGCTGTTGCGGAAAAATGGAGGTGCAGAGTCTGCTACAGATCTGTGTTGAGGTGCCGCTGCGGCTACTGCAACGACGGGAGCGTGACGGTGGTGTTTCTGGTTCTCGCGCGAGAAATGGAGGTGCAGAGTTCGCTGCAGATCTGTGTTGGTGAAACTGAACGGAATAGATGATGGGTTCCATGGTTGATGTCGCGAGGAAGAGGGTGAGGCGCGAGAACAGGTGCGTTGGCGCGGGTGTGGTCGGTGATTCTGGCCGCGGTTCTGGTGACTTGCGGGCTCGACATAGGCAGGCTCGCGAGCGCGGTGGTGCTGCCATGGTGGTAGCAGCGGGATGAACGAAGAAGGAGGCGCGACGGAGGCACGATGAAGGAGACGCGGTGGCGCGGGAGTCGCAGTTCCAAGTGTGATGCATGGTGGTGGCTGCGGAAGGCGCGGAGAAGAAGATGCAGTCGCGAGCCCACTGGTGCAGCAGCGGTGACGCTGTGTTTCCGACGATGATGTGACGGGGGGCTGCGCCGGCGAGTTGCAGTGGCAATCGGACGAGGTTGGGCAGCCATGGCTGCGGCTGCGGCATGGAGTTAGTGTGGAAGAGAGAGAAAGAGAGATTATGGTTAGGGTTTGTGTTGAGAAGGAGATGATGACGTGGCAAACATTGATTGGTGATTGGAGTTAGTGGAGGATTGATGATGTGGCAGACTGTGAGTGGTTATTTTAGTGAGTGGGGGATTGAGGACGTGACAAGTTTTAATTGGTTAACTTAATAAGTGGAGAATTGCCACATGGTCTGGTGGACAAGAGTTTAAGTGACATTAGGGGTGCAGCTTAGTAAAAAGGAGGAGTGCAAAGCAGAAATTAAAGTTAAATTACAAAAGGGGGTGTAAACCTAAAAACAAGGGGTGCAGATAGCTCCAGAACTAGTGCTTTTGAAATAGACTTTCCAATTGGAAAAAAAGGGGTGTAAACATGAGAATTGAGGGTACATTTAGTACCTGAACTATTTCTTTCCAAAATTCCTATTTTGGGACTTAATTTATGAATTAAAATATTCATTATTTACACTCTTAAGGACCTAAATTAAATTACAATCGCATTATTAAACTCAATAATATCCAATAATATAGTATGCAATTAAATAAAAAATTTTAAGCGCAAAAATAATAATAAATTCCCAAAGTTTAAGTATTGAATGTGAACCAAGGTTCGACTTATCATACCTTCCAAGCGGTTTGGAAGCGGGCGACGCTTGGCGATACATGTCCCCCGCTAGGAGATTTTACTGCAGCAGCATTGGTGTGATTGTGTGATATATATAACTATGCAATATTTATATATATGTGTAATATGTTAGCTCACCCTATCTGCTTGTGTTTGGCGATGATCGTGTACGCGGTACATAGGAGCAGATGTTATTGTAGGTGGATCTAGTGAGGCCCGGATACGGAGCGGGGCTAGTTTTGGGAGAAGATTTTATCAGAACTTTTATGAAGTTTTTATGCTTTCAAATAATTTGTAATTATGAATATTCTAGACTTTTGGATAATTACAATCTTATTTACACTTATGAATTTTGGTTTATTATGAAAGTAATAAAAGTTTTTAATTTTCCCGCGTTTTGGGAATATTAGTTATAATAAATGAATTTTTTATTATTTACTTCATTTTTTTTAAATCCCTAATATCCGGTCGGGATGTTACATCACCTAGGATTTAGTATCAACTTAAAGCAAGGTTCATACTATAAATAACAAAGAAGTGTTGTCAAATTGCTTATGTTTTTAGTTTTCAAGAGTGTGTGTCTCTTATATTGAATTTGCTATATTTTGTTGGTTTTGTCTTTTACTTGATTACATTGTGATGAGTCTATCATTTTTCTACGTAAGTTGAATGTGTTTTCCTTTCATCCCTTTCTTTTTAATAATCATTGTGTTTTTTTCTCTCTCTTAAATTTATTGTTTGTTTAATAATTCACATGAAGACACACATTTGTATTTTTTTTTTCATGCTTTGGTGTGGCTAACACTTCAATAATAGTAGTTGCTTTTCAGTCATTTATGTCTTACTTGAAAGTAGCTTAAGGTTTCTTGAAACTCACAAGATATTCATATATATATATATATATATATATATATATATATATATATATATATATAATATATTTATTTTTTTTTGTTTTACATAACTTTTTGACAGTGGGCAAGGTTCATTCCAAATTCACCAACTAATTCAGTTTCTGCAAGTAAAGTTAATGTAAGAATTTATCCTTATATATTATGTATTATAGTTTAATCATTATGTTTTCTCCGTTATTTTATTATATATTCCAAATTCATTCCATATTTGTAATAATGTTTAAGTTTCTATCTACCAGTACAACTAGTTAACCATTTTGGTCTTGATATTTACTAATAATAACACCAGTAATAATAGTTCTGCAGGTTTCTGCCTCTCAAAGAATTAAGTAAACAAATTAACTATCAGGAAAGTACAACTTTAGCATTATAGCAATGCCATAATAGTATAAGCACTAACTTTTTTGTATTAACGGGGATTTTTGAGGAATTAACGGGGTTTTTCGAACCCCAAGTATTAATAGGGATTTTCAAAATCCCAAGCATTAGTTGGGGTTTTCAAAACCCCGAGTATTAACGAGGGTTTTCGGAACCCTGGGTATTAACAGGGGCTTTTTGAAACCCCTAGTAAGTTGCACTAGTTCTGGGGGTTGCTAAAACCCCCAATAATCCGTTAGTCACGCTTGCTCTTCCAGGGGAATTGCAAACCTCTAGTAAAACCATTAGTCGGGATTAAAACCCTTAGAAATGCCAAATATAACCCCACTAAAAACAATTATTTTTGTAGTTAAAAGACTTGTAACATTCATTCTACATAATACATATCATACTAGAGCACTTTAGGAATTCACTAAGTTTTCATGAGATTGAGATATTCAAAAATTAGATGAGTCTATTCATATACTGATTAGATAAGTATACCAGAAAAACATTTGACATATCATTTCGTACATTAGTTAGATGAATCTAGGAATACACTATTGCTGCAAGGTAGTTGTAAAGGGGGATTAGTAGAGCCTCTACACATTTTATAATTGTTTTGCACAAACATCATATTATAGCCAACTTAAAGGGTAAGACAGATAATAATGCACACAAGGATTTATACTAGTTCAACTCACACCTTGAGGCTACATCCTCTTAAGCAACATGCTTAAGAAGTTCCACTAATCAAATCATTTTACTAGCACATGTATCAACCTCTCCAAGTTACAAGAAGTATCAACTTCTTTAAGTATTATGAATATCACCCTCTTCAGGTTACAAGTATAAACCTCTCCAAGTATCTTCTCAATATCAACCTGAGATCAAGAACTCTTAATTACAATATAATAATAACAATCTTTCATGTATCAGAGTACAATACAACTTACAAGCTATATTTTACAATGTGAAGGATATTACAATGGTTCACACTCAACTCAATATCACTTTATACAATATGAATTTGACTCTAAGCACACAAAGTATTCTCACCTTGATTTCTCTAGAATACTTGACAATCTTTCAGCACTTTGGTATTTCTCTCAGGTTCTTTATATCTTCTTCATCTTGATCTTGATATTTAAAAATTATGTTGTGCAACTTGACTATGGGTGCAAATTCATTTGAGTATATTGTCCATACCCTCCGTATTTTCTTTTTACTTCATTTGAAAGTTCTTGATATAACAATTAAAGTATATGTGAATTATCAATTCTTTCCTTTTCTATAATTTATCAATTTGTAGAGTATTTTTCCTTTCTCGTTATTGGTTGAAAATAATATGACAATATTCACAATTCTTCAATCACAGGGGGGCTCCTTATATCTTTTTCTTCAATTATATGTTTAATCAGCATTAATATTCTTTACTATACGAGTAAACTGAAAATATACAATTTTACTTGTCTGGTCAACGTTGTTTCACATTACTCGTTTAGTGATTTTTCTTGTCTTGACAATTAATAAAGTGGGAATCCCATTTTTCGTGAGATGACTCAGACAGGAAAAAATGGTGGCGCCCGATGCTATAATGCCCTAGAACATATTTATTTGAGATCGTCTAGCGGTCCAAAAGTGGTATGAAGCCCTAAGTCAATGGACATTGTCTAAGTGGTGTCGACACTACGATGCCCTAGAACCTATTGATTTGAGAGCGTCTAGCGGTCCAAAAGTGGTGCCTAGCACCCAAAGTCAATGGACATTGTCTAAGTGGTGCCTGACGGTACTGCAATAGTGTTCAACGGTGCATCAAATTCCTAAACTCTCTCTTTGAGATTTGATCAAGTAATTTGATACTACTTGAGTTAATCCCTACTTAACAAACGTCATAATACTTTTAAAAATCCAGGTTCTTAGCTTAGGGAATATCAAATTAGTTCAATTTAAAGATCTCACAGAGGTGTTCCTAAACATAATCAAAGCAAGATTTTCATGTTTCTCACAAATCCATAGTTGATCCTAAACATGACAAAAACCATTCACCCCAGCCAATATAATTATATTCATAAACTCAATTTTCATACCAAGTCCTAATATCAAGTTTTACATATTAAGATAGATTCTATATTCCAAATTCAACCATTCATAATAATCAAACATGCTAATTTATCACACAATCAAAATCTCATAGTTATAAGCAATCAATCAACTAATTCAAACATTAAATAGAAAAAATTAGTTTCCCTCATATGGTTTGACAACTCTAGATATTCTAAACACCAAAACGTCTTCAACCTTACAAGATGCTCTATTTACACATAGAAACGTCATAAACATGACCAGACTATACCACTATGATCATTGATCAACAGAGATTCACATTGATGACATATAAAATATAGAAGATTGTAGGGAAGGAAGAAAACAAATTTGGCCTGCAAAAATGGTAGAAAAAATGACTTTTTTCAAATGGAAAATCAATAAGTTGGATGAGAAGAGTTCATTAAGATGATCAATCTTACAATCTCGAATCTTAGAACATATGAACACATAGCGAAAAAAGGAAGAGAGAATACGTAAAACTCTAAACAAGTGGTGGTTTTAAAGAGATAATGTGTTATAAAACAATGAAACTCCTTTATTAAGAATTTATTTATATAATAAAACATTTTATTACTAAAAAATATTATAGTGTTTCCTTATTACCACTTATCCAAAGCCATTTCCTAGGTTCTCACATTGACCATTTTAAATATTTATAATAATTTATTCAAAATATTAATTAAGTTGTAAACAATAATATATATTTTAGTATAAAGTCGTTTCTTGTTATTAAATTATACATAAAAAATATATTATAATGAAAGGATATAACAAATTACATTAAACACTTCACATGGTTTTAACCAAGATGCCAATATATTTCCAAAAAATGTTTCTCCACTTCTAAAACACATCACATAAATATACCAAAAGTATAACTATATTATTATGATATTTTAAAACACTTCACATAAACTATACCAAAAACGTTAATATATTATTATGATATATACAAACAATACAAATAGTAAGTTATTTAAAGAAAATACCGAATTATTGAAATTTATCAGAAATTTTTAAAAGATTTATAAAACAACTATCCTTTCATTTCTAAATACCTCAAAAGCAATATTTAGATTAAATTTTCTAATCAAAATTTTAATTATCTTCCTAAATTTAATTAAAAAAAATATTTTTATTGAAATTATTTCTTATACACTATCCATTAAAATATATTATTACTAAAATAAAAATAATATTAATAATATATACAAAAAATTATCTGTAATATAATAAATATTTTTTTTTAATTTAATAAATTAATATTAATATGGGAAGAAAACCAAATAAAACTAGGTACCACAGGTTTTAAACTAGTTTATAGAGAAAACATGATATTATTAGATATTTAAAATAATTTTTTTTTTTCTAAAATATCAAAAACTAAATTAGAACAGTATAATTATGAAATAAAATTATCAGATAATAATTTGATAAATATCAAATAATCATATAAATTATTCCAAATGATCAAAGATGTATATTAAATTAAGATATGAAACTATAAATAAGGAAAAAATAATATAAATTTGGTTATATTATTTAATAAACTAAATGAATGTTTTAGTATTTTAAGATGAGGATAGAGGAAACATGTTCATATGTATTATCCTCATTCCTAATTTTAAATATTTAGGCATTGAGCACAATTTTGTGAAAATCAAGACAAATTATATTCCCCGAAACAAATTTATTTTTCATCTATTTTTAATCATATTTTTTATCAAAAAAAATGAATATATATATATATATATATAAGAGTTTTTTTTTAAAAAAGATTATGTTAAATTTCTATTTTAAATATCATAAAAAAAAAGAGAATAATAAAAGCGTACATCTCAAATTGGAGGGGTAAATAAAAAAAGCAAATAAACTTCCTTAATTACTATCCCTCGAGGTCTTCTAATGTTCCTCGCATTTACTATATAATATACCCAGCTATATTTTTCTTTTTCAAAGGCAAAAATGAAGGCATTATATTGAAAAGGGACATACACTTAACCATTCTTAAAATCATGTACCTGTAGCAGGTTGACATCGAAACCAGCTGAAAAAAATTTATCCTGAAAGTAAGTTTGTGTCGAATTCAATCTCGTAAACAACCAAACAAAGGGATTCATAAATGAGATTTGGATAATTTCTGAACATCTCAACAGAAATAAAGAAAAAACTAAAGCAAACATGGGTGACGAATTTGGGTTTGTTATTTTGGTAAAATAATAAGTAGAAGTTACTGACACACCCAGTCTCATCCCTTTCGAGGAACAAGAGACAGTTAGGAGGTGGATTTATAAACTCCTGGTAGGAGGGACCACCATAATACGAAATACGAGCATTGTTGGCGAGAGTGTGAGCAACTCTATTAGCCTTCGTCTTGATAAGAACCACCTTCACTTCCCCATCAAAACGGCGTAGCATCACCCTTACCTTTTCCAACTTCTCATAATCCATTTTTTTTCCCAATGTAGCACACTTTTTTCAAAATATTCATATACCGTGTATAATATTTACATTCATAGCAATATTTACGTTATATTAATAATTATATTGATAATTTATTTTCATTAGTTATGCCTTGATAATTGATTTTTAATGATAGACAAATAATACAACGATATTTCGTTTTATAATTACTATTTTGGTAAGGACAATAATTATAGTGAAGTGATATATAAAATAATAGAAATAGGAAGAAAGAAAGGATTTTTTTTTTCCATGTAGCACACTTTTTCCAAAATATTCCCCGTGCACAATACTTACATTCATAGCACAGTTTATTTTAGTTGAGAATTCCAGGCAACCGAATTCTAAATTCAATTTTGCAATTTTTTTTCTTATACCAGTCTGAATTCGGTCCCCAGGGACCCGAATTCTGTACTGGTTTTTTTTTTTTTAAATGATGGAAACAAAGTTTTTTTAAAATAAATATAATTAATTTTTATTTTTGTTATCAATAAAATAGAAATAATTAAATAAATTATTTTAAATAATAGAATTATAAATGTGTTATTAGTTATTAGAAAAAATAATAATTTTATTTGTTTTTGAATTTGTTGATTTTAAAATTGATAGAATTATTTTTTTTAAATAGATAAGAGTAAAAAAATTAAAAAAATCGAATTAGTAATGTTTTATTGGTTATTTGAGGTGTTATTTGAAAAAATAGTAAAATAAAGAATAATTTATTGTGTTTATGAATTTATAAATTAAAAAAATGAATTTGTATTGTATAGTAAGTGATTTTATGTGTAATTTCAAAATATAAAATTCAATTTAATTTTAAATTTTGTTTCCTAGTTTGTGAAGTATGAATTTTTTTTTTTTAATGTGTTAACAAAAATTAGAATTATCAGCTTCTTTTAATTTTGGATAATTGTTAAAAATTTTATATTTTAAACATTGTAAATTTGTCTAAATTAATTTAGAAAAGAAGGAAATAATTAAAATAATTTAAAACGATTTTATTATTGTATATGAAATTAATTTTTTATATGTTTTTGGTTTATGTAAAATAAGTAAGAATAAAAGATAATAAGAAAATATGTGCCATTGAATTGAATGAAGTTTATATTTATTGAAAACAAATCAAAGTACAACATAAACTAAGTGGTTTGATGCAGATCATGAAAGTGCAGGGTTATTAGG
>Ga0214545_1011576_pt1 | contig 12089 bp, 8 predicted proteins | sample CNSS4metaG_FD_160064 | JGI IMG/M metagenome (GOLD analysis project Ga0214545, IMG submission 160064) | Root nodule microbial communities from cowpea collected in UCLA plant growth center, Los Angeles, California, USA - CNSS4 | ecosystem: Host-associated > Plants > Roots > Nodule | place: USA... | reverse complement strand
ATATATATATATATATATAAATATATATATATATATATATATATATATATATTAGTAAAAAACATTTTGACCTAATTTTTTCTAAGCTGCACATCTTGTCTTGTCTTTTGTCCTCACTCTTCCAACTTCAAGTATTGCTACATTGTCTTCTTCCAGGTACACTCCTTGACGTTCTTCTCTTTCTTTTCTTTGAAATTGGGCATATACATCAAACCCTATATAGACAATAACGTGTATGGTATGCTTGTTGTCAAATGATGGAATCAAAATAAGAATACTTGACATGTGGCAATTGAGGTTTATTATTTGTTTATTTTGTTTATTGTTCAGGAATCAATTGAAGAGATTGATCAAAGCACTAATTAAAAAATTTTCATTCTGTTGAATGTCATTTTATATTTATTTTTATAATTATTTGGACTTGTACGAACTTGAGTTTATTTGAACTTTATTTAAAATTTATGACAGTGGTCTATTTTATTTTATTTGAATTTATGATTAAATATTTTTTTTAAATAATTTTGTAAATACCCGCGGGTACCTGTGAATATTTGCGAATATGAAAAAAAAAAGGCGAATACCTATATAACGGATATCCAGCAAATATGAGTACGGGTAGTGGTGGATATTTATCCAACCGGGTAAGGTATGTGAGAACTATTACCCGTACCCTACCCGCCCCGTTGACATCCTTAATTATGATAATAAAATAATAATTTTATTTTTTATTATCATTGTATAGATGGGTACAGATGATCATATGTGTGCATGTTTCCACTAACTAATTTTATGCGCTTAACACACTGTGTTTACGGGTTTTTTTTTATTCTAACAAAAATTCATTAAAGCATAAAATGATAATAAAAGTAAATTATTTATAAATTTTTATTATAAATAATCATTTAAATTTTAAAAGTAGTTATTAAAAGAATAAAATGGTAAAATAATTACTTTAATTTATAAAATAATTAAATTGAGATAAGTGAAAATGAAAATGTAATTATGTAATTATTTTAAGTTAAAAATTGAGATAACAATCATTTATTTTTTTTTATTTTGTATATTAAGTAGTAAAATATTATGTAATGAAATATCATGAAAATTACATTATATTGTTGTCAATGTTGTTAGTAAAGTAATGAAGTAGTAAGTAGGAAATCTAAATGATGTATAATAATTTTTATTTTAAATATAATAAATAGAATCGATATCAAATATAGTGCAGTTAATTGATTTTACGAAATAATTATAATAGCTTGTGACCCAAGTAGGGATGACAAATAAACCCGCCCCCATGGGTATTGCCCGAACCCATACCTGTTTTGACAGTGAATCCCAATATTGACTGGGTATGGATATGAGGATGTACATATTTGTCTCGTCCCCGTCCCCACATCCATCAAAATATTCATCCCCGTTTAAATTATTAAAATATTTATAGTCAATTAAGTAAAATTATATATATATATATATATATATATATATTTATTTATTAATACACACTTCTTATTTTTTATTTCTTCTTATTATTTGGTTTGCCATAAAATTCATTTGCATATCCAATATATTTTTCATTTTATCATAACTTTTATGCCATTATGTTTCAATGATGTATGTCAATTAAATATTTTTTATGTCTCACATTTGAATATTTCTATTTATTTGAATATTTTTATTTATTGTATAGTTTCTTTTCACATGAGAATGTTTAACACTCTCAATTTAAGTGTTCAATAGCATAAACTTTTAACTTACTACGTAATCTACAAAAATTATCTTTTTTACTCTATTATTATTATTATTTCATTTGAATAACTATTTTGTTTTGTTAAAACAATTTTTGTTATTTCTAAATCATTGGTTATGTTGATATGTAGAAGGTTTTCTTAGATCTTTAAAGGATTTTTCATTTTATCATACCCTTGATTATATAGTTGTTTTTCTTTGTGTGATTTCAATTAATGGTCTCTCAAATTGTTTCCAAGACACACATTTGATAATTTTTTAATATTCTTATTTGTTTTTTATTTTCATAATGTAAAATACTATTTTGATATATTTTATATAATTATCTTTTATTTTTTAACTCATTTTCATACTTTGATTTTGTCACTATAATTAATTAAATAAATTTTATTTACTATAATATAAAATTTTAATGTAATAGTCATGAATTTCTTTTTACCATCTCCCAACATATATTGAAGTTCAAAAGATACAATATATGTGTTAAAATTTTATTATTATTAGTTTAATATTTGTTCTTTGCAGTAAAGTTATTTATTAGAACTTTTATTAGTATATAAAAAAGATATTCATTAGAATTTAAAAAATTAAATTGAACTAAACATATATTTAACATATATTTTAATCTGAATATTTGTTTTCCTTTTTTATTTTTTTTTTAAATTAAATTTTATCAACTACAATTCATTAATGTTTGCAAATTTAACATAAATTTTGGTTCTCATGAAATTTTATTTGATTTTCTAATTTAAAATATATACAATTAAAACATAATTTCTTTATAAATATTTGATATTGGAGAAATAACCCTCCCCTTAATAATGAATATTTGTTAATATTATGTTTCCTTTGCCATAATTTTTTATTATTTTGTAAAAATTAATTAATTAATATTAAAACAATAAGAAGGCTGGTATGGGTAGTATAAATATTCAAATGTAAGACATACAAAATATTTAATTGACATACATCATTTGAACAAAATTGTGATAAGATCAAAAACATATTTGGAGATGCGAATGAATTTCATAACAAACCAAATAACTTAAAGATCACATGTGTAATATGTATGTACATCTTCATATATCCAATTGAAAAGGTCACGTATTCCTCGTATCTATACCCAATCAATGTGAGAATTCCCCGTCAAAACAAGAATGAATTCAGATAATATCATAAAATGAGTTTATTTTTCATCTCTATGTGTAACAAAATAGAATTAATAAAGATACTTTATCATAAATTTTAGTATAATTAATTATCTTCTTAAAATATGATATTTACTTATATGCCAAATAAAATAATATATTGTAAATAACTACTGTATTATTAATTCAATTTCACATTAATAAAATGATAATCAAAATAGTTAGATGTAAATAATTTTGTATTATTAATTGATTATAAATATTTTATACAATTTTTAAATTATTATTATTATTATAAAAAGCCAATAGGCTGATATATTTTATGATTATACCATAATATAACAAATACTTAGCATATATATATATATATTTTAAAAGTTTAAAAATAGTTATATGTTTCAGGAATATTTTGTATATATATATATATATATATATATATATATATATATATATATATATATTAAAGTAGTATGGATTGGAAATATAATAAATGGGGACACTTTTTATAGTTTTGAATTGATAATTAATTTGACATTTGAAAGATGAATTTCTGAGTGGTAGTGGCTAATTAAGATTTTCATATATTTTAGAAAAAAAATTCATCTGTTTAGGTATAAATCTTTTAAAAACATTTCATACATAAATAAAAATTTATCTTTAAAGTTAATACTGAAATCGTTTATACGAAAATTTTAATAGGTACGTATCAGTTAGCACATGACCGATTTGGTATTTATTGTTATTCTTATAATTTTCTACTCTCTTCTCAACTGTCTCGCCGTGTTCATCTCGCGTGCATAGCAGTCAGAAAAACACTGCGAGAAAGAAAAGAAGAATCATAGAGGAAAGGAAAAACCCCTTTTGACCATTGCGCCTCCGTTTCCATTTCCCTATTGATTCTGCCAACAAAGCCTTTTTTGGGTTCTTGTGTTCGTCTTCTGATCATTCCTCTTCTCTGGGGTACGGTTCTGTTTGTGATCAACCCCGATCTTTTTTCCCTTCCCGATTCGGATTCGGGTACCCAGTTGCGCCTGTTTTTCTGGGTGTCTTCGCTTTTGGCCAAAGTTTCGGTTTTACATGGTGAGAAAGTTTTAAAGGGAATTAATTCTATGTGGGTTTCGTTCATATTGGCCAATCAATGTTGACTGTATCATCAGTGTGGTTATGAAGTAATATGGAAGTGCTCTTTGCGCGCATAACCCATCAACGACAACATCAAGGACAATAACATGTCGTTTTACATTGGTCGCGAGGCTTCTAAGGTTGCTTATTTCTTCCCCCTGTTGATATTGTTTTTTCCTTATTTGTGTTCTTGTGTTAATGTTTAATAGGTATTTGGTGTGCGTTTGTGTAGCTATGGAAGAGAATTTGTGCGGAGACAACTACGGAGATCAACCTCCTCGCTGAGAATTGGAAGTACCTTCTCGCTGGTCTTGTTTTTCAGGTTTTTTTTTTCTATGATGATCAACCTTAAGCAGTGATTGAGTGTAGTTGCTCATGTTGTGGTTTCCCTTTTGTGTAGAAGGTTTCTTTTCTTTTCCTTTGATGAGGATATTAAAACAATATTTGCAAGTGTTTTACGTTTGTTTGATTTGAACTCTACTTTCATGCTACATGGAGTTCAGTTGTTCATGTTGTCTGTCGGCATGATTAGTGGTACAATTGCTTGCTTTTTTTTTTTTTTTTTTTTTTTTTTCTTTTTTTTTTCTATTTGTTTCTGGTTAAGAATGAATGAATGGATGAAGTATATAATACTATCGCTTGGTTTAATCACTGAAGCTTATTTTGTCAGCGATAATAAAGTGCCAGATTTGATGGCTCAGTGTTTTATTGAGGGAATTCAGGAACTTGCAATTGCTTGAAGCATCTTTTGTTATATTTTGCAACTATGAGGATTTTGCTTTAGATGATCAGTTATTTGTTCACTCTCAAGAACAAATTTATTTACCCTCGGTTCTCTGAGACACTCTGGATTCTGGGAAGATAGTCAACTGTTTCATTTCCATCGTTGGAAACATTTAGTAGTTTGAAGTAGTTGTTGAGGTTAGGAATGTATCAACGAGATACATAACACAATCACTTGGTTAATCACTTAAGCTTATTTGTCAGCGATAATAAAATGCCAGAGTTGATGGTTCAGTGTTTCATTGAGGGAATTCAGGAATTTGTAATTGCTTGAAGCATCGTTTATCATATTCTGCGACCATGAAGATTTTGCTTTAGATGATCAGTTATTTGTTCCCTCTCAAGAACAAATTTACTGACCCTTATTTCTCCCTGACACTCTGGATTCTGGGAAGATGGTCCAGTGTTTCATTTCTATCATTGCAAAAATTTAGTAGTTTGCAGTAGTTGTTGAGGTTAGATATATTGAGTGCATCTTTAAATTTAATTTAACTTTTCCATAATTGATTCCAATTTTATTGAAAGCCAATTAATAAGCGGTTCTTTCCATTCTTTTCAATTTTTTGGATGTGATGTCAGGGACCAAAATTGACTCCGGTAGTTGTCCACAAAACCACCGAGAAACAATGTTATATGAGAAAGAATAAAAAGGACCAATTTTGTAAAGCATATGTTTGTGTGTTTCTATTCTTGCCTATGTTATGTATGCATAAAGTGTTACAGTATAGTACTTTGATTTCCTTGGTTTCTTGACATACTATTTGTTTCATTATCTGATGTCTGAATTTAACTATTCCTCTACAGTATATACATGGTTTGGCTGCCCGAGGAGTTCATTATTTACACAAGCCTGCCCCTACTCTACAAGATGTTGGATTCTTCCTTCTTCGGGTTTGTAATTGTCATGATGTTCTTTCTCTCTCTTACTTGGAAAAATCCAGTACAGAGAATGGTAGGAATGCCCATGTAACTTTTAATCTTGGTGCTGTTACAGGAGCTTGGGCAAGACAAAGCTTACATAAGTGAAACGTTGTTTTCCCTTATCTTTTTATCCTTTGTCTTGGTATAAATCCCTCTTTCCCTCTCTTTGTTTCAGTTTCACATGAACTTTTTTCGCCCACCATTTTAATATCTGGTTGGTGGCTCTTGTGATAGTTTATATTTTACCTACCAAAGGCATCATCATAATTGATTAAGAATTAAGGACAATTCTATATTTTAGTAAGAAATTTATGTATTTTATATGATAATATGATAATTCTCAAGGTAAATATGCGTTGATCGTGAAAGTATGCAGTACTGCCACCCCCTGGTGTTTCCTTGAAGTCAGAAGACTAAATTATTAAGCCTCTTATATAAATTGTTTACCATTGTGGCTTTGAGATGCTTGAAAAGTTACTCTCGAGGTCTTTGTACTGTTTGTTGACTTAAGAATGATTTGTTCGAAAATAAAAGGTATGACAAAGAAAATAAATTCAAATATATATTTTCTTATTTTGGTTTGAAGTTTTGTATAAAGAAGTTTAGTACCAATTTCGGTGAAGGATTATTTTATTCATGATTCTAATGGTTTTATTCCTGTTAAATATTTGGTTGATATTTTCTGCTACTGCAAGATTTGACATATATAATATAGCATTTCCCTATTTCAGTTCTTATTTTCCTTTTTGGCTAGTGTGACTTATTTTTGTGAATTTCTCATTTCAACTAGTTTGATATTCATTTATTTTTTTTTGTCTGAAGTTTCAAATATATTCTTTTATGTGTGATTTTACAGTGGACATTTCATCCTTTCATATTCAAGAGCAGAAAGATCTACACAGTTGTCATATGGTGCAGGGTTTTCGCATTTTTAGTTGTAAGTTTTGATCACACTTCTCATATTTGTTAAAGTATTCTTTAATCTTTTGGTAATATTAATTGAGTAGATGAGTTCTTAGTGTGATAGATTAATGATTTAGGATGAGTCAACAGTATAAATGCAGGCTGGCCTCATGAGTAATGTTGATTATTATGTGATGTTATCATGCCTTGCTTTACTTCTCTTACATGGTTAGCACAGTATATTTTTGGCCATTTAAATGTTTCAGATAAGTTAAGTACTATTTTGTATATATAAATGTGCCTGTTTTCTCCCTTCATCGAACCTTTGCATATTGTGTACCGCAGGCTTCTCAAGTTCTTCGCATAATAACTTTTTATTCTACACAACTTCCTGGTCCAAACTACCACTGCCGTGAGGTATATATGTGTAACATCTTTTATACATTTCTTTTTCATAAATTCTTATAATTTTAGTGTACTTGATTATCGTGCAGGGGTCTAATCTTGCCACATTACCTCATCCAGATAGTGTCTTTGAAGTGCTCTTTCTCAATTGTTAGTATACATTATTGTATTGAAGTTGTTTATATTTGATTTTTCTGTGTTTGTTTCTGGTACTTATTTCAATTATATCATGTGCAGTTCCACGTGGTGTGGTCTATGGATGCGGTGATTTGATATTCTCATCGCACATGATCTTTACTCTTGTTTTTGTGCTCACGTATCAGAAATATGGCACTCGAAGGTTAAATTGGCTTATAAATGTCTTCCATCTTGTTTTTGTTGAAGAATTAAGTATGTCACAAGATTTTTCTGCAGCAACTTTTGTTTGGCTAATTTATTACGAGAAATGCTGTAAAAGTTTTTAACACCCTATATTATTGTTTGGAATTACAAAATATGTAGGTCACACACCTTATTTATTGAACGTCGCTGTAATTTTCAATAAATTTTAATAAACTAGAAAGAGTGTTGGTGACACTCATTTTATTCAGTCCTTCATGTTGCATGTTTTTTTAGGTTTATTTACATTCTGATTTGTTGAAATTAATCAACCACTAGGTCAATAAAGCAGCTTGGGTGGCTGCTTGCTGTGGTTCAGAGTCTTTTGATAGTAGCATCACGCAAACATTACACGGTCGATGTAGTTGTTGCCTGGTAAGCAGAGCATATTTTGCTCTATAACGTGAATAAAACTGTGGCCTATGTCCCTCATGAGTTCTATCTTTTTGTCCTTGGCTGGCAGGTACACTGTTAATTTGGTGGTATTTTTTATTGACAAGAAATTACCAGGTTAGCAAACATTTGTCTCATGTACATAATTACATAGCTATTGTCTTTTACTTTGCTGCTATTTGGTATTGTTCTGACTTGGTTATTCTGCAGAATTACCAGACAGGTCAATTGCAGCTGCAACATTGCTACCGTTGAGCATCAAAGACAAAGATGGCAGGACCAAAGAAGAGAATCACAAGCTATTAAATGGGAATTCTGGAGACCCCCTAGATTGGGTACTTGAATATGCTTGTCCTTTCCTTTGTTCCTTTAATGTAATGTCTTTGTCTTTGATTTGGACATAACAAGGTTGTTTTGATTTGCTCAGAGGCAGAGAACTCAAGTGAATGGCAAGATCATGGAAGATGGCAATACACTCCATGCAGACTCTGCCATGAATGGTGTATAGATATAGGAGTCTCTCCTGTACAAATTGGATCCACTTCATGATTGCTGATGGAAAGCTGCAACCTTCAATTTGAAGGGTTTGTTGTCTGAACATTCAGTTGTTTATTCAAATTAATAGCCTGATTTGCATTTGTGAAATTGAAACTGGGTTGTGCATTTCAACATTTTGCAGCTCAGATCCCATGTCATGGTTAAATTATCTATACACACCATCAGCATGTGCCATAGAAAATTTTCCATTCCCTCTTTTACCCACAATATTGATCCCCACATGCATGTTGCTGTATACAGTCTTTTGGTTATTAAATCTCCTTTGCATTCACATGGTAACTAGCTCAATGTGATAGGCCCCGTCATGTAAAAGTAATGGAAACTCCAATTCTAGACCAACTTTGCCCAGTTAAAAGTAGGATGCAATGTTTCTAATGTTTTATTTAGTCTTTTTACTTGTTGAGAAGGGGTTGAAAGTGGAAATTACCATTTATTTGGGGGTTTATTATCTGTGAAATGATTACTTTGTTTGTAATCAAGAGTAACTAACACAAACGTGACTTATTCTTAAAATTCTTAAAATCAGTGACAAGTGACGTTGAGCTAGCACATGATTCTTTGACAGTGCATGTGCTCCTTTACGCATAACAATTATGTCCGTTGTCCCATTCATTGTCCCTCGTCCTCAAACTCCTTTTGAATGTTTTGGGTACCCTTATATTCAAATAGTTTCCCTTAACAACACGAACTCATTGCCGATGCAGCATGTCACATGGGTCACCCCCTACACCGCTTAACGCATTTTGTGGCATTTTCCTTTGTTCAAGCACTAGGTCTAATATAACAATTTACTGGAGAAGTAAAATGGTTATAAAAAATGTAAATATTTGTACTTGTAAAACGAGACTGGAATGGGGCCAGTGTTATTCAACATTATAGTGAGTGCTAGCTCTGAGTTGCTTTCAAATGTGACGGAATTTGTTTGTCCGTATATGAAACAATAGGATATATGTAAATATCCACTTTTTTACCCAACTTGTTCAAATGGATGGCTATACATTTTGGAATCTAAACATTTAAACCTTTTTTCTCGTTTTGGAAAATACATCACTGGAATGTAAGATGGGTTTAACAGGGATGTTTTGGAATAAAATAGAATTTTGATCCTTTATCTGTAATTTAGGTTTCATTTATGTTTTAAATATTTCATATCCTTAAAGTTAAAAAAAAAAAAATCGTCCTTCTGTTATTTAATCACACTAATTGGATCAACTTGGTTACACATTGGTGAAACATCGCAAATCGTGAAATTAGCATTAATTTGATGATTTTGGTGATGCATTACAATTGTGAGAAATATCACATAAGCCAAAATTAATACTGTCAGTCTCAATAATTATTGAAAAAATTTATAAACTTACAATATATGACATGTTAAAAGAGTCTTACATTACCGTATTAGTTATTTTTGAATAAAAATAGAATCAATAGAAAACTTACGGTGATTAGGTTGAAGAAAATGTTTTTTCTGTTAATAATTATATAAATCTTGTTTTACTTTTATTGTCACGTACTTATGTAGACAATGATAAAGAAAGTGAATATTTATTTCCTCCAATAATTTTCTTACAAAAATATATGAATAGGAGGTAAGGATGGCAACGGAGTGGGACGAAGATGGGTTTTGTTATTTCATATCCATCCTCGTAGAAATAATTCATCTTCATACCCATTCCTGTAGAAAAAATTCATCTTTATTTCCATACCCAATCCAACAAGTATCAAATTTTTATCTTATCCCCATCCCTACTGAATAATGGGTATAATCTCATACTCGTTTTCTTACTACTCCAATATAATTTTAATTAATTTTTATAAAATAAAAAAAAATTACGGTAAAGGAAATATAATATTATCAAATATTAAATATTAGGAGGATGATTTTTTCTTCGATATCAAATACTTTGAAATAAATTATAATTGTTTACATCTTATATTAGAATACCAAATAAAATTTCATAAGAACCAAAACATTTATTAAATTTGCAAACATTAACGAAACCTAGTTGATAAAATTTAAAAATATTTAAAAAATATATATAAAAGGAAAGCAAATATTCAAATTAACATATATTTTAAATGTTTGTTTACTTCAATTTTTTAAATTCTAATGAATCTCTTTTTCATACACTAATACAAGTTATAATACATCACTTGATCAAAATGACGCAAAAAATAAATAATAAACATAATAATAAAATTTTTGACATAAATATTGTATCTTTTGAACTCCAATATATGTTGGATGGTGATAAAAAAATTTATGGCAATTACATTAAATTTTATATTGTAGTAAATAAAAGTTATTTATACAATCATAGTGAAAAAATTACAGTATGATTGATAATAAGTTGAAAAATGAAAAATAATTAGATAAAATATATCGAAATAGTATTCTACAAGATGAAAATAAACAATAAATAAAAATATTAAAAAATTAACAAATGTATGTCTTAGAAATAATTTGAGAGACTATTGAAAGAAATCGCACAAAGAAAAATAAATATATAATTAAGGATATGATAAGATGAAAAATACCTTAGAAATCTAAGAAAAATGTTCAAATATCAAAATATATACTCAATGATTGAGAAATAAAGAAAATTGTTTTAAAAACAAAAGAATTCTTCAAATGAAACAAAAATAAATAATAATAAGTAAATAATATTTTTTTATGAATGATTTATGTTATTAAACACTTAAATTGAGAGTATTAAACATTTTCATGTGAAAGGAAAAATATATAATAAATAAAAATATTAAAAAGTAATAGAAATATTCAAATGTGAAACATAAAAAATGTTTAATTGATATACATCATTTTAAAAAAATTATATAAAGGTTATAATAAGATGAAAAATTTATTGGAGATGCGAATGAGTTTCATGACAAATCAAATAATTAGAAGAAATAAAAAATAGAAAGTATATATATATATATATATATATATATGATTACTTAATTAATTATGAATATTTTAATAATTTATATGGAAACAGAGATATGGTGAGGATGACAACGGGGCGGGGCGGGGACGGATTTCACTATCCCGTACCCATCCCCGTAAAAAAAATTCATCCCCATCCCCATACCCAAACCCAACGGGTATCAAACTTTTGTCCAATCCCCATCCCCACCGGATAACGGGTATAATCTCGTACCCATACCCGTACCCATTTACTTACTACTTTAATATTAATTTTAACTAATTTTTATAAAATAATAAAAATTACGGTAAAGGAAATATAATATTATCAAATATTCAATATTAGGAGTATGGTTGTTTCTTTGATATCAAATACTTTGAAATAAATTATAATAGTTTACATTTTAGATTAGAGTACCAAATAAAATTTAATGAGAACCAAAACATTTATTAAATTTGCAAACATTAATGAAACCTAGTTGATAAACTTTAAAAATATTTTTTAAAAAAACTATAAAAGGAAAAAATATTTTTAAAAAAATATAAAAGGAAAAAAATATTTAAATTAAAATATATTTTAAATGTTTGTTTACTTCAATTTTTTAAATTATAATGAATCTATATTTTATACACTAATAAAAGTTATAATACATCACTTGATCAAAATGACGTAAAGAACAAATAATAAACATAATAATAAAATTTTAACATAGATCTTGTATCTTTTGAACCACAATATATGTTGGATGATGGTAAAAAAATATTCATGGCAATTACATTAAATTTTTATATTATAGTAAATAAAA
>Ga0214545_1011570_pt1 | contig 12093 bp, 7 predicted proteins | sample CNSS4metaG_FD_160064 | JGI IMG/M metagenome (GOLD analysis project Ga0214545, IMG submission 160064) | Root nodule microbial communities from cowpea collected in UCLA plant growth center, Los Angeles, California, USA - CNSS4 | ecosystem: Host-associated > Plants > Roots > Nodule | place: USA... | reverse complement strand
TATATATATATATATATATATACCATAAATTGTAATATTCAAAGAATTCATTGTCACAACAATTTCCAGATTATATAGTCTACAAAGTTTTAATATATTTGTTGATAAATCTTTCCTAAACTACAAACTCAATCAACAAAACATGCACATAAATTTCTACACTACATCTTAGTTTTTAATATGATCCTTCTTCATTAATAAACTACAAAAAAAAAATAAAAACAAATGTCACTTTATAAAATAAAGATAGCACATTATATCAAGTCAACGGATACATGAGTATTGACGATGATATATGCTAATAATAAATATGGAGTTTGTGTGTTTTACACTTTCGACTTTGTCTAATTAATTATTGGGTTGCTCTTGATTAATGATCTTTATTAATGAATGTTTAACGTCTTTGATTAATTTTTATTACATCTATTTTGTTTTTAGTGTAATGTCTTTTTGTTAGTTTTGTGAGTTTTCTATCATAATTCTTTATAATTGGACATATGTCTTAAAGTAAATAGTAATTTTTCTTTCACTTTTAAAGAAGTTGCTCTCCCCATGACAATATTGATTTGTTTAATTCCATTTAAAGATTACATTTTAGTTTTAATTGATGGATTGTCTTCAAAAATATGGATAAAATGTATGTCATATGTCTTCAATGATATTTTAATTTTGGATTAAAGTCTGAACCAAAATGCAGCAGAAAGCAATTAAAAACATTTGTTGACCAAGACTTATCGAGGCTATAACAAGTGTAAATGGTTAAAAAAAATTTGGAAAAAAAATAAAGGTGTTAAATTCTTAATAGTTTAAGGTTTAAACAAAAATTAATTATTTTATTCTATTAGTTTGACAAATTGATCCAATACTTCATATTTTTCTTTTCATAGCAACTGTGATTGGTAGTTTAATATTACTCTTGCACAGTTTGAATAATTTATTTTAATAATTCTAAATATAGTATTTAAAGTACTTTTTTTAGTTTGTCATGTGTTCTTTTCTCTGTCTTTCTTCTTGATTTCTTAATGTATTTTATTATTGTGATTAGTCTTATAGTTTAATTTTTTTTAGTTTGTGTGTTTTTCATGATCTTAGTTTTCTCCACATATTTGAAAATTATTTTTCTTTTCCTTTAATATATATTTATTTAAACTAAAAAGTTGAGAGCAATTAATTACAAAGTCTGAGTGAGATTCTTTTAATAACTAATCAAATTCTTTCATTATTTTAGGTTGTAACTAGAGCCGTCAAAATGGGTTGGAACCCGCGAGTCAACTCAGCTCACTACAGGTTCGGGTTAGGTTGAAATTTTTTAACAAATTTCAATACGGATTGATTTTTGATCTGGCTCATCTAGAACCCGGCTCACCAACCCGCAAATAAAAAGAGTCACACAAGTATTTTTTATTAAGTTGGACTTTATATTTGGGTCATGTTAGGTTGTTTTTTTAATCTACACGTAAATAATTTGTATTTTTATTATTTTTGTTTGTATTTGAATTGTATTAAAATTTATTTAGATTTTAGTTAGAATTATAATTTAGTTTTGACTTAAAATAAAATAAAAAAAATTGTATTTTTTTTAATTAAGTAAACCCGTGAACCAACCCGTTTAACCCGCCAACCCATGATGGGCCAGACTGGATTCGAATTTTTTTTGCTTACTAAAAAGTGAACCGGGTTGGATTGACTCACTAAATCATCAACCCATGGTGGGTTGAACCGGGTCGGACCGGCTTATCCGCTTTACAACTCTATTTGTAACCAATTTGTCTCAAAAAAATGGTAAGACAATATACTCACCAAACATTTATGAGATATATGCCAAAGTGGTAACTTAATAACAATTTGTATAAACTCCTTTCATTTCAAAATTAAAATTAAACGAAATAAGTTATGCCTGCCCGAGTTTTTTTTCTTAAATAATTAAGAAAATTAATCGTAAATTAAAATTAATTTTGCAAAAGTTAAAACATGAAATTTTATGTATTATTTTTTTACAAATTAACTTTCCCTAAATTAATTTTAATCTATATAAATTCAATTTCATTATTTCTTTTCAAATGTTATTATTCGAAGCTTATATTTATCAAAGAATCTATTATAAGAAAAATTATGAGAGTTGGTTATAATATAGGAAGACGGTAAGAAATGAAACAATATAATCATACTTTATTATAACAACTCAAAATACATATGAGTAAGAAAAAGATGACATTGCATCCGAAGAAAAAGATGACTCAGTAAGGTAGAGGTGGGGCTTTGTGTTGTGGTGGAGGCGGTGCCTGGTGTGGTGGTGGTGCTTGGTGTGGTGGTGGCGGCGATGTGTGGTGGTGGTGGTGTGGATGGTGGTGGTGATGAGGTGGTGGTGCTTGGTGGGGTGGGCAATGGTGTGGTGGTGGTGGTGTTTGGTGTGGTGGTGGAGGTGGAGGTGGTGCTTGGTGTGGTGGTTGTGGTGCTTGTGGTGGTGGAGGTGGTGCTTGGTGTGGTGGACACCCTTTACCATTAACACATGGAAATTGTTCAATGAGTTCTCTTGCTTCTGTCTTCATCGTGCACAAATCTGCATCATAAAAATCTAATAATTAAGAACAATGCCAACTTAATTTTTCAAATGAAACAGTAACTCCAATTCCCCAAAAAACTATGTGAAAGATAAAGACGCATTTGAACTGAGAAACTAAAGAGAGAGTGAAATAACATTATTATTAACCTGAAGTCATGATGATGAGGGCTAACAAGAACGTCATATTGACAATGAAATATTTTGAAGACCCCATGCTATTCACTGAACATGTTATTCAACTGCAATTATTCATCTATTTATACTCAAAATGGTGGAAGCAGTTTCACACAAAAGACAAAAATAAATAAATAGGCCTTTTTAGGTAGTAATTATGTTAACTTATGCATTCAATGCAAATGTGATGATTTGTACTTTTGTTAATTAATTGTGAATTAAATATAAGTGTAATATTGTATGCTTTTATTAGTAATAATGATATACATTCAACTTAATTAACCAATCAATTATATATATATATATATATATATATATATATATAAATATAAGTAAAAATTAAAAAAGAAAATTTTATTTAAAAAATAAATTAAAAATAAAATTATTAGTTAGAAAAAAAAAGTTGGGACAAAATGAAGTAATATATTAGTATGAGCATGAGAATCTAATTTACTATTTGATTTGTCATTGTAGAAATAATTTATATTCACTACAAAAATTGAGGTACCTCGTGGTGTTTTTAATATGATAATTTTTAAAAAATGTTATAATTTACATTATAATACGACAATTTAATAAATGTCATAATTTGTATGTATAATATTGCATTTTTAATCGATGATATTTTAAAATTATATTATTAATGAAAAATATGACATTTTAAAGTGTCATTTTATAATACATCATTATTGTGTTTAAGCATCTAGTTTTTTTTATTTCTCTTTTATTTTCTAATTTGGTATTTTCTCTTTTACACACTCCCTCTTTTTTTTTAATTTCTCTCCTTTTTTAATTTTTCATTTTCTCCGATTTGATACACTCATCTGGTCTCTCCTTTCTCATAAGTTAAAATTCCCGAGAATACAATTTTCATCTCCCTTTACGGCGTCCATGGAAAATGACACTCGCGTAAATAACAATGTTTGAAAATATTATAATATAAAAAAAAAAAACATTTCAACTTACGCAATTTGATGCAGTGATTTGCCTTCATAAATAAAGTGTCAAATATAGTTTTAGTCTCTAAACTTGGATGTGAAAGTGGAATTCATCTTTGTCTTAAATTTTGATACATTTTGGTCCTCAAACCTAAAAAATAAATGTATATAGTCCTCATAAGCCAATTGTAGTAAAGTTTTTTTATGCGCTAAACGCGTTTTAGGATGACGTTTAAGTTGTTTACATCGTTTTGACATATTTAAGCTCAAATGTTAGCCATGATCATCGTTTAACAAAATTAACACCAATAAAAAAGAATATAACCAATGGCAGATCTTCAGACCAAACTTAGAGGGTGCCTAGATAAAAGGTTAAGTTTATTTTTAGTCTATGAACTTTGACACAAAATTGAATTTCGTTACTGTCTGAAATCTTAATACATTTTAGTCCTCAAACTTTAAAAAAGGATGGATATAGTCCATTTACCCAATTACGTTAATTTTTTTTTTTTGTGTGTCAAATGCGTTTTTCAACAAATATTGAAACGGAAACGTGCCAGATAGTATAAACAACTCAAATGCTACCATGAAATGCGCCTATACTTTAATAGAAATTTTAAGTAATTGGATTAAAAGGACTATATCCATTCATTTCTAACGTTTAAGGACTAAACTATATTAAAGTTTCAGATAAAAATGAATTTCACGTCAAAACTAAGAAATTAAAAACATATTTAACACAAGAAATGTATAAAATTTTTAAAAATATCAATTGCATTAAAATTGAAAAAAGAATATATATATATATATATATATATATATATATATATATATATATATATATATATATATATTATATATATATATTTATATATGATATTGATTTTATATATCTAAATTATTTGATATTAATTTTATATTAAAATCTTAAGAGGACGATATTATGAATATTTATTTTTATATAATATTTATTTTTATTTATTATATTTAATATGAGATTTTTAATTCTTAGACTATTTCCGACAGATTTAACATCGCATTCTTTAATATTATTTTTTTTTTTAGAAACAAATAAAAGTTGGTATGATTAAAGTTCAGTGGAAGAAATTAAAAAAAAAGAAAAGATGAAAAAGCATTTTACACTTTAAAGATATCAGAACCTATTCTCCACTACTTCCTCACTGTTGATCTTTCTCTCTTCACTCTTTCTATGTGTTCATCTTCTCCCTTCTCACAGTTCGTCTTCTTCTATTCTCTTTTCACTGTTTATCTTCTGAATTGGTTCATCTTCTCTCTGCTGTTCCTTCTTTTCCTCTGTGTTTATTCCTGATTTCCTTCCTCACCAATCGAATCGGAAACTGAATCGTTAATCAAACGGTTCAGTTCCGATTCATGTTATGATATGAATCACAGAGGAAGAATTTTGTAACGAATCGAGATTTTCCAATCGTAATGTATATTCTAACGATTCTAGCTGAACTGCTTTGGCTATAAACCCATTTTTTTCGCTTCATGTAATAATCAAAGTAGGTCTTCTTCTCTACCTTCAAACAGGGGTGAAGTGTGTGCCACCTTCTATTTATCGGCCTGATTATAATCTTAGACATGGAGAAGAGTATTAAACTAAATCTTCCTCCTATCTCCCTCTTGGATTTGCCTGAATCCACCTTGGATTTCATTCTCAAGTGCCTTTCTCCAATGGACCTTTGCAGAATGTCAAAGGTGTGTGTTTTGTTGAAGGGTAAATGTGAAAGTGATGAGTTTTGGGAAAATCACATAAAAGAGAAATGGGGAAGAGTGATTGGTGATGCTGTTTACAAGGAGTGGGAGTGGCACATAGCAATTGCAAAAGATGGAGTTTTGTTGAACAATCAACACACCAATCAAACTGGCTCAATGGGTTCTTTTTCTGGTGTTTGGCCTAACCTATGTCTTGGTTCATACTTAGAACATTTCAAGCTCCTCAATGGTAAAAACTCAAACAACTTTATGATGTCTTTGTATTTCTCTCTAGAGACTGGTAGCTTTTGGTTTCCTGCTCAGGTCTACAAGGTAAAAACTAACTACATTTTATATTTCAGGTCTAAATTTTTTTAATATTCTTTTATATATATATATATATATTGATCAATATTATGTATTTTCAGGAACTGGTGATTTACAATGCGTTGGTTAAGTATGACTCACAATCTAATACTTTTCAAGCAAGGTATATGCAAAATGGAGACCTCTTTGAAATATACATGCATGAACTGAATATAATGTATCAAATACTGTAACATTATATATCATCAATTTTCACCTCTTAACAACCAAAAAAATAGTTAAAATAAATTTGGTTTCAATAGAGAAATACATTTTACTATATAAATTTCAGAAATTAAAAACTTGATCAGGTCAATTTAATGTATGTGAACTATCAAGTATAAATTGTGTTTACACATACATCCAGTGAAATTTAATCATTTTATTATATCTTGTTTCTTTATTAATATAATGTAGCTACAGGAAAAGTTCCTTGTTATGTACGCCCCTTATAAAAAAAATTACACTCACCATACATATAGAAAAAAATAAGTTAAAATTAATTTTTTTTTATATAATTCAAATTATGGATAAACTAATTTGTAGAAACACTTTTACATAGTTTCTATAAATTTTTTATTTTGAGTTATAAATAAATATAACTTAGATGAATTATTTTACTTTTCTTTTTAAAGGTGTTTATGGAAAAACCCAAATGAATGGTTTAGCTTAGATTTAAGTGCAATAATGTTTGCTTCTTAGGCAAAGAGAGTGAAATAATAACCTAGATTCGGATGGCTATATCTCTTGAATTTAGTTTCTTTAGCAAGAGTTTTGTTTTTTGTGAAATATTTAAGTGGATGTGATTTATGTTATGTTAGGTATCAAAATAGAGATTGGGGATTTCTCGGGAGGAACATTGAGTGGGATATGGTGAGAGCTCCCGCAGTTGATACTCCTCCATATGTTGTCCATGTCTCTCATTGTTCACACAACTTGAAACCAGAGGATCATGTTGAGATTCAATGGAGACCAGATACACAATCTCCTTATGGTATTATTCTAAAATTAGTTAAATTTAATTTTATTAAACAACTATTTTTTTTCTTATATTTAAGAATAGAGAAAGTAATTCCGAATGGATTTACCTTGTTTTCTTTATAGCTTGATGTCAAACAAGTTGTGGAATGTATTGCAGATTGGTGGTATGCTGTTATTGGTCACTTGGACTCATGTAATCAAAATTGTTGTCGGTGTCATTACAGCGGTAAGAAAATTTCTGATTCCGTGTTTTGTCAAGAAAAACCTATGCATGTGATAATTTTAAATGCTTTTAATATTTTTAAATTAAATATCGGTTATTTATTTCAAAATAACTATCAATGATTTTCACTTTTTCATATCTACAAATTAAATCAAAATTCATTTAATTTAGACTTAACAAAATTTAAGTATAAATAAATTTGATTACTTTAAACTACTTTTTTATTAAAAAAAATTCATTTATTTAGTGTTCAAAATATTTTTTTTTATCTAAGCATTTTGTCATTATGGAGATGACCTAACTGTTATTTTTGTCTTTCTGTCTTCTTATCTATCAACTCGTGTTTTTCTTCATTAATTTTTTTCAACTCGAAAGTTAGCTTTGTTATTGGAGAGGGAAGAAATAAGTTGACAAGTGATTGAAAATGAAAGGAATGAGTTGATCAAAATAATAAAATATTTTAAACATTTAATAAGATAATTTATTTTCATATAAACTCAATTTGATAAGATACTTAGAACTTAATGAGCCAGTTTAGTTTATAAGAATTGATTAGTAAGTAAATGAGTAGAGAAATAAAAAATGAGAGTAAAATAATGATAAAATAAACAAATTCCATCTTAAAATTTACTGACTTCTTACATTTTCCAGAGTAAAAGTGTACTAGGACAACCATACGAAATTTTATTCATATCTAAATTGCATTTGATCTTGTTTTGTGATAGATACGTTGATAGTGGAGTTCAGGCAATACCCTGAAGAATCAGACTCTAGACGAATAAAGTTGTGTAGGAAGAAGAATGAAGAACAAAGTGATCAAATAGAAGGCTACTATGGGGGAATTAGAAAGCTTGAGAATGAGGATGAGATTGAAACATGGAAGAGGCTCTTCCCACTTCAAATTCAGGTACACTCTTGGAGTTACTTGTCACAATTTTGCATAACTCAAGGTTCCAAATTCCTTTGCTTTTAACAGGATCAAGGAAAAAATAATTTAATTATGTTCACCCATTGATCGATCATAAGTTATTCTTAACATGATTCCTAAAGTATTATAGAAATTAATATACTTACCTGAACCTTTTTAAGTTACTGATGATAGTTCTTGAATCTTAATTATTCATATCCTTCTAGTTTCAGGATGACATGGAAGACTTTGATGATGTTGGCTCCTTAGAGGATAGTGTGGAATCATTTCACTCACATGATGACATGGAACACTTTGGAGATGTTGACTCCTTAGACGATAATGTGGAATCATTTCTCTCACAGGATGATGGTGATGGAACGAACCCTTCTGAGCATCATACAGATGCTTCGCAAGGTAATCTCATGTTCTGATGCATCTGTATAAGCTTTTACCATTGGCGTTGATCAGGGTGCTGGCTATATTGCTTTCCCTCTCAGGCTTTACCTTCGGTGAAGTTGGTTCTATGCGCAACAGCAACAGCAAAGTTGTTTGCTGTCATTTCTCTTCAGATGGAAAATTATTGGCTAGTGCCGGAAATGACAAAAAGGTAGAACATATTTCATTCTCTTTTTACAAGACACTAGCATCATCAATTATATTTCTGCTCGTGGAATGTAAAATGGAATATTTTCTTTATCAGCTAGAGTAGAATATTGAGTGAAGTTGGCCCTAATCGACCCAGTCGAAGGTCGTGTTAAGTAACCCAAGCCAAATTTTGAGTTAAGTTGGTGAAGAACGAAAGTCTAGTCAACCTAGTCAAAACTTATCAAGTGGGCCAAGACGAAAGGTCAAGTTGACTCGGACAAAGGTCAAACTAAATGAATCGGACTAGGTGGACATAAGTCAGTATGAGTTTAAGTCGAGCTAGATCGGCTCGATGTATGTCTAATTGGCCTAATAGTTAGTTATATTATATTGGTTTATTGAATTTAATTTATTTGACAAATTGAATTGAATCTAGATTTAATCCAATTTGAATTGGACTGGAAAAAAAAAATCAAATTTGGTTGTTCTAGTTAACATGGAAATGGATTATGGATCCAATCTATTTTATTGGATCTAGACTGGATTTTGAAAAATCCAATCCATGCCACCCTTACAAATTGTAAATTTGTTTTATAGATTATGGTGTAAAGATTTCTGGCAGGTCTAATGTGTTTACTTGCACTTTCAAATGTATCAAATTTTGATCATAGTCCTCTAATTTTATTTTGTTTAGCTATTTTTGGTAATTGTAAATTTAAAGTCCATGTAAATTATACTTATCATCCTATTTCTTGTTACTAGGTTGTTGTGTGGAACATGGAGACACTGCAAACAGAGAGTACAGCAGAGGAACACAGTCTTACTGTTACTGATGTTCGCTTCAGACCGAATTCAACTCAGCTGGCAACATCTTCGTCTGATTCAACTGTTCGTTTGTGGGATGCTGCTGATGTAAGTTATTCTCTTCTGAATGCAGACCTTTCCTTTTCTTTTCTTGCTATGAAAATCAGATCTGCTTTCTGTTATTGGTTCAGTTGCTACTGGACTTACCATTGACTATTACTTCTGCAGCCATTGTTTTCCTTACAGGTACATATTGGTCATACTTCACATGTGGCGTCCCTTGATTTTCACCCAACGAAAAATGATCTTTTCTGTTCCTGTGATGATATCAATGAGATTCGTTTCTGGAATATTAACCAATATTCTTCCATCCAAGGTTTTAAGGTCACTTACAAAATTTACTTTTAGTTTTCTAGATATTATTATGAATTAGGGTTTTTCTCAACTCTAAACGATATTAAATTAATGAATCAGGGAGGATCTACCCAGGTGAGGTTTCAGCCAAGGGTTGGTCACCTTCTGGCTGCAGCAAGTGGGAGTTTTGTGTCTCTCTTTGATGTTGAGACTTGTATGCAGATGCATACATTTCAGGTTTTAACATGGACACAAAACTGCAAATATCTGAGAAAGTAATAAAATTCTTCTGACCTATTTTTTGTGTGATAATGATAATTTAATGCATTTCCAGGGACACTCTGCCGAGGTACATTTCGTGTGTTGGGATCCAAATGGAGATTACTTGGCATCTGTGAGTGAAGAATGTGTGAAAGTGTGGTCAATTGCATCTGGGGAGTGCATTCATGAACTTAATTGCAATGGGGAAGCCTTTCGTTCTTGTGTTTTTCACCCAATCTACTCAACTCTCTTGGTTATTGGAGCATACCAGGTATGTATATGCCTATGAAGCTTTGTTGTTTGCTATTCCTTTTCACTTCTTTTATTATTTATTTGTTTTATATATGTAAAGTAATAATAAAAAAGTTACTTCACCCTTCACTTTTTCTCATAAATAAAACTGTTAAAAGTGATTACTTATTAAAACTGTTAGATTAAGAAAATAAACAGAAGGTGAAGATAGAAAGTAACTCTCTTATAGTTACTCTTAGAGTAATCCTTCCTTGTATCTTTGGCTGTGCATTGGCTAATAATATGGATCATAGAAGGAAGGTAATCAAAGAGAGAGATTAGAGAAAAAACATGTTCACATAAAACTCTTGATTAGTTTCACACTCCCCTTCTCAATACAAGCTTTTCCTTTTTATAGAGAGATGTCACAAACACTCTATATAGTGTGTTATGGAAATTAATAATTTATATGTTCTCATTTTATTTACTGATGATTTGCAGTCATTGGAGCTATGGAACATGGTTGAGAATAAAATAATGACAATTCCAGCTCATGAGTGTGTGATATCTGCATTAGCACAATCACCCGTCACAGGGATGATTGCTTCTGCCAGTCATGACAAATCTGTAAAGATTTGGAAATAAATTTTACTATTTTATGCTTCAAACAAACATGGCTCATCAAATTACAATGATATTATTATTAGTTCCTTTCGTTTTAATATCCAAAATGTATGTTGTCCAAGTTTATTGTCTGTTTACTTATTAGCAAATTACACGAATTAATCAGTGATGAATATATATAGTTGATGATATTAATTAGTTGGAAGTCCTATGTATAATATTATCTTGTCTTTGCTTCATGCACTCCACAATTTATCTATTGTACATTTATTTTTATTTATATTCCATTTCCATGGTGCAAACAAGTAACATTTATTTTTGTTTATTTTATGGGAGGTGCAAACAAGTATACAAAGTAATTTGGGAATGCACTTGCGATAAAAAAAAAAAAAAAACAAAAAAACTGGAATGGACGTTTCGAGAACTAATGGAAACAATTTTGGCACATAAGTTTCCGAAACTTCGAAATACTAAATTGCCATAATAAATTTATTTGAATTATCTATTCTGAAACATCTACGATATAAATTGCATTTGTAACTGTAAGCCCTTTTTCAGTGTCATAGAGTTTTGGGCTTGGCCTTTTCGGAGGTCCAGGGCCAGCCCTTCAGTAGGATCCTATACCCCACTCAGTTGCCTCATTTGCATCTTGTCTCCCTTTTCAGAAACAGCAGCTTCCTCTTCCCCTCTGATCCCCTACAAGGTGCTCTGCTAGGGCACAATCTTCTTCCATCCTGAGTTAACAAAAATCGACCCTGTACCTCCTGGTAAGTCGAACTCTTGAGCCTTGGGTCTACTTTCTTCCCTTTTTTCCCGCTGTTTGAGCATGTTGGTCAGTTAGGGTTCCGTTTATTTACCTCGTTTTGTGCTGATTTCCATGTTTCAGCTCACTGCTCTAGCCCTTGGAGCTGAAATACTTCTTAGTTGCGGGTTTATTTCGTTTTAGCATCTAAGCAAGGTAAGGGAAGCTAGTTTTAACCATTTAAAGTTGTTTTTGGGTGCCATTTTGGTTTGTTGCATGTTTATATGCTTGAGAAGTATGTGTAATCGATTGAAACTGGGTGCATGTGTTTTTGGTTGTTGGATTGAACTGTTACTCTGTTGCATGTATGTGGACAGTTGCAAGAACTGTCAATCTCGCCCAGGCGAGCTCGTCTCGCCTAGGCGAGAGTGTCTGAGACCCACCCAGGTTCTACTCGAGCAGCTCGCCCAGGAGAAAGGCCCTTGTCTTTGAGTTGTCTCGCTCAGGTGAGAGTACCTCGCCCAAGCGAGTTCTCGAAGGAGAAGCTGGTGTGCTCTGTTCGCAGCCTCGTCCAGGCGAGGTGTTTTATTTTTGGGCGAAGGACGGTCTCGCCCAGGC
>Ga0214545_1011563_pt1 | contig 12105 bp, 4 predicted proteins | sample CNSS4metaG_FD_160064 | JGI IMG/M metagenome (GOLD analysis project Ga0214545, IMG submission 160064) | Root nodule microbial communities from cowpea collected in UCLA plant growth center, Los Angeles, California, USA - CNSS4 | ecosystem: Host-associated > Plants > Roots > Nodule | place: USA... | reverse complement strand
GTGTCTGTGTCTGTGTCTGTGTTTGTGTGTGTGTGTGTGTCTGTGTCTGTGTGTGTGTGTGTGTGTGTGTTTGTGTCTGTGTCTGTGCTTGTGTGTCTGTGTGTTTGTGTCTGTGTGTGTGTTATAAATGTTGACTTGAATTAGTATCTTGTTCTATACATTTATTAGTTTTATATCGCTTAAAAGTTTATCTTAAGAATAATTTACATATATATTCCTTTCTTAACTAAGACATTTTTTTTAGGAATAAGATTATGAAGAAGTTTTGAGTTTTAAAATGTACATACCTTGGATCTGATGATTGATGTCTTATTGTTACAATATTGGCAAGTGTATCAAATCATATAAGTATTAAAGTGGATAAGTCCAGATATCATTTTCCCACAAAGACTCGCGTTGTTTATAAAAATTATGATTATTTACTAATTAAGGCCAAGAACTTTAAAATAATGAAAAGTATTAATTTTTGTTCTTAAAATAATTCAAAATTATAGAAAGCAAATTAAATTTATGAAATTAAAACATATGATAAAGGTTCCAATGAGTTGGATTTCATGCATTAAATCAATATGAAAACACTAACAATATATTTCTAATTCCTGACTCTAGCATTCACACCGCTATGTAACAAGCTCTAATGTCTTAGTGACAAGTCTAAACTTTAATAAGAACCCTAATATCATAGACCTTTCCTTATTAAAAGTTCGTATTAAGCCTTAAGTTCAGATGTTAAGAAATGACCAACGATGTACGTCTAGATGAACAATCAATTAGTTATCTATTCTAATATAGGTTCTAATGTCGTGTCCAATGATTAGATACCCAAAAATATGCAATCAATAATTATCATGCAGTTAAGATCGAGAATAAAACACAAGAGCAGGTCTTTCATGAATCTTGCAAGAGCATGCATTTAATGTTGATCTCCAACTTCTTGAAAATATCCATAAAGTGAACAAACTATCCTTGTCTTTCTTTGAAGAATTTGATGGGTATAGAAGTGTTTCTTTTTCACACCTTTCTCTTTGCTTTTCTCCTCCTATTTTTCTTGTTGGCTTCCTTAATCAACTCTCTCCTCACTCTTCACTTGTTTTTCTTCTTTCTTACTTTTGTCAATGTTTTCATTGTTTTCCTCATCACTCTCATTTTTCTCACTCTCTATATTTTGTTTAACCTTTCTTTTTTCCACTCTCTCCTCCAATACCTTTCCACTCCAACTTGTGATAGTCTTACAATGCTCATTTGGAATAACCTTAGTGTTGGTTATAAAATTGACATTATCATGTTTTTATTTTATTTATTTTATCTTTTATTGGTATTTTTATTATTCTTTTTAAATAATGAAAATTTTATTAAATAATTTTAGAAAAGATAAATACTTTATCTTTTATTAGTATTTTGGCTATTTACATGATTAAGATTTTATAGCTAATTTTAGAAATGATAATTATTTGTATTTTGAGTAGTATCTTTTATTAGATAATAAGATTTAATTTGATAATTTTTAAAAAGATAAATATTTGATTCATATGTTGCAAATAGGTGAAAATCTCATAAGATTTGAAGAATATATCAAAGATATGGAAATCACATAATGAAGAATATATCAAAGTTGTGGAAATCTCATAAATATGCAATTAATAATTATCACGTAGTTAAGATCGAGAATAGAATACAAGAGTATGAACAAGAATATGTTGAACACGAGTACAATAGCTTGAATATGATGATTGATATGTTATCTCAACAAATATGAGGTCGAAATATTGACATTATTTCTTAAAATAGAAAAGTAGTTCCAAAGACAAACTTTCGCTTTCTTCAAAACTCAATGAGAGAGTTAGTTCTGGTACAACAAATTATCACAAACTACTTAAGAGTCAAGACCATTATTAGGGTCAAAATAAAAAATTTTATTCTTTTGAAAAATAAATGTTGTAATTATTTTCAATTGTATAACATATGATAGTAATTGTAATTCCATCTATCTATACCAATACTACATACTAAGATCAAATGATATTCAAAATCAATATAAATATGAAATTTAATATTTATATTACTAAGTATTTTCTCCTTAATAATATTGGTATATGATGGATCTCAACTTTACTCAACGTAGGAATTAAACTCACTTGAATTTCCAACAATTCCCCCCAAATGTAAGTCCTTTCATATTAGTACTTTTCCCTCGAACTAACCACAAGTACCCATTTACTTGTACGTTATTCATCAAATGGGACACACTTATCTAACCTCCATTAGGAAGACTTTCGATACAAGGACCATACTGCACTTGTCTGAGAAGGCATTGACACTACTCTCAACCCAAAACCTTAAGGCAATAGGTTTATGGGTCTTTATTCTTATATAATGTTCTACTTTCTCATTTCTAGCAAATGTGGGACTTAAACTCACACTTGGATTCCTAATAATCTCCCCCTCAAGATGAGTCCCTTCCACATTGGTACACTACCACTCAAGCTGAAGCATTTCTAACCACGAGCACCTTAATGGTGACCTCTTATCTAACAATAGGATACAAATGTCTGAAACACTTGTCAATACATGAATCCTCACATTTAGGAATCTTCATCCATATTGTACTCTTCTAAGTCACCACCAAGATGAACCATCAATTTTAATATCACAGATGAATTTTTCAAAAGAATTCACTAAAAAGATACAACATCAATGAAACATGAGTCCAACAAAAATAAGAAAATGACACTTCCAACTCAAACTTAATCTTTGAAATATTTATTATTAATATCATAACAACATTAACATATTTTAAATAATATTCCAAAGTATATTTATTACTTAATTCCTTAAAAATAGTATATAAAAATCTATAATTTAAAAATAATATTGTGTTAATGTAATTTTAATTTATTATTAATCAATGAAAACCTAGAATAATAATAATAATTTAATTTCTATTACATGACATTTTTTTCATCCATTATAGTAAGTGATTTTTTTTTAATTTTTGGAGTGACATAATTCAGCAAACCTTGTTAGGTAAGGTAATGAGACATTTGGTCAAAGTCCCTCTACGTGGAGTTGCAATTATAATTTTTTGATAATTAAGAATTAGCTAGCCATTGTTTTCCTCAAGAAAGGTAACCCTATGTGTTTTTCTTTTTTCACATGCTGCCCAACAAAGCTTTGCCTCATTCAATTTTCTTCCCATTCACTAATTCATTTTAAATCAAATTTAAATATTAATATGCATGTGGACTGAGGGTAGAATCCAAACTTGGCAAAATTATCGAAGGAAATATTAACAATTAAATATGATTATACTAAAAAGTGTCATTTAATTAATTTGTTGATAAAAAGAAGGGAAGACTATGGAGCTTATCATTGACTTTATGGCTCAAATTGGTTGCACATGGGTCAGTAATGATATTCCTTAAACACCTTATTATTATATCATAAAAGTTTATATTAATTATATGAGTTAGACTTGAACAATTATAATAATCTTATCAACTACTAAAATTTCCCTTTAACACCTTATTCTTACAAAAAAAATCCAAATTAGAAAAAAAAAATCAGAGTGAAATTAACAAAACTGATTAATGGAGTAAGTACTTTTGTAACTGTCAATGAAATTATCATGGCAAAACAACATTTTATTAGTAAAACTGAAATAAGTGAGGAATGACAATAATGAAACATTCAAAAGAAATATAAATGCCATTAGTAAATTAATTCCACTAAATGATCAATTTTCTAACTGACTATTACTGTTTATTTATCTGCGTAATTATGATTGGTAATTGTATACGTTAAAAAAAATATTAAAACATCATAAATGAGCCCTATATTTCCATGCTAAAATAATTTGTAAAATGTAAAAACAATTATAAAACAAATTATAATAGCCCGAGTTTATTTTTTATTTATTTTTTATATATTGCAAGGAAGTTGATAGACTTTATTCACAATTATTTTAGACTAAATTATGGCTTTTCCTTAGGTTATCATTCATGCTTTTTTTCTACAGTGATTTGTAGTAGTTAAATTTTGATATAATACACTATTGGTATATATTCATTTCTATTTATATGCGTGAATAGTAGAATTTCCAATCTTATATCATAATGTTATGTATATATACATATATATGATGTGTGCGTTTATTTGAACAACTTATTAATTTACATTTTAATCGTCTTAGGATTCTTAAATATTTACATTTTAAAATACGTATATGATAACATCTTGTTTGTCCCACTTCGTAAAAAAAATGTTTTTAAGAACTAAATATATTGGTGCATTAATCTACAAAATTTCATTTTTAATATTTTTGTAATATATTTAATGTTAGAATATTATTTATTTAGTTCTCTTTTTTTTTTTTGTAAAGCAGACATCTGTACTATGTAAAAATGTTAATAATGAAATATAAATAGCTTATTAAGTTTTTCTTTTTCTTTCGTAGAGTACATTTCTTTTGTGACGAAAATAGTTTTTTGTTTTCTACTTTATAAGCATTAACTAATAACATTAACCATAACTTTAATTATATTAATCTTTTTATTGTCTTTAAATCCCATGGTTATAATTTGTTTGTTTGGTTTAAGTATTTCTTCCACTAAATCTAAACTAGATATAGAAACTTATACCTATTAAATTTATTTATTGTTTACATTTACCTTCTAACTTAAAATATATATTTTTTATATTTTATATTTTGTTAAATTAAAAAAAAATTGCATACATTAGTTGATCATGATACTAATTTTTTTATGAAAAAAATTAGTTGCAATTTCTTTCCTGAATTTTAAATTAAAATAAAAAAGGTAGTAGAAGCAGCATGCTTCCCAATCTTGCAGCCAAATGAAGAATGAATTGACTGAGCATAGCATACCCACATAATTACTAATGATAAATCTAAGTAATTTATTCTTAAAAGATCTTAGCTTCTAGGCTTATCATCAAAAAGGACATGGAGCTCCTCCCACCTGTAATCATCGTCACAATGTGCAAACTCATCAATTCATATCAACTTTGCCTTCATAAACAATAATCAGAAACACTAATAGATTAAATTTTATGTGGATTCTATATCTTAATAGATTGTGTAGAGCCTCTATTTTTGATAACTTCCACGTTCATGTACTATCCCATAATTTCATTCAAACCCTCACATGCACCAACTTTGGACTATATGGGGTTTATTCCTACACAATATTAAATTTTATTTTCTCTATTTCTAAACAAACCCACACTAATTTGATTGGACGAATAATCATGAAATGGGGTATCTAGGAGAACATGCTTATCATTAGACATTTCCATTTCTAATTATGCCACCCACTAATTGTATATAACTCTCTTTTCTCACCTAAAAATAACATATTCATTATTATTTCATCCTTCTTTTTCTTCCCATCATTTGAAACTCATTTCTGTAAACATAGTTTTTCTTATCAAAATCAAATGACAATCATTATTTAAAAAAGAAAATAGAATTGAATAATATTTTCATTAAAAGTTACCAATGTTTAATTTAACCTGCATTTTACATAAATAAAATGAACTTTTTGTGAATGTTTGAAGCCCCTTAAGAGTCAATGAAGGATTCTGTCACCCATTGTGCCCTTTCTGAGCGATACATTAGATTACTCAATTATGAGACCACTGTATGGCAGATTGTGAAAGCTATTACTTATGAATGTGTGGATAAAGTGATGAAGCTTCAAGAAGCTTCAAAAGTTTTAGTTAATATTTTCATAATTTTATTTTTTTAATCAGATTAATTATTATTATACTACAACATATATATAAACTCGGTTAGGAATTTATAAATTAAAAGTCTCATATGGATCATCTTCCATAAAGAAAAAAAAAAGCACGTGGTTCACAGAAGGAAGGGCAAGATGGGAAAACAGAAGAAAGCGAGGGCAGAAACGAGAATTCGCTCACCCCGAGTGTGTCTTATTTAAACCAGAGACTCGACCACAACAAAACAAACCCACCGTTACCAAAAAGAGAGAAAAAACGAAACACTGAAACGCTTCGTTTCATTCGTTCAGTTTCTTTCACCAACCTTCCACGATGAACCCGCGAACGACGTCGTCATCGTCGAAGACGAAGAAGAAGCAAACGGCACCGGAGCCGCACCAGACGGCATGGGGCGGGAGGTACCTCGGCGTGCGGCGGAGGCCGTGGGGACGGTACGCGGCGGAGATTCGCGACCCTTCCACCAAGGAGCGGCACTGGCTGGGCACCTTCGACACCGCCGACGAGGCCGCACTCGCCTACGACCGAGCCGCACGTGCCATGCGCGGCTCACGTGCGCGCACCAACTTCGTCTACGCCGACACCACTCCCGGCTCATCCCTCACCCCCATCATCTCCCCCGACCAACAACCCCTCCCTCAACCCGACCCGGTTCTGACCCTCGACCCGTTTTCCCTCCTGGGGTTCCCCTCCGGTTCCTCCTCCTACGATGAAAATGCCTCCGCCAACGTGGCAGCAGCTTCCCACTTCAGCCAACCACCGTTTTTCCCAAACAATAATAACATTAATTGTTACAATAATAACAATGATAATGATAACAGTGGGAGCACGGTGGAGCTTCCTCCATTGCCACCGGATATTACAAGTTCCATGGGTTACGAGATGGAACAACAGAGTGATGGATTTTATTGGGACGCTAGTTCAATGTTCGGTGCAATGTCAACAGTGTCAGAGAATGTTTGTGCAGAGTCTCAAGTTTTTGAGTTGGGGAGCTCCTCCTACTTCTTCTGAGACTTTATTCTAGGAAACAATAATGATGCATGGTGTGTACTAGAAGAGTTAGTTTCGTGGGGTTTATGTCTGTATCCGCGTGTGTGTGTGCGCGCGTGTTGTTTTGTTGTTTTCTCATTTGGGTCGTGCAATGAGACTTTTGCGATCGTTAATGGGGGAAATAGTGTTATTTAAGACCTGGGTTTGTCTTCCAGAGTGCGTAATGTAAAGTGTTACGTTGGGTGAGTTTGCACCTGCGACCAAATGATGAATATAACCATCATTTTACGTTATTTTTGTTTTTTTCGGGTGTTTTTCCACAACCACGGACCAACAAAACTTACGTGCTGTATTTTAGTTACATGTTTTTTCGTTTCAAATTCAAATTTTAACTATACATAATATACTAATTGAATTTTTTTATTTCATTATATTAATCATTTAACCTATATATCCTTTATATCTCTCTCTTCAAGTGTATATACATCAAGAAAGAAATTTTCCTTGTCTTAATGTTTACATAATGGAATTTTTTATTTCATTATATTGTTTAACCTATCCTTTTTCTCTCTTCAACACAAGAAGTATGTCTATTTATTTTTTTTCCTTTTCTTAATGTTTAAATGTTTAAAAAGGTTTTTCTTTTCCCCTTCAATGTGAATGTGAGACTCCACACCACAAATCCTATGTCATAATTATATTATTGCCACCTTTCATGAAAGAAATAATCTTTTTCTTCTAACCTTTCATATAACATAAGAAAAATGTCTGTCTATTGCTGAATTTTCCCACTCATTCTAGTTTTTAATATAATATAATTATATGATACTAAATATATTTACAATTGGAGATTATTGGTAGAAATAACTATTTCCTTTTTTTTCTTTAATACAAGACACTTATTACATAATAACAATTAAATTAATTATTTTTTATTGATAATCTATTTAATTAAATTTAATTAACATCACCAATGCATTAAAAAATCATTTTTTTTTATTTTTTCATTATTCGTTAATACAAAACACGCTTAATATTTAATAAAAGTAAAACAACATAAATCTATATTTATAGGAATTTTATAAAATATCTTATAAATGGATGGAACAACTTTCTCTAAAATAAGATTTATATAAGACTTGGAAAAGTGTATGATAAATTTAACTATATAATTCATTTTGGTTTACATATATTTGTAATATATCTATATGAAATGAGCTGGTTTTAATTTTGAAAATACTTTTTTCTTTAAATTTTAAAATTATTTTTATTTGTTGAATGAATATTTAAATAATTATTTGAAGTGTTCTCACTAATCAATACATAAGACTTTTGTACCGTCTCGATTGTCCGGGTTTGAGTTTAGTGGATTTTTTCAGCCTTAATGTTTTTATACTTCGGCTCAACATTAGGGGGTTGTGTACCATCCTAGTCGTCCGGGTCTGACTTGATTCTCAAATATGGATGATATATCTCAAAGCTAACCTAAAGTTTATGGGTCCAGGAATTGAGTCTAAATATGTCTCGTGACTGGTTGATATTTTATTAATGGATATTATTGTATAAGGGAAATTATATATTTTTTAAGTCTCATTATTTTTGCAACTACTAGGTCAAGAAGTTTCTTTAAATTTTGTTTTCGGTAAAAGATACACAGTTTTTTGCCAAAACAATTTTCAATAAATTTTAATTAAAATAAGTGTTATTTATTTACTTTATAAATGTTGTTTAGCTAGTTTGAATGTTTTTTTGGTTAGATAGGTTTTTGGTCCCTTAACTTTCAATAAAAATTGAAATTAGTCCCTTTCAAAAATTTAACCAAATTTAGTTCCCCAACTTTAGAAATGTGTAGATTAATTTTTTTTAACCAAATTTTTTAAGTTTATTTGACATTTCAAACATGTTTCATGATAACATTTGAGTTGTTTAGACCATTTGACATATTTCTTCTTCAATGTTAGCTGAGAAATGTGTTATTAAAACGTCAAATAAATTTAACAAAATTTGGTTAAAAGAACTAAATCCATGCATTTATAAAGATGTGAGACTAAATTGTTCTAAATTTTAGAAGAGGGACTCATTCCAATTTTCACTAAAAGTTAAGGGACCAAAAACATATTTAATCATTTTTCTTTTATAAGATAAAGTGTATATAGCTAACAACCCCAAAATAGTGTAATTCTATTATTGGTTTCATTACTTTAGTGACATTAACCGATACATATTAAAGAGATAACATGCGGTTATATATATATATATATATATATATATATATATATATATATATATTAAAAAAAATTCCTTAAATAATAATTAATTTTATATATAAAAAATAATTGGTCACTATACTGGCTAACTTATAAACTAAAAATTATTAGTTTTTAAAATAATCACTATTATGAATACAAAATTATAATTAGTGATCAATTGGATTCTAAATTGGTCACTAACATTAGCTATTAAAATTTTGGCTAGCAAAAGAATTAATGTCTAAATTCCAAATTGGTCACTAATAGTAACCAATTATTTTTTGTCTCTAAAATTGGTTAATATTTAAAGATTTTTTGTAGTGTGTGTGTCTATGTGTGCGTGCGCAGAAAATTATGAAATAACAAAACTTCCAAACATAACTCTCATAATATTAAGCCTCATTGCCACGTGCACCATCACCTACTCACGCATATAGTACGATCATAGCAAAAAGGGAAACACATACAACAATATGAAATGGTAAGCTAGTGAAAATTTTAAAATATCTCGTAAAATATTGACGTATATAACCTCAAAAGATATTGTCAATTCCAACAATATTTTGTGTACCAGATATTTCCAATCAAAATAGACATAACTTATTCTAGACTCAATTTTCGAAATACTCGTGCATTGAGTTGAATACTCACGAAGTCTTGCACTTGTCATGTAAACCTTTTATACTGCCATGACCATCCCTGGTTCTGCTTAGTCTAAAAATGTCTCATGACAGGGTTAGCTCACTACACCCTAGCCAAAAATGTGCTCTTTCACACCAAATTCGGTCATATGGACCTCTTTTAACTCTCACAACCTAAACTTCATTCTCCGGATGAGTTTGTGGGTTTAATAGAGTTATGAAGACTTCACTCTCTAAACTCCTACTCATTGCAAACATTAAAATATCTATTCCTCCTTAGAAATAATCATTTTCATACAATTAACACAATAATTCTCATATCAACCATTCCTTTTCTCTAGTGTATTTTAACCTTTAAGCCATAACAATCCATTCAACATCATAATCACTATTAGAATTTCACATTGGTAAGTATAAATTTTGATTTAACCACATAGACTTACTTAGCGAATTCGCCTTAAGATATACTTGCCCAACGACTCAGGCTCTGAGAATAAAATCATTAAAATTCGCTTAGCAAAGTTAGGCTCGCTTAGTGACCTAACCTTCATTTTCTCTCTGCCATTTTAGAACATGGTTCTTTTCCAGCGACCATTTCGCTCACTTAATGATTTAGGTCCTGGGAACTTGTTTAATCTATTCACCCAACGAAGTCTGACTCGCCATTGAGTGAAAGGATCTGGAGCTCTTTATAATATTTTTTTTAATACCCTTTTAACGGGGGGTTGGCTAACATAACGAGTATTCATAAAATCAGAAACCAAAATGAATTATGAATTAGTCAATTTGGTTATTCTAAATATCCTTATGCGCTTCAAAGCTCATCAAATTATGGATATAGGTTGAAATCACGCTAGATGGACCAATATGACTAATATAATGCATCCAAAAACAACTTATGTATTACAATTTACAAACATCGCACAAGTTACTAACCAATGCACCAAATAAGAGTTTCATACAACTCACAAACTTAATTCTAGATAAGCCAAATTCATATACGATTCAGTCATATCAATTCATAAAAAATTAATACACAAATCAATCAAACCTAATCATGTATGAAATAATATTAGCTTCCCTTACCTAGTGTAGAAAAACTCCAAAATTAGTTAATGCTAGAGCTCTATTTCTCACATGATAATGTTCTAACTATTAAAAAAAATGATTAGAGATCTAATCATATCCTTATGATCACTGATAAACAAAGATTTACTTTGAGTTATTTTTGTTAGTATTATGGTGCTTGATTTAGTCCCACATCACTTAGAATAGTGAGATGTGGTTCTCTATTTTACTATATAAGAGACTCTATGTAAAGCTTTAAGATACACCAGAAATACAAATACTTCCTAGTGCAGTCGTGGACGTAGGCATACACATTGTACGTCGAACCACGTTAAATCCTCTGTGTCTATTTTTCTCTCTTTTATTCTTTCCTTTATTGCTTTGTTCCTAACAATTGGTATCAAGAGTCATTTTTCTTAGTATGCTCTGTGGTTGCAGCATTGTCTGATCTTCCACATCAGAAAAGATTTGGTTTCTATTTTCTTCTTGGGAATCTCAGTTTAGAGAAGTAGTGGGAGCTTTGGTCAAAAGCCGCAGCAGGAGCTTTGGTCAAAGGCAGCAAGAGCTTTGGTCAAAAGCCGCAGCAGGAGCTTTGGTCAAAGGCAGCAGGACCTTTGGTCAAAGGCAGCAGAAGCTTTGGTCAAAGGCAGCAAGAGCTTTGGTCAAAGCAGCAAGAGCAATGGCATTGGAAGATGGGAAGGTGAGGATTGAGAAGTTTGATGGCAGTGACTTCGAGTTCTGGAAGATGCAGATAGAGGACTACCTGTATCAGAAGAAGTTGTATCTACCCTTAACAGGGCAGAAGCCAACTGACATGGAGCAGGCGGAATGGGATTTGTTAGATCGGCAGACACTCGGTGTGATCCGGTTGACATTAGCCAAGAATGTTGCATTCAACATCATGAACGAGAAGACAACCGTAGATTTGATGAAGGCATTGTCAAATATGTATGAGAAGCCATCTGCAGCCAATAAAGTGTATTTGATTCGCAGACTAGTCAACCTAAAAATGGGTGAAGGTAACTCGATTACTAATCATATTAGTGAATTCAATACAATTATTGCGCAGTTGACATCAGTGCAGATAACATTTGATGATGAGGTGAAAGCATTAATTTTATTATCATCTCTTCCGGAAAGTTGGAGTGCAACTGTTACTGCAGTTAGTAATTCTGCAAGTAATAGTAAGTTGAAGCTTGATAACATCCGTGACTTGATCTTAAGTGAAGATGTTCGCAGGAAAAGTTCAGGGGAATCTTCCAGTTCTAGTTCCGGTTCAGCATTGAGTACTGAAACTAGAGGAAGAAGTAGCCAAAAAGGTCGTAATCAAGGCCGAGGCAGATCAAAGTCTAGAGAGAAATCAAAACCAAAATTTCGGAATGATATCACTTGTTGGAATT
>Ga0214545_1011562_pt1 | contig 12106 bp, 14 predicted proteins | sample CNSS4metaG_FD_160064 | JGI IMG/M metagenome (GOLD analysis project Ga0214545, IMG submission 160064) | Root nodule microbial communities from cowpea collected in UCLA plant growth center, Los Angeles, California, USA - CNSS4 | ecosystem: Host-associated > Plants > Roots > Nodule | place: USA... | reverse complement strand
TGCAAAAAAGATTTACACATATAGTAAATCACCTCCTAGCCCTTGGCAAGACTTTTGACAAAGAGGAACTCAATATCAAAATTTTGAAGAGCTTAAATAGGACATGGCAGCCTAAAGTTACAACAATGTTTGAATCAAGAGATCTCACTAGTATGAACATAGCCACTCTCTTTGGAAAACTGAGGGAACATGAACTAGAGCTTGAAAGACTCAAGGAAGAAGAGGATGGAGAAAAAAGGCACACTATAGCCTTGAAGAGTGTTGTGAAATCTAGAACAAAGCTTAAGAAAACATAATCTGCAGATGACTCAAATGATGGAAATTTTGACAATATAGCCTTGAGTTTAATGGTAAAAAGGTTCTATAAATTCTTGAAGTTTAAAAATAAGACTAACAGCTATGCAGACAATAAGAGACAGTCCATAAAGCAGGAACGTTCTAGCACTCCAACCTGCTATGAGTGTGGCAAAACAGGACACATCAAACCAGATTGCCATGTACTCAAGATGAAACAGAAGCTGGAAGAGAAGACCAAGGCAAAAAAGCACATGAAGAAAAAGAAAGCTTATATTGCCTGTAGAAGACAATGATTCCAGCACATCCAGTGAATCGGATGCGAGCACTGAGGAGGAAAACAATGTATCTGATGGCTGGAACAAGATCCTCTAAAAGTAGTGTGAGTAGTTTCAAATATGAACATGATGAAAATAACTACTATGAATTGCTTGATGCCTTTAATGAATTACATAAGGAAGCCACGAAACTGCAAAAGTCAAATAATAAATGTAGAGGAGAAATTAAATGGCTTGAAAGTAGAATAAAGCAACTAGAAGAGGAGAATGAAAATTTAATGTCAACACCCAATTTCGTTCGGGTAAATGCATTTGTTTGGTTAAAAAAATAATAATAATAAGAATATAAATAATATATAATATAATAATAATAATAGTAATAATAAATAATAAAATAAAATAAAATAATATGTTTGGATTGATGGTAGGTTTTTTTTAACTTTGATTCTACCACGGGAAAAAGAAAAAAAAAAGAAAAAAGAAAAAAACCAAGAGAAGGAGAATCTAATTTATTATCACACTCTTTTTATGACAGAAGAGAACGTTTCATAGTTTCTGTTTTTAGAAAAAGGTATAATATTAGGAGCCATTTTTTTTATAATAATTTGAATAAATATCTTGTATTTACACTTATGTGTCTCTTTCCGTTGTCAGTCGGGGAAGATATTATTTTAATTAGAAGCTGTCCCAATCACACCTTAGACGCACGTGACACAACCTAACCGAGGTTATTTCCCCAAGGTTGTTAGCGGTACACGGCCACCAAACTCCATAGGACCGAGAGCCGAGCCCCACACACTAGGAGCACCTCCAAGACCCAAAGATGTTAGCGGTGCATGGCCACCAACCAAACTCCCTAGGCCGAGCCCACGACCAGAAGGTTAGGAGCGTCCCTAGAGACAAGGACGTCAGCGGTACACGGCCTCTGTCAAACTCCCTAGGCCGAGTACTAATCCCAGCACACCAAGAAACCTAAAACCTACCAAGTCACAAACCTGACGGCCCCCAGTCAGCGGCAACCTGAGCTAGCTAAGGTAGCCCCAAGTATACAAACCCTCAGATCTCCATGGCCGAATACCGAATCCCCCTTACTAGGAAGGAGCTTATCACCCATACTCATAACCAACACTCATTGCATAACAACCCTCAGGGGCTTATTAGTATTTTCACCCCATGCCAGTAAACCCCAATAAAGGTAAATAGGTATTTGGGACTCCAAAGCCCATTGTAGGTAGGACCCACAGGTAAAATAGTATATATAACACGTTATCCTATGCATTGATTACACATTAATATATTCTCTGAAAGTTCTGACATCACCAGTGCTAACTTAGGCATCGGAGTGTCTTTTGCAGGTCCCCTGCGCCGCCCCCTGTATCTGACCGAAGTGAGAGAAGACAACTAGAGACTAGATATCCGAGTACCTCATCAGATTTGTGGATTACGGCTTGGCTCTATAAGAACAATTGGCGCCCGAATGCAGAAGTCGGGGACCCCAGCCCCACGTCAGAAATATCACGCATTATGGAGGCCCAGGCCCGTATGCACCAAGAATTCACAGAGTATAAGAAGAGGAACGCAGATGAAATGGAGGCTCTACGGGAAGAGAACTCTCGCCTTCGAAGGAGGATCGAAGCAGACAAGGCAACAGCGGAGCCCCACCCCACGCACTCTCTGGTGGAGGTCCCTCCTACCGAAGACGAAAGCGAATATAAACCCATTGGCAACACTATGGGTGGAAACTACAGCTCCCTGGCCTCTAGAGGAAACCATCGTCACCCCTTTGTGGACGGCATCGCTGAAACCCCCTTGCCCCATAAATGGAAGGCACCTACCGTCACTTACGACGGCTCGACCGACCCGGATGAATTCGTGTCCATTTACATGAACCAAATCAGCTTATACTCCACAGACGATGTCGTCTTGTGTAAGTCATTTTCGGTAGCACTCAGAGGTTTTGCATTGGAATGGTTCATGAGCTTGCCCCCCTACACCATCGATTCTTTCACCACGTTAACGACAGCCTTCACCACCGAGTTCGACACCAGCCGCCGCCACGACCTCACAACAATCGCCCTCCTCAATCTCCGACAAGAGGAGGGGGAACTGCTTCGGGTCTTCATAGATAGATTCGGGGCCATCGCTATGAAGATGAAGGATCTAACCCCCAACCTGATCCTAACCTACATGATGACTTCCCTCAGACCAGGACCGTTCGTCGATGAGCTAGCTATGCGCCTACCCCTAGGAATGCAAAAGCTCAGGAAGAGGGCAGCCATGTTCATCAGAGTCGAAGACATGCGACGGTATCAGGACAACGTCTAGTCCGCCCCAACCCAAGCAGAAGCTAAGAGGGCTACTAGAGAGCCAGTATCGCGCGAGCCAAATCGCCTAAGAGAACGGAAACATTCCAAGTTCACCAGCTACGCACCTCTAAACACCACCAAGTCCCGCATCCTAGATGAGGTCTTGCAGGCGACGTTAATCCCACCACCCTGAAAGTTTCAAAATCCACCCAACGCAGATGTGAGCAAATTCTGCCGGTATCACCGCAACAACGGACACACAACTGAAGAATGTGAAACGCTGCGAGATAAAATAGAGGAGCTGATACACGCTGGCCACCTAAGGCATTACATACGGGGCGAAGAAGGAGGATCCCGACCCCGTCACGAAAAATCCGACAGCAGGAGTTTTGAGCGAAGGGACGAAAGACGACCTGAGCGTACAGAGTCGCGGAGAGAACCAAGGGGAAACCAGAATGTCGAATATAGGGCGGCGAACCAATAAGACAGACGGCCCGATGACAGACCCCCCCTAAGAGGAACGATCAACACCATATCTGGCGGATTCGCTGGCCGAGGATGCTCATCTTCTTAGAGGTAGAGGCACTTGAGAGCCATCCAATTTGTGCATGCCATAGCCAACAGGCCACAAAGGAGAATGCCCCCATCACATTCACGGACCTGGACTTGCAGGAACCGATCCAAACCAAGATGACCCCATGGTCATAACCGTCGAGCTCCAAAATTTCGCGGTAAAGAAAGTACTAGTCGACCAAGGTAGTTCGGTAGACATACTGTATTGGAAGACCTTCCGAAAGTTGCAGATACCCCCGGAAGATCTGACACCATACGATGACCCCACATACGGATTCGCTGGCGAGAGAGTCCCAACCAAAGGCTACGTTGACTTGCATACAACCTTTGGAGAGGGAAAAAGAGTTAGAACCATACTGATCCGCTACCTGGTCGTCGACGCCCACACCTCATACAATGTGCTACTAGGGCACCCTCACTGAACGCACTAGGAGCAATAGTATCCACCCCACACCTGGCTATGAAATTCCCTTCGCCATCGGGAGACATCCTCATAGTGCATGGCGACCAAAAGGCGGCCAGGGAATGCTACATGGCCAGCCTAAAGTTGCCCCAGCCCCCCCTCACGACTCACAACATAGAAACCACTCCCGAAGGAGCCCTCCTGGCTGGAGACGAGCTCGACCCCAAAATCAATTCTGATTCCCGTGTGGAACTAGTGGGAGAAACAAGGCGGTTTCCCCTGGCCCAACCAGAACGCTTCCTCCAAATTGGCACGTCCCTCCAAGGTCAACACGCGCAGCAAATAGAAAAAGTACTCCTTGATAATGCTGATCTATTCGCATGGACAGTTGCGGACCTCCCCGGGGTCCATCCCAGGATAGTTTCCCACAAGTTATCCGTTTTCAAAGAAGCCAAACCTGTCTCCCAGAAGAAACGCAGACTGGGAGAAGAGCGGAGGCAGGCTGCCATCGCAAAGGCATAAAAACTAAGGCTGGCCGGATTTGTGGGCGAAGCCCGGTACACAACGTGGTTAGCCAATGTGGTGCTTGTCAAGAAACCCAACGGGAAGTGACGCATGTGCGTCGACTACACTAACCTCAACAAGGCCTGCCTAGAGATGCTTACCCCCTGCCCAGCATAGATCGACTCGTAGATGGGGCAGCAGGGCATGCGGTGCTGAGCTTCTTGGACGCATATTCCGGGTATAACCAGATACCAATGGCCGAAGAGGATAAGTTGAAAACTGCTTCATCACGGAGGAAGCCAACCTTTTTTACAAAGTTATGCCCTTTGGCTTAAAGAACGCAGGAGCGACGTATCAATGGTTAATGGACAGGGTTTTCGAACCCCTCTTGGGAAAAACCGTCGAGGTATACGTGGACGACATAGTGGTAAAATCCCCCGACCCAGTACAACACTCGTCTGACTTGGCAGACGTCTTCGAGGCAATCCGAGCATACAACTTAAGGCTAAACCCAGAAAAATGCACTTTTGGCGTCAATGGCGGCAAGTTTCTAGGCTTTATGCTCACACAAAGGGGAATTGAAGCCAACCCGGAAAAATGTCAAGCAATCATCAATATGAGAAGCCCAGTCACTGTTAAAGAAGTTCAACGCCTGGTTGGCAGGCTAACAGCAATATCTCGCTTCCTTCCCAAACTCGTGTAGAAAACTGAACCAATGATCAAGCTACTCAAAAAGTCAGCAAAGTTCGCATGGGACGACACCTGCCAGCAAAGTTTCGACCAGTTAAAGCAACTACTCACCACCCCACCAATCTTAAGCAAACCCAGCCCTAACCTACCCTTGGTAGTTTATATTTCAGTATCCGACAGCGTCGTCAGTGCCGCGATTATCCAAGAAATAGATAACCAGCAACAGCCCATTTACTTCATCAGACGCGTGCTGCAAGACCCGGAGACACGCTATCAAATGGTAGAAAGAGTCGCTCTGTCACTTGTCACAACCGCAAGAAGACTTAGGCCATACTTTCAAAGTCATCCGATAATCGTAAGAACCGACTGCCCAATCCAAAAGATCTTACAGAAGCCCGATTTGGCCGGTCGATTGTCGGCATGGTCAATCGAGCTATCAGAATTCAACATCCAGTACGAACCGCGCGGTGCGATCAAGGCCCAGTGCCTGGCAGATTTCACTAATGACTTGCAAAGCTATACAGCTATCCAAGACACATGGTGGACCATGCACGTGGATGGGTCATCCAACCCACAAGGAGCAGGAGCGGGCATCGTGCTGGAAGGACCAGACAACGTCCTCATTGAACAATCCTTACAATTCAAGTTCAAAACCTCCAACAACCAGGCAGAATATGAGGCGATAATAGTTGGCCTTCACCTGTCCAAAGAAGTCGGCGCAAAGCGACTCATATGCAAGACCGACTCCCGTCTAACCGTAGGCCACCTAACAGGCGAGTACCAAGTAAAAGACCCCCTGATGGCACAATACTACCACATAGTCACTGATGTGATAAGCTACTTCGAGGATTTCAAGATCGAACACGTGCCAAGGGCAAATAACGCCAGGGCGGACCTCCTATCCAAACTCGCCAGCACAAAGAAAAAAGCCAAGTACAGGTCACTCTTGCAGCAAACCCTGGAGGCACCATCCATCGAATGCGAGCCCCAATGCATGCAAATCACAACACGCGGCACTTGGATGGACCCCTTCATCCGATACTTACAGAACGAGACTATACTTGAAAAGGAGGAAAAGGGTTGGACAAGAAAGGCGGCACGTTACACGTTGGTTGGGGGGAACTCTTCCGAAGAGGCTTCAACATCCTGCTTTTGAAGTGCATCACTGCAGAAAAGGCCAACTACGTCATGCGAGAAATACATGAAGGAACGTGCGGATACCACTCCGGCCCGAAAACTATGGCAGCCTGCATACTGCATGCAGGATACTTCTGGCCAACGATGACTGAAGATTGTACCGCATACACCCAGAAATGCATCCCATGTCAAAAGCACGGCCTAGTGTCACACCTACGTCATGAAGAGCTGCACCACATTTGTTCCCTATGGCCATTCTCCAAATAGGGAATAGACATAATCGGGCCGTTCACACCCAGGAAAGGGCAAGTCAAATTCCTCCTAGTGGGCGTAGACTATTTCTCCAAATGGATCGAGGCCAAACCATTGGCAACAATAACAGCAAATCAAATACAAAAGTTCGTATGGAAAAACATAGTCTGCAGATACGGTATTCCCCACACAATAATAACAGACAACGATCGGCAATTCATTGATCGAGGATTAGCAGAATTCTACCGCAACCTTAAAATCAAGCACATAACCAGCTCCGTTGAACACTCACAAACAAATGGCCAAGCAGAAGCAGCCAACAAGGTCATTTTGGGACAATTAAAAAAGCGGCTCGACAACGTCAAAGGAAGATGGCCGGAGGAATTGCTCGAGATACTATGGGCGTATCGATGCACACCACAATCGTCAACCCGCAAAACACCCTACAGCCTGGTCTATGGCACGAACGCCTTAATACTAGTCGAGATAGGCGAGCCGTCAGTACGGCAAGAGCACCACAACCCGAAGGTCAATGAAGCACACATGCACACCCACCTAGACTTGCTCCAAGAGAAAAGAGAAACGGCCAGCATCCGGGACATGGCCACCAAGCTGAGAGCGACAAGGAAATATACTCTAAGCTAGCACCGAGATCATTCCACAAAGGCGACCTGTTATGGAGAATGGCAAGCAAGGCACGCAAACACAACGGAAAGTTCTCCGCTAACTGGGAAGGATCGTTCCGAGTCCTACAAGAAGTGGGTAAGGGCGCCTATCGACTCGAGCGCCTATCTAGTGAGCCCATACCCAACACATGGAACGTCTCCCACCTGAAGTTTTACTTCAGTTAGATGCATCTTTTCTTTTCCTTTCATGTAACCGGATGTACTCTTTCCTACCCTAACATTTTTCCCTAAGGAGGGTTTTGGCCAGGGAGGTTTTAACGAGGCATCCGTCTTTTTTTCATTTCAATGATACGATGCAGTTACACAACCATGTCCATGATTATTAAACTCCCGGCCACTCCACGCGTCGCTAATCGAACTGGCAAAACTGCTAAATTCCCATCCACTTGACTAAGTGTCGTTGGTCGAAACATCGCATGTAATTCCTAACCACTAACCTAAGTGTCGTTGGTCGAAACATCAAAACGCTAACTCCCGACCACTAACCCATGTGTCGCTGGTCGAGCAATCACAAATCCCCCAGCTGCTCACCGTCGACCAAGCCCAAGGCACGACACCGACTGCCGGCACACAATCAAAATAACGAAACCAAAGTTCTCAACCGCTAACTATACACACGAATCAATAACAAACTACCTAAAACGTCATCGCAAAACGACACATACATTCGCAACGATATAGCTCGACTCGCCAAAGTTACAAGAAACGATAAGCTGCACGCAATGCAAGAAAAGATAACAAAGAAACGCGAATTATATTAATTTTGTAAACAAGCATTACAAACAGGCAAGTCTAACAAAAAAAATGGCGACCTCGCCCCAGCTAATCTTGTACATTAAAGCAAAAAAAACATAGTCGGCGACCTCGCCCCAATTACAAAAAACATTCGCCCTAAAGTGTCGAAGGACAGGCACCAAGCAACACCATCTAATCACCCTCATTATCAGCCCCCCATCACATTCAGCCCCCCTAGCGGCTCTTCCTCCTCCCCCTCTTCATCTCCCCCATCCTCCCCTTAAATCGCAGTATCCACGTTTGGCGGGGTCGTCGCCAACGTCCCCTCGTCCCCTACCGCATCCACTTCCAACACGGCCTTCAGACGACCAATCTTAGCCACATCCAGCATACGATTATCATAAACATCCAGATTAACGTTAAACCGATAATCGATAACGGACACTTCCCTATACAGAAAATCCACTTGTCGCAGCGCCTTTTGGAATCCGTTCACGTGTTCGGAGTAGATGGCCTGTTGCAGCCTGTCAATTTTGCTCACCGCTTCCTCTGCCGCGGCGTTCTTCGCCGCGATGGCTTCATCTAGCTCCACCTACTTAGCAGCCAATTTCTTCTCAGACCCCAAAACACTGAGCTTCAACCTCTTCACTTCACCCTCTAGTTTCTTCTTCTCCGCGTCCCACGCCTTCTGATCACATTCCCTCTGCGCCTTCAAGCCGGCAACCTCCTCAACAAGTTTTTTCTTATCACCAGCCGACAGCTCCTCTTGAAGCATGGTGTTCATCCTCCTGCCTAGCACGAGTCCCCGGGCAAGATATTTGCTCAACGCCCTCATAACCAACCCCGGATCCGCCGCCTCCACCACGCCCACCTCCTCGTCACTCAATTTTATCTCCACACCCTTCCTCATCTGCACCTTGTTCTTTTAAAAGCCACCAAGATCAGGGTTGCTAGAACCACTGGAACCAACACCGCCAAACTTTGCCAACGCGCGCAATCTCTTTCGGTCTTTCCCAACTCCCTTTAACTTAGAAGGAGCCAGCATTTTCGCAACAGCAGGCGGGTACGTGTCAACAACCGGCCCTGCCAGGTTCGGAGCCTGCGATTGCACCTTCGCCTTAGCTGCGTTCTCCAGCTTGTCTCGAATCTTGGCAAACAGGTCAACCTCTCCCCCAACCTTCCTCGCATGATGCGCCATCACACTTACACAAAACACAATTTTTAGATTAGTCCAATAACTGCAGATGGGTAGAAGTACAAAGCTTACCACATAAATCCCTCGCTCGGTTATCAGTCAGGTAGCAGCACACAACCCAGTTCCCCGAAACCTTCGTGGGGAGTCTCTCAAGAATATCCACCACCTGCCTACTCTCCACATCAAGCATGTCTTTGGATAACGCATCTAGGCGAGCAGGCATTTCCGTCCAATAGAACGGGAACCTAGGAAACCCACCATCATCATAATACAGTGATCGGCCTTCGTTGAGCAACCGGACCCGAAAAAATCCATCTTTAAACTTCTTAAACGATTGAGTAAACCCATCCAACAACCCAACCTTAGGTTGGCTAATCAGCGATAGCCATGAAATCGAATCCCTCGGCCGCGTTGTATAAACGTAAAGGAAACTCTCAGGGGTCGTAACTAGATAAAGCGCCTTGCAAATTAGCTTGAAAGCTTGCAAACTACCCCAATTGTTCGGATGGAGTTGAGTAGGGGCAACGTTGAGCTTCCGCAAAACCCCCATTGTAAACTTGTCAAAGGGCAGGCACACGTGTAGCTTCATAAACATACAAGCGTACATGTAAAAGAAGTCGTCCTCGAACCCTTCACGGCCATTGCAGACCGAATCAATACCGCTCACTCGCTCGACGGACATAGCGTTGATATCGGCACCCCTCTCAAATAAGTAAACGCTCGCCAGCCACGACCGAAGGAGAGCAGTTCCTCACCCCCTCATGGACCCACTCATACCCCCCCCTCTTCGGCCATGATGACTCGGCGTGCTCACTAGCCGGATCCTCCCGGACCTCCCTCTCCGTCTCAATATGCAGGGGCTCGGAAGAAGTGCTACAAAACTCTAACCTAAGGCCGCCGAAGCTGGCACCTGAATCCCCAGAATTTGAACCACTAGATGAGGTCGACATACCTTAGCAGCCGGCCACGAAAAAGAAGACCACACCCAAACAACTCCGGAAACGCACTCAGAGAACAAGCAGGAGCACTTCAACGCAAATCCAGCAACTACCTAAAATTTACAGCGAAGACCACATTTAAAGGCCACAAGAAAACCTTTCACCTTCAGTAAAAAAGAAAAAATCCTAAAGGCCCAAGGCCTAGCCATCACATCGCCTTGAAAATCACATCATCCAGCAGTCACATCACCCAACAGTCACATCATCCAACAGTCACGTCACCCAACAGTCACATCACCCAACAGTAACCGCTTCGAACATCACGCCAACGCGAACGGTTGTGTCATTCAGTGACAACCTAGACGGCCAAGGTCCCTTCGCAAGTGGCCGACCCAAACATGCTAGCTTGAATTCAAACCAACCAACCAAATCCCACACAAAGCGGTCAAATACATAGCGGCACAAGCACACGAACGTGCCTAGCAAAGCCGCTTAGTCTATACGTCGCTCTGTTCCTCAAGACTGGGGGCTGGTATACCCGTAGGACACAACACCTCCAATTAAAAATTACAATCACAAGGAAATACATAGCGGCACAAGCACACGAACGCTCCTCAAGACTAGGGGGTTGATGTCCCAATCACACCTTAGACGCACGTGACACAACCTAACCGAGGTTATTTCCCCAAGGTTGTTAGCGGTACACGACCACCAAACTCCCTAGGACCGAGAGCCGAGCCCCACACACTAGGAGCACCTCCAAGACCCAAAGATGTTAGCGGTGCACGGCCACCAACCAAACTCCCTAGGCCGAGGGCCGAGCCCACGACCAGAAGGTTAGGAGCGTCGCGAGAGACAAGGACGTCAGCGGTACTCGGCCTTTGTCAAACTCCCTAGGCCGAGTACTAATCCCAGCACACCAAGACGCCTCAAACCTACCAGGTCACAAACCTGACGGCCCCTAGTCAGCGGCAACCTGAGCTAGCCAAGGTAGCCCCAAGTAACCAACCCCTCAGATCTGCATGGCCGAATACCGAATCCCCCTTACTAGGAAGGAGCTTATCACCCATACTCGTAACCAACACTCATTGCATAACAACCCTCAGGGGCATATTGGTATTTTCACCCCATGCCAATAAACCCCAAGAAAGGTAAATAGGTATTTGGGCCTCCAAAGCCCATTGCAGGTAGGACCCACAAGTAAAATAGTATATATAGAACGTTATCCCATGCATTGACTACGCATTGATATATTCTCTGAAAGTTCTGACATCACCAATGCTAACTTAGCCATCGAAGTGTCTTTCGCAGGTCCCCTGCGCCGCCCCTTGTATCTGACCGAAGTGAGAGAAGACAACTAGAGACCAGATATCCGAGTACCTCAGTAGATTTGTGGATTACAGCTTGGCTCTATAAGAACAGAAGCAAAAAGTATTTTTGATAATAATGCTTTTAGAGAATGGTACGATTTTAATATTTAGAAGAAAGTATTCCTGATAATAATTAGAATCAATTATATGAATAATATGTTATAATTACGATCTTTATGTGACAAAAAATATGATTCTAGTAATTACAAGCAATATTTCGTTAATAATTATAATCAATACTGTAGATATTATGCAACGATTTAATAAGACCAATTCCTTCCCCATATATTTTTTTTTTATAATTAAAGACTAGAATCTCAATCGTACCCCAATGGGCCTATATAAGTACAAAATTTCTCTAATACAAGGGACAGAAAAATATTCGAAAAACCCTATCTTTTTTTTTATTATAGATCACACACACAAAAAGGGGTCACCTTAAGGTAAAATTTCTTTGCTCGTAATGCTTTTCATGATTCTCGTATAACATCACATATATGATCGTTTTAATTGTTGTATGATTAAATGTGTTCGGGGTCCTCATGTTAGATGATTTTGGGTTTATCATTGATGTGTTCAACCTTTCTCTTTTCCTTTATTTTTTATCTTGGTACTTAAAAAGGTGTATTTCGTAGACTTTAGTTCTCTAAAAAAATAATAATAAATAAATAAATAAAATAAAAAATTATATTTTCTTTTATATAAGTTGTGAATGTCATGTCAAGTCTCGGACTTGCTTGATAAT
>Ga0214545_1011559_pt1 | contig 12108 bp, 21 predicted proteins | sample CNSS4metaG_FD_160064 | JGI IMG/M metagenome (GOLD analysis project Ga0214545, IMG submission 160064) | Root nodule microbial communities from cowpea collected in UCLA plant growth center, Los Angeles, California, USA - CNSS4 | ecosystem: Host-associated > Plants > Roots > Nodule | place: USA... | reverse complement strand
ATCTCTCTATAAAATATATATATATATATATATATATATATATATATATATATATATATATATATATATATATATATATATAAAATTAAATATGTTTTTTATCCCTTAACTTTTAATGAAAATTAGAATTAGTCATTCTTCGAAACTTGGACCAATTTAGTCTTTCATTTTTAATAAATTGGTGAATTTAGTCCTTTAAACCAAATTTTGTTAAGTTTATTTTAAACGTGTTTCTATGTAAATATTGAAGCGAAAAATGAGTTAAACGTTGTAAACAATTCAAATACTATCATGAAATGTGTTTAAAATGTCAAATAAACTTAAAACAAATTGGTTAAAAGGACTAAATACACACATTTTCAAAGTTGAGGGATTAAATTAGTCCAAAGTTTCGAGAAGGAACTATTTTCAATTTCTACTAAAAGTTAAAAGACCAAAAACATATTTAACCCATATATATATATATATATATATATATATATATATATATATATATATATATATATATTTGTGTGTGTATATATATATATATACACACACACAAATTCATATTTTAAATTGTAATTATTTATTTTAAAATTTTATTTAATTCTTTATAAATTTTTTAAATTCGTATTATTTAATTTTAATTTTTTTATCACTTCAAATTACAAAATTATTCTATTTTTTCATCAAGAATATTTTGGTAAACTTCAAATTTTATTTATTTTCACAATTTTTTATCTATCGCATCAATAAACTTATTCATTAATTTTCACCAAATTTATTTTTAAATCTATTGAGGATTAGACTAAGGTTCATGTGCAATTAGAAGGGGACAATGAAGCTAAGGTTGAGGTTTATATGGGTCTGAGTGAGGGTCATGCTCAAGATGATATCCATTTTGAAGAGGATCCTCAGGCTCAGGTCGAGGTTGTTTGAGTAGTGTCAAGTTGAAGATGATGTCCACTTTGAAGAGGACCCTCAAGCTCAAGTTTAGGTTGATGTGGGTGTGAATGAGGGTCATGTTGAGGTTGATATGGGTGGGGAGGGTGATAATGAAGACAATGGGATCGAGGAGAGTGTGTATGAACCTAATGTTCAGAAGGAAAATGATGTGGAGGAGTTTGATGTCAGTGGTTGGGATGAGTCCATAGGGAATTCTCTTAATGAAGATGAACTAATAGATGTTAGTATCCATAATGAAGAAGGTCAAGATGACTCTTAGGAAGGTAATGATGATGTGGATGTGGAAGTTGGGATTGGTGAAGTTGATTTAAGTGGACTAAGTGCTTATCACAATCATGTGTAGGATAGGGGTTTATCTAACACTAACTGGGAATTTGAGAGTTTAAATAGTGTTGAATATAGGGATTCCTTTAGACAAGATAAAGACAATTATGGAAAGTTTGGTATTTTTTCAGTGCGCAAAAGTGTGGAAGACTATAAGTGGGAGGTTGGGACATACTTCACAGAAAAGGAATAATTTGTAGAAGCTATAAGAACTTATGGTGTGCATAATGATAGGAAATTGAAGATTTTTAGAAACGACAAATGAAGAGTGTGTGTTAAATGTTTAGGGGCAAAGGGTACATGTAATTGGTATGCTTATTGTGCTTATAGAGGTGCGCAGAGTAGTTGGCAATTAAGAAGAATAATCAACCACTATACCTGTAGAAGGGAATTTATTATCAAGTTGATGACTTCAAAATGGTTTAGTCAGAGGTTAGAAAAAGAGTATAAGAGACAATCCTAAAATAAAACTCACAAACATAAGAAACAAAGTTGGAAGGAAATGGAATATGGGCATCTGGAGGTCTACTGCTCATAGAGCAAAAACAATGGCATATAACGATATTGAAGGTTCCTTTAGGAACAATATAAAATGGTATATGATTATGCACATGAGTTGTTAAGGTGAAATCTTGGATCTACTGTAAAAGTTAGTGTAGAAGACAATAAGGGTAATAAAACTTTCAGGAGACTGCATGTGTGTTTAAAGGCTTGTAATAATAACTTTGTAAGCTATAGACCTATTATTGGGTTAGATAGATATTTTCTAAAAGGAAAATATGGAGGGGAGTTGTTATTAGCTATGGCAAAAGATGACAATGATCAAATGCTTCAATTGGCATACTCCGTGGTTGATTGATGATCTTTTAGGTCCTGAAGTTTGTTCAGGAATAACTTTCATGTCAAACCAATAAAAATTGAGTTTCTTTCCCTGAATCTGTTTTTTCTATATTTCCATTTTTTTGTACTGCCTTGTACTCTTAAGTGAGTGTTATTTTATAGGGTCTACTGTCAACATTACAAGAATTATTGCTTGGGCTAGAACAATGCAAATTTCAGGAAAAAATTTCTTGGGAAAAATCTCAAATGACTGTTATGGAAGGCATCAACATGTACTCACCCTCAAGCTTGGGAAGCAATCATGAGAGACATGAAAGATCTAAATGAAGATGCCTTTAAGAATTTGTTAGCTATTCCACCAAGCAGGTTTTCCATACATTTTTCTAGTAATTTCTCAGCTACTAACAACTACTAAAGTACTAACTATTACCTTTCATTTTCATGTTTTCCACTAGATTTTGGTCGGGGTCCAAGTTCACAGGAAAAGCTATATGTGACACACTTGTCAGCCTAGAACAGAGACCCCTAGTTAGGCACTAAGTGAACCACAAACGCAACCAACATATGACCCACCATGTGCCCCACCAACAAGACAACAAGTGAGACAATTCCACAGCCACCAACTAAGACACTTTCACAGCTAGCAACTGAGACATCAGGTAAGACAGTTCCACAACCATCAACTGAGACACTTTCACAGCCAGCAACTGATGTAAGACCCATGAAATTAGTTAATTAAATAATTAATTAATTAATTAATTAATGTGATTTGAAAGAGCCTTTATGGCATTAATTGTTGTTAGGTGTGATGTGGAAAAGTGCTAGCTCAAATGGTTGAGAGTACTTTAATTGTGTGAGAGGACTTGGGTTCGAGTCCTATGTATGCCAATTATATGTTGTATGGTTTATTTATTATTTTTTTTGGTAATGGAATTGTGAATGGTGAGTGATAGTATAATCATAAGATTATAATGGTTATCACCAAATGTGATTTGGCATGGTGGTTATGTTTTGTTCTTGTGAGTGGAGGTCACGGGTTCAAACCTTGATGGGCATAGAGTAAGCTTTATTTTTGCTAACTATCAACTGTGGTATGAATGTGGAAAGGTAGAGAGAACCTATAGCAGCCAAGAGGGTTGGGAAAACCATAATAAAGCCCAATTTCGTTTTATTTTTAAAACCCATTTTTAAGACACCTATAAAAGGCAAAGTTTAGGTAAAAAGAAGGGTTTCTGCAATTGTTTTGTGGCAGCTTGAGAGGAGAACGAAATTGGAGAGTGAGAGGTTGAGTTGGGTGTGCAAGGGCTGAATCAAAAGGGAAATCGTGAATCAAGGGGTCCTGTCTTCACAATTTTTGATTACACATTCCAGGTTAGGGGAGCTGAACCCAAAATTCGTGTTGTTGCATATATGGTATGTTTTTGATGAAATTATATGCTAAAATTGGTGATGCATATGATGGAAATAGGGGGTTGTGAATTTGGTACTGCTGTGTTTTTGAATTTTGGACTAAATGCATGAAAAAGAGGGGTTATACATGGTTTATGCGGGAATGGGGTGGAACCTGGAAATTTGGGGATTTTATGGAGTCTATACTATGCCAATGTGAAGTTGCAAACCGTGTAAATTGTTTTGGTATGCTCAAATTCTGTTTGGTATGTTTTGTTGTGCGAATTGAGCAAAGTTGGAGTAAGTCGAGTGCGTGATCAATGAAGGAGTCTGCATTTCTCGCTCAGGCGAGCTTGGCTCGCCTAGGCGAGATTAGCAGAGACGCATAACCTAAGCGAGATAGTAAGGGAGTTGCGTGTGTTGAGCGCGACTTCTCGTCCAAGCGAGGGTTTTGTGGGTTTTGAGCGAACCTAGGTCTCACCCAGGCGAGATGGCCTCGCCTAAGCGAGATGTCATGGCCATGCGTGGTGCTTTGTTTGTATTTTAGCCCAAGCGAGTCTGAAATGGGTGTTTGGGCGAGAGATGATCTGGCCTAAGCGAGGGGATCTGGCCTAAGCGAGGGGATCTCGCCTAAGCGAGATAACGTGCTATTGTTGCTGATTTAAACTCGCTCAAGCGAGGTGGATTAGCCTAAGCGAGACTGAGGGTCTAGCTTGGACGAGAGGTTCCTAGCTTAAGCGAGTTTATGCGAATTACTATGTTTCTATGTGCTTGTGAGTGTGTTGTGGCTGTTTATACCAAGGTTAGGTTGTATATGCATGTGGTGTGATGTTTGGGCTTGAAGGACTAAGTCCAATAGGGGTCTGGGATGTGCTTGGTGGTTGGACACATGATGGGCATGGAACTGGTTGAGTTCCCGTCGGCTACTAATGAGCGAGGAGTCCTTAGTATGGTGATTGCATGTGTCGGGCGCTCGATGGGCAAGGAACTGTATGTTCCCGTCGGCTACTATTGGGCGAGGAGTCCATAGTATGGTGATTGCGTGCGTGCCAGGATCCAAGTGAGAAGACTTGGATGATTTACTACAGACGAGGAGTCTGTAGGGCAGGACTATGAGTGGGATAGGCTCATAGGGTTGGACCACGAATGAGTTAGTTTCGTGGAAGCACAGGGAAGTCCCAAGACCTAGTTTAGGCATATGACTCATGAAGGATTATGAGGTTATGGTGGGATGATTTGAAAAGTATAAGAATTTAGTTATGCTATTTTGGGTTGGGAAACATATTTATATTCATGTTTATTTATATATATTGTGCATAGCTCACCCTTTCTCTGTGTGTGTGGCGATAATCGGATAACTTGTTATCCGGAAGCAGATGATGTGACAGGTGGGTCAAGAGATGCTTAGACTCGGAGCGAGGGCTAGCAGGGGATATCTTTGTATATACATATAGTATATGTTTATGATTTTGTTTTGAGAATATTATGTAAACCTGGCGGGAGCCGTTGATTTTGTATTTCAGTTTTATGAATTATGAACTCCCGGTTTTATAGTTTTGTATATTAAAGTTTTGAATTTCCTGTGTTTTGGGAAATAATTTATAATAAATGCGACAATTATTGTGTTTTGAATTTTTATTTATTTAATATCAGTAATATTCCTTAGAGATGTTACAACTGAGACATCAAGTAAGACAGTTCCACAACCACCAACTGAGACACTTTCACAGCCAGCAAATGAAACAACAAGTGAGACATTTCTACAACCACCAATTGAGACACTTTCATAGCCAGCAACTGAGATAACAAGTGAGATAGTTCCACAACCACCAACTATGAGACTTTCACAGCCACCAAATGAGACAATTTCACAAGCTCTGCATGATCCCCCACTACAACACACCAGCCAAACTCATTCAGGTTCTGCACAACAAACACATCCACCACGAAGACTATCTACGAGAACTTTGGGAAGAAAAGAATTACCATATAGGAAGGCAGCAGTTTGGAAACCATGATTGCTTATTCTTAAAGATTTTGAACTTGTAAGATGTATTTATTATGTACTTGTTGGTATTTTGAAAGCCACACTTTTTGGAACTTCATGATATATTATGCAGGGTATTTTGAGATGTATTTTGCTTAGAACTGGACCTATTAATATCATTGTGAATTTGACAAATTATGCAGTACTAGGCACATTATATAGAACTTTATGTTGTATTCAACAATGCATGTGCTCTATTAATATGACTGAATTTTTCAAATTGTTTATAGGAATCACGGATTGTGTGTTGTGTAATTTATCGAACTATTTAAATCAAGTATAACTTACAAGTAATTTCACCAACATTTGGAACCTGTAATTTGTTTTTCAATTCATATAAACAAAACAATTGTCCTTTTAATCATTGAAATCAATTGCAATAGCCATGTTTTTAAGTGAGAATTCAGATTTTATGTTGCTATGTACATCCCATTCATTATATCAATTTGAACCATATTTTATCACCTCAATTCACACCAAATTTATCTAATATGCTTCTCTTTATATTCGTATACAGTTATCAACAATAATGTAACAATTCATTAACAAATGAAACTTCCCATTTGTTTCATATTGCAGTAAATTACAACTTCACTCCACAAAATACAATCATTCCTCTTTACAACACATCTAACTCACTACAACCATTCAACGAATTTTAAACAACACAGATACAAGGATGATGTTAATTAAACCCAAAAATAATATTATCCCAACTAAAAAGTTAACCCTCTTTTCAGAATCTATCATGGCTCTCTCCATATCACAAATATTTTTGCTGTGTTTTCTAATAGTTGCACCCTTTTCATCCAAATTATCTTCATTACACCATTTGAAGTAATTGTATCTTTTCAAATCTTCATTTCCACTACATTGTTAAAAAAGCCATCAACAAATATCCCCTTAACCACGAACAATAATCTAAGACCAAAATGAATGAAAACCATAACTTAAACCTTATAGTTAGAACAATCCCAAAATTGTTTCCCACCATTCTTCACTGTTCTTGCCACCCTCTACACTTGCAGATCCACTGAATGACCCACACCAACCACGAGGAGAAGACATGCTGTGGTTTTGTGACCCATAGAACAAGAAGAACAAGGATGACTACGACTTCAACCACCAACTCTTCAGCGAGACATCTCTTGCTCTACGATGAAGATGAATACGAAAATGGAGATCAGGGCAAAAGGAAGATATCCATTTTAAAGAAATCAATGCACACGTAACAATAAAAATGTCACTGTACAATTACGATTTGTGACACGTATAAGTTATCCTATGCCACATCACCTCACTCTTAACGACATCTCTCAACAATTAACGGGACGGATTGCATTAATACAAATTAACAAATTTGCATACTAAATTAAAACAATTAAAAGAGGGTAGCATTTTAAAACTTTGGAATGAAAGTGAGTATATTCCAACTAATTAAGCCTTCAATTATAGATTACGTACACCAAACATATAAAAATATTTTATTTAAAAAATAATATAAAACTAAAAATAATATCAATATTAAATTTTAATTGTTAAAACTAGTGGAAACAAGCTCTCACGCTTCATTTTTCCGTATTTTTGTAATTTAAAAATGCAATTTTAAACAAAACACAATTGTAAAAGAATGATTTAAAAATTAAAAGTGAGGAAATTAGTCAGTTATATTCCGTGAGAAAGATGAACAATTATTTTTCAGATGAAGGGGTAGTTAAAGAAAAGTTATATCCTATTTTACTAAAAGATAAAATTGTTAAATAAAAAATAAGATTAAATATGGTTAAAAAAATGGAATAGTTTATACAAAATTCCAGAATTGCTGTTCTTCCACTGTTAATGCCAATCAAATAAACCTGTTCCTTCTTTCCAAATAAACCAATTCCTTTTACTTCTTCCAAAATGTTTTCAGTTTCTTCACACTCCCTCACTCACACTCACACAACCATGTCTCAATCTGCTTTCTTCAAATTCAGTTACCACAAACCTCACCATCACACCCCTCTCCTCTTCCCTAACCATCTTTCTATCGCACCGCCGCTTCTCCGCACCACAGCCGCTTTCCGCAGAAATGCTGCGCCAGATCCACCTCTCGGTTTCCCCGGCGCCGCCGATGTCATCGTCGTTGGTGCCGGCGTCGCCGGTTCGGCTCTCGCCTACACCCTCGCCAAGGTGCCTCTTCCTATTTCCATCCTCGCGCCACGTCACTTGTTGTGTTTTTTTGGTTAAATTATTCATTCGCATGTCTTGAATTTTTGAATCTTCCAGTAGAGATTTCCATATAGTTCTTTATGTTTGAAAGTTTGTAATTGAAATCATGAGTTTATAAATTAGTATAATTGGGCCTCAAGCTTATTGGACGCATAATATGCATAAAAGTTTAACATGTTTTTTAACACTCTTTTATTTCTTATAATTTACTTGAAATTAAAATATAGAAAAGAAACCTTAAATAACGATTCGTATTTTTTTTTTCAGTAAGTTTTAACGGATACAAAAATGTGTCCGAAAGCGTAGTATATTATGATTTTGCAGTAAAGTTCTTTCATGATCATAAATTTAGTTTTATGCATAGGTTAAAAATTATTTTTGGAGGAGTTGATAGACAAAGATTATACTAATTAATTTATATAAAAATTTAATTTAATTTATTTCAGTTTTTACTTTTTATCATTATTTATCTAAAAAAATTTAACTCAATGAATAAACGATATTGCCGAGTGATTTGCTAAATAGTTGAATTTTGTAGTGAAGTGCATTTATTTATGGAATACTAGTAAAATTCTAATTAAAAGGATTATAAATTTAGAAATTTAATTACGACCTTTAAAAGTCTATTGACTTGTTTAAAACTTCTAAGTAGCTTTAGCATTAATGTGTTACAAATATAGATTGGTTGGAAGTATGCATGATGGTGTGATGAGACAATAATGGGCAAAGTTGCTATTTTGGATTTTATGGTGGAGGTTGCCATGCTTAGAGTTCTGACAATAACTAGTATTTGAATTTTTCAAGTGTTAACTAGATTTTATGAGTCTTCTTTTTCTTGGTCATCTACTTTTCCTATATCATGTTCTGTAGTGCCTCCTATTCTTAATATAGAAGGTAGGACTACAATAATCCGGGATAAAGGATCTCAAATTGGAATTCGGTTGTTATCCTTACAGAAGATAGCGTTGTATATCTACATCGGTGGTGATTTTCATGTTTGTGTTAAATTTTGTCACCATTTTATATATTTGGATTTTCAAAAGCTGTTCAACCCATTGTCTTCGTCTCTCTCCCTTGCTTTGACTCGGGGAAATTATATTAATACAATAGGGGAAAGGAATGCTTTGGTTGGTTAGTATCGAAATCTTCAGTAAGAGTATATGTATTAAATTTTTTGAAGGAAGGACGGCGTGTCCATGTTATTGAGAGAGACTTAAGAGAGCCAGACAGAATCGTTGGTGAACTTCTCCAGCCAGGAGGATATCTAAAGCTAATTGAGTTAGGGTTAGAAGGTATGTATCAAATTGGCTAGTAGACAAGATTATTCCAAGACTTTGGTTGGATATGGTCCGTTTTCTGAACATATATTTTATACATGCGCAAATTCCCAATTGGCACTCACATTACATTGAAATGAAACTTATAACTATTACCATGTTTGAAGACTGTTATGCGTTTTTTGCTTTGTTTGCCTTGTGCTAAATATTCATTTTATTCATATCCTTTTACAATTTGTTAAACCGGCCTAGTTTTGCTTTTCTTTAATTATATTAATTAATTTTTTCACTGCCTCTTTGTGCTTGTATATGTGGTAACCTATATCATAAACAGAGTCTTATCCCTTCAAGTGGTTATGCTTTCCTCATCACCCAACAATAGCAAAACAAATCAACAAGCCCCTGATGAAATTAGGTATTTTCATCTGTATGGATCAATGTCATTAGACTTTGTCTGAAGCTAAATGGTAAATCCATTTATGTTAAGGCTTTACTTTATGGATCCACTTATCACATCCTCTTGGTCTTTAGACATGACTTAGCCATCTTAAGCATCCTTTGTCATCTCCCCAATAAGGGCTACTTCAATTTTCCCTTGTATTCATTCGTTCCTCTTTTAATCCTAAACTTGTATTGTTTTCCTCTACTCACCCTCTGTGGCATGTTCATCCTATGTAGACCTGGTTTTGGATCATGTTGGCATTTTCTGCATAACATTTACTAATTGAAGTCTTATTGCTCCACTCAGAAACCATATGCACTTTCATGACGTTACTTAAGCAGGGAAAAGAATATAAAATCATTTCTGATAATCAATATTATGTTTCTTAATGTATTATGCACTGAAATTAGCTTATGTTTAATTGTGGTGGAATTAAGCTTGTTGAGATACCATTCTCATATTTCCATGTGCTGTGTATATCCTTGTCAGACTGTGTTGATCAAATTGATGCACAAAGGGTGCTAGGCTATGTTCTTTTCATGGATGGGAAAAAAACTAAGCTGCCTTATCCTTTGGAGAAGTTTCATGCTGAAGTGGCTGGCAGGAGCTTCCATAATGGACGTTTTATACAGATGATGAGAGAAAAAGCTGCTGCTCTGCAATTGTAGTCCTTAATATATTTTGATTGTTAATTTAATTATTAAAATTATTTACAGGGCCAGAAAATAAGCCTAAAAACTACTAATTTTTAATTGAAATTATTGTCTGGTTTGTTTACTGTTCAGTGTACGAATGGAGCAGGGCACTGTGACATCTCTTCTTGAACAGGATAACAAAACTGTTGTAGGGGTCCAGTACAGAACTAAAGGTGGTGAACAACTTAAAGCATATGCTCCCCTCACAGTTATTTGTGATGGCTGTTTCTCAAATCTGCGTCGGTCTCTCTGCCACCCCAAGGTTGAAATGTCTTCTAAATAGTTGAGTGACAATACTTTCCTTTTAGTGACACCATATATCGTGCTTATGATCAATTCAGACACAGTTTGTAGATGTTATGAAATCTGGAGGATTTGATTCATCAGTTTTGCACAAGTTTTGGCTCTCCTAATATGTTATTAGCCACTTGCCAGGTTGAAGTATCCTCCTCTTTCGTGGGTTTAGTTCTGGAGAATTGTCAACTCCCATTTGAAAATTATGGGCATGTTATTCTAGCTGATCCTTCCCCTATCTTATTTTATCGTATCAGCAGCACTGAGGTTCGCTGCTTAGTTGATATACCAGGTCCTAAAGTCCCTCTTATGTGGAGCGGAATGGCCAATTATCTGAAGACTACAGTTGCTTCCCAGGTATCTGTTATGATCCTGCATGTGCTTGACATGTGTGTAGTCCAGATGTGATTTATCAATCATTACTTGTAGTATACAAGTAGCCAATTTTACTAGTTTCAAAGAAGCAAAAAAGTTTATTCCTACTTTATCTTCTTTGTATCTGGTGTAATTTACAGATTCCACCTGGGCTTCAGGATGCTTTCCTATCTGCAATTGATAGAGGAGATATTAGAATCATGCCTAATGGTAGCATGCCAGCTGAACCAAATCCTACTCGGGGAGCAATGTTAATTGGTGATGCTTTCAACATGCGTCATCCTTTGACTGGTGGAGGAATGACAGTGGCACTGTCTGATATTGTTTTGCTGCGGGATCTTATCAAGCCAGTTGGTGACCTGAATGATGCATCCTCACTATGCACATATCTTGAATCCTTTTACATCTTGCGCAAGGTGAGTAGCTTTTACATGTTGGGTTATATATTATTAAAGGCTTATATATTAGTCATATAGGCTTTGATTCCACATCATGAATCAACTATTTCACGGGCTTAAGCTGGAAGGTGAAGACTAAAGGCACATGAATGGTTTATACTGCATTTCTAACCTTAAAATAACAACCAAAATTTAGAGATTTTAATCTTGAAAGAGACTTTACCTCATGACTTATGCTGTTTGCAGCCTATGGCATCCACCATAAATACTTTGGCAGGTGCTCTGTACAAGGTCTTTTCAGTTTCACCCGATGATGCCAGAAAGGAACTGCGCCAAGCATGTTTTGATTACTTGAGCCTTGGAAAAATATTTTCTGGTGGACCCATCGCTCTACTCTCTGGCCTAAACCCTTACCCTTTGAGTTTAATTCTTCACTTTTTTGCTGTTGCATTCTATGGGGTTGGCCGTCTGCTCTTGCCATTCCCTTCATTTGAACGCATGTGGGTTGGAGCTCGAATAGTTTTCGTGAGTTATTCCTTCCACCCATCCATTTAATTTCTAGTCATGAAATTTGTCTTTTGGCACCTTACACAGTGATATTGTTGTTTATTGATAAGTTTCACCATAACATGTTTTCCTTGTATTGTACAAGTTTGAATAAGATAACAGTTGTGCACTAATTTGATCATTCAGCAACAAATTCCACAAAAAATTGCATAATTGTTGTTTCAACGTTCTTTCATTCCATATTTACAGAATGGGGGTTTCTTCTGCAGTGTCCATAATCATTATCTTAGTACTGTATGTTAACAGTGATATATCTTTCAGTGTGCGTTTGGCATAATATTTCCAATCATCAAGGCTGAAG
>Ga0214545_1011554_pt1 | contig 12115 bp, 8 predicted proteins | sample CNSS4metaG_FD_160064 | JGI IMG/M metagenome (GOLD analysis project Ga0214545, IMG submission 160064) | Root nodule microbial communities from cowpea collected in UCLA plant growth center, Los Angeles, California, USA - CNSS4 | ecosystem: Host-associated > Plants > Roots > Nodule | place: USA... | reverse complement strand
TGTGGGGGTGAGTACCTCACCCACAAAATAATGAAAATGGCAAAAAGGAAGAAAAAAAAATGATGAAAGAGTTTTGAAAAAAAATAGAAAAAAAATGATTCTTTTGTCCAAAAGAGCAACAAATGAAAAGGATTTGTTTTTGAAATTATGCTCCATTATTCTTCCTACATTACTATTTCGAAAACCCAAAAATCCTAAATTTTTTCCTACCTTTGCCTTGACCCCATTATAACCTGTAAAAAGTCCTCATGATCTTTGAATGAATATTTTTCTGAAAGTTTGTGAATATTAGAGTCTTGTTAAGTATTATGAGAGTTTTACTTGCATGAGTATTTTGAGTGAAAATAAAAGCCAAAACACTTGAACGAATTTTGGAGAGAGAATATACACTTTATCTTGAGTGATATCTTTCAAATTTGATTTTCTTGTAAATTCAAAAGATTAACTCTTGTGTGAAAAACATAATATTTCCGTTTGTATTTGCATGATAACCTGATTTCTAGAATATTGATTAAAGTTTCGAGTAAGGTTCATTCCTTTGATCCAGTGTAAATATGAAATAAAATACCTTAGAACAAGTTTTGAAATTGCTCAATTTTGCCCAAGAGTGCAAAAGGATAAGTGTGTGGGTATGATGAGTGCGTACTTTTGTCCTTATTTAATGTTTAAATATGGGTATATTTAATTAAATTTGTGTGTTTAAAGAGTGATTTAATTGATAATTTTGATAATTAGGTCGTTTGAGCTTGTATGATAAAAAATGTGTTAAAAAGTGATTTTTAGCTGCACAAATTATTTTGGATATTTTAACGTTTGTTGATGCAGTTGGAGTTAAGATTAAGCTCATTCAAGGTGGGAAAATAAATTGATTGAAGTTATAGAACACCTTTAAATAAGGCTAAAATCAGCAAGTTTTGGAAAAATCACCTTTGCACCCCATACATTACTTATACACTCCCCTCTTTCCAAATGGGCTACAGAAAACCTACTTCTACACCCCTAGTTTTTACTAAGTTGCACCTTTCAAACCACTTAAACTCCACTTAATCAGATGTTGCCATGTGGCAATCCTCAACTTTCAAATTTGTCCAACCACATGATGACACATGTCATAATCCAACACTCAAATTCAGCCAATGAAGTAGTGCCTACCACCGTCAGCCATTGATGTCAGACACCACAACAGCGTTCAGCTACCACAGTTGGATCTTCATCTCGATAGTGCAGTATCACTCCTCTCACGTTCACAAACAAAAGTCATCATGGCACCATCGCACCTCAACTCACCTGCATCGTGAACCACCATCAACGTAGATCAGCATTACATGGAAGCCAAGAAAACGCAACAACGGAAGTGCCTCCACGCACCACTGATCTGCGCGAACTTGCAACCATCGTTCGCAACACCACTATCGCACAATGCGCAGCTTCATCTTTAGTGCAACAAAGTCGCTGAAATAACGCAGCAGCCACCTTAGTTCCATCCTTGTACCTCGTTGTCGCTGGAGAAGACGCCACCGTCCATGACAGCAGGACCTGCAGTTTTCGACGCTAATATTCTCCCTCGCGAGCACACAAATCATGAAACATGGTAGCACCTGCACTTGCGAGTCAGCCTTGCACCTTGCGAAAACCACCACCGTGACTAAGGCATCATCATCTCCATCGTAGTTGAACCATGCCTGAAGTTGACCACGAACCAGAGCTGGCATACGCGACTTCACCATTGCAGCATCAACCATGGAAACTGTGCCACCACCGTTCATCGTTCACGCCTGCGGTAGTTCGAGCAACAAGGAGCAGTCGTCATTGCACCTACGGCAGCAACAAGGATAGGGGAGCAAACCCTAATTCTCGAGAGAGAACTCTACCACGTGGCAGTCTCTCAATGGACACTGAAATGGTAAAATAGTCAAATCTGGTCAAAAGTCAAAGATCGGTCAAAGGAGAGGGGTTTAAGTGCAAATATTCATCTTTTTGGATTTCCCAGCAAATTTGGAGTATAGGATTGAAAATAGCTTATTTAGAAAATTAATGCCAATATTATTTGGTGATAATTTATCAGATATATTTAAATAATTTATTTATTTAATTATATCATAAATTATTAATCAACTATATTTGTTAAATATTTTTAAAACTAACTATCTCTCCAAATATTTTTAAAATCACTATAAAGATAAATAATATTTTATCTTTATTTAAAAGATATTTGAGAGGTTTTAGTAACCAAAAAGCCTAGTCCAAGTCCTATATAAAGAGAGCAAGGGGAAAGCAGAAAGACAAGCTCAAGACTTCGGAGTTTTTGAACCCTTAGATGGGCCTAATTTCGTTTCCTTTTTCTCTCTATTCTTCTTTCTATTTTTATTTTACTTTTGCATTCTATGGATTGCTAAACTTCTTGGGTTGATTCCATTATAATTTCATTATGGATTATGAGGTTAGAATGAAATAGTTTCTTTGTTCTTTTTATTATTGTTGAGGTTTTCATTCATTTATGTCTTTTATCTTTGAATCTCTTTTTATCTTTTCTATTTCTTTCTTGTTTATCTTAATCCTCCTATATTTTTATTATTTCATTTGACTAACTCTTTCGTATAGTTTTATAAGAACTAATTTGTTACAAATCAATTCCGTGTTCGTTGGGAGACGACTTAGGGTTAACTTTACCCTTTTCTATTTCCTTAACTACTATCTTAGCAATACTGAAGTTGCTATAGTTTAGTAGTATGAATTTGATCGTGTCAACGACAGTGTTATAAAATTTGAATGAGTTTAATCTTAACTTCAACTGCATCAACAAACGTTAAAATATCCAAAAATAATTTATGCAGCTAAAAATCACTTTTTAACACATTTTTTATCATACAAGCTAAAACGGCCTAATTATCATAATTATCAATTAAATCACTCTTTAAGGACACAAATTTAATTAAATATACCCAGAATTAAACATTAAATGAGGGCAAAAATATGCACTCATCACTGACCAACAATCAGTTTTGTTTAAAGATGATGATGATATTAATGTGGTCTTCAACAGATACGAAAATGCTAACACAATGTTTCTAGCTTGGTTTGAGGCTAACCAAATTTATACAGAAGGAAAATATTTGACTTCTTATGAATTTCCAAGCAAATTTGTGTGGTTTGCTAAAGAAAAAGAATGGAAACCAAGGAAGAAAGGATATAACATTAGTAGACTTACTTATATTCCTCCTGACTTTGGAGACCTTTATTATTTGAAGATATTACTAACCATTCAAAAAGGTTGCAATGGTTATGACAGCATAAAGACCATTGATGGTAAATTTTTTGAAACCTACCAAGAAGCTTGCTATGCTTTGGGATTGTTGGCTAAGGACAAAGAATATATTGATGCAATCAAAGAAGTAAGTGAATTTGCTTTTGGCTATTAACTTAGAAGACTATTTGTTACTTTATTGTCCATGAATACAATTTCAAAACCTGATGCAGTTTGGAATTCTACTTGGACTGTCTTATGTGATGGAATTTTGTACCAAAAAAGAAAAGAGTTGAACTTACCAGGTATTGTATATTGTCATTTCTTTAAATGGATAGAAATATAATTTACGATTGCATTAACTTTTTGATGCAGGTCTTCAAATTGAAGATGTTGAATTACAGAAAATTTGTCTACTTCAAATACAAGAAATGATAATGTCAAATGGTAGATGTTTGAAAGATTATCCTTCATTACCTCAACTTGATATTTCAGATCTACATACATTCCAGAATAGATTTATTGTTGATGAGTTGTAGTATAATAAAGAAGACATGGCCAAAGAACATGAAATTTTGTTAAAATCACTCAATGATGAACAAGTTCATGTATATGAGGATATCATGACAGCAGTTCTTTCAAAAAAGGGAGGATTCTTCTTTTTATGCTCTTGAGAAATATTGATCAAGCAAAAGGTCTTTGCAATGGCACAAGATTGCAAGTTAACCATTTAGGCAAAAATGTAATTTTTGCAATTGTAATTATTGGAAAAAACATTGGTGACAGAATTTTTATACCAAGCATGGATTTAGTTCCATCTGATTCAAGGTTGCCTTTCAAATTTCAAAGAAGACAGATTCCAATATCCTTATGCTTTGCAATGACGATTAACAGAAGTCAAGGTCAAACGCTTTCTAGAGTTGGATTGTATCTTCCATATATGTTGTTATTTCTAAAGTAAAAACCAAAAAAGGATTGAAAATACTTATACTGGATAAAGATGGAAATGTCACGAACACAACTAAAAACATTGTGTACAAAGAAATTTTTGAAACTCTTTGGCAAAGAAGAGATTATAGGTATGTAATTTATTATTGTTGATATGGATTTTAACTTATTTGTTTGTATAAACATGGATAAACTTATTTATCTTTTTGCTTCTTTTTCAATTGTTATCTTTCAAAGTATTGCATGTTGTGTTTTGGACTGGAGCAAAATCATTATCAAAAATCAAGGCTTAGAAGGAAGATGGTGCTACAAGAAAGGTTGAATTAAAGAAGTAATAAACACTAATGTAACATTGTAACATCTCATTGTACAAATGTAGTTTGAAAACAGCTTGACCAAAGAGGTGTAATTTGGTAACACTTCTTTATAAAGTGTTCTTCTGTAACAGTCATTTTTTTTTGTTGCAAATAAAAAAGAAGACAACAGAACAAAACAAATTAAATACAACAACAATGCTTCTGAAAGTACCAACATATCTGGTTTGATTGGACTTAACTAAGTTGAAATTGATATTTTTTACTATGTATATGTTTTTTACTCGAACTTCACAATGATAAATTATTGGAAATGTTATATAGAGGCAACCATTAATTGAGTTGGAGTTTAGTGAGTCTTCTGTTTATTACCTAATTCTTCTTCAATTGTTATCTTTTAAAGTATTCCAAGTTGTGTTCTGGACTGGAGCAAAATTATTGCCAAAATGCAAGGCTTAGAAGGAAGATGGTGCTACAAGAAAGGTTGCATGCAATAACTAATAAACATTAGTGTAAGTTTGTAACATCTCATTATACAAATGTAGTTTGAAAACAGCTTGAACAAAGAGGTGTAATTTGGTAACACTTCGTTATAAAGTGCTCATTTGTATCAGTCTTTTTTTTGTTGCAGATAAAAAAGGAGACAATAGAAGAAAAAATGAAATAGAGTAACAATGCTTCTAAAAGCAACAACAATATGTTTTTATTAGGTTCTTAATTCATTAGTTTTATGTATCATACACTTGACAATTTTTTGAAGACATCATATTTTCATCATATATATTATTGGATAGCACTCAGTGTTCATTGCCATTACCAAAAAAATTACATCTACAAAAACCCCGTGCGTTGCACGAGTAGAAAAACTAGTTCATACCTAATTGTCTTCTTGTAGGTACATGGACAAAGTTAGTGTGGACCAAGGTCGATCATCCATCTCTGGATTCATTGAACCTCAGACCATTCAACCTTCTAGAAACACACATGATCACATCAAACTTTATTTGCAAACATGGATGGTTGAGCCAAATAGAGAGATCTACTTTGCATCGTACATTGATGGGTAGGTGTTATTGCTTGTAATATTTTATGAAGTATTATTAATTATTCGACTAACTACTTTTTTTTATGATAGCTCCCATTGGAAACTACTAGTCATCATTCCAAGACAATGCATGATTGTATGGTTTTCTTCATGTCATTGGAAGATTAAATCTGCTTTGAAAAACATGTTACAAAAGTAAGTGTTATTTTTTTCACATCATCTACTCTGTTATATTAAAACTAACCTATGTAGCTACATAGTTATATTAAAATTAACCTATGTTATTAATTTGTGCATGTCAACTTATGACTTTGATATGTGATTATTTTATTTGTCATGTTAAGTGTAACAAGCAAGAATATTCATGAGAATATGGTTATAATGTCATGTCTTGGATAAGAACAATCATTCGATCTGTAATTAAAGATGATTGGATAGAGGTAATAAAATATATACCTTTCACATATTATAAATCACATCAAACTTTAAATGATGATATTCATACATAATGAAATTATATTATTTTTTTCAACGATTCAAGAATTCATCACCTCTATCGGATGACATTACCCAGACAATAAGACATGAGTGGGCAACATATCTTTTCAAAAGATGGAGTTAAGACCACCTTCATTAGAATTTTTTTCAAAAACTTTGTTGGACAAACATTTCATGATGAAACTTTTAGTTTGGTGTTAATTGTATTAGTTTAGAATACTTTAGTGTTATTAGATATAATTGTAAGTCCTAAAATGTATAAGAAATATTTAGAAACTATTCTAAAATTTTTCTGGTTTTCAGGTATGAGAAAATTGTAAAAACAACAATTAAAAAGAAACTGCATTGTTTAACGTCTAGTGGGGTTTTGACCAACGTCAAAGGACATCGAGCTTTGCACTAGCCGACGTCATTTGACGTTTGTCAATGCACCAATAGACATCAAATAGTGTAGTTTTTGCCTCCTTTTAGCACGAAAATGGACGTTAGACCCACTTACGTTGATGTCAACTGACATCTATTGTCTAGTCCCTCGACATTAACAGATGTTAGTGTATGGTTCCGATGTTAATTTTGATGTCACCCAATATTACGTCAGAGTTTGGGTACACGTCAACAGCTGAACATATCGAACATTAAAACTCTTTTTTGTGTTAGTGTCAACCCACAAAGACCCAACACCCAAATCAAACAGTGAAATTCAAATTTGCAAAGATTAATATTAGCTTCCCTTACCTTGGTTAAACTACTTCTTTTATCACAAGTGCTCGTTAGAGTTTTATTCTTAGAGGATGACCTAACTAGACAAAGAAACCCCTATTAGAAATATAAACATATCACCATGATCAAAAAAAAATAAAGATTCACTTCGGGCACATTTAAGCCACATGCATTGGAGTATAACACACATGCAAACTCAAAGAATGAAAACCTTCTAAAAAAAGGGTAAATAATGGACTTAAATGTGTAGAACTCTTCACGAGGATCAATTCTATGGTCCTTGATCTTTTAAAAGATGAAGATTGAGGTTAGAAATCTAAAGAGAATGTAGAGGAGAAATTTAGAGAGAAAGTTTAGAGAGATGATGATTTTTATAAAATGAACTTTCATTAAAAAAAACCAATGGTTTAAACCTTCAAAATGTCCCCGTTTTTGTTCCAAAATCTCAATTGGGTCCTCAAATTTTAGTCGTCCCAATTAGGTCCTTTTTTAAAAAATGTGTATTATACACGTAAGAACAGTGAAATTTAAAAACAAATGACAAGTGCTCTATATAATATTACACCACATCGATAAGCAAGCGTCATTTCACAATACAAAACGAAAAGGGCCTATTTAATACACAATTTCAAAAAATGATTCAATTGGGATGATTTAAAATTTGAGGATCCAATTGAGATTTATGAACGAAGGCGAGGACACTCTGAAGATTTAAACCAAAATCTATTTATATCCTTAACCTTTTATCATTAAAATATTCTCCCATAATATTTTTAAAAATCACCACTATTCCTAAACCATTTTCTATGTTCTCACGTTTCTTTTATGTAATAAATACTTAAAACACAAGTTTCATTTATTATTATGTTTGTCTTACAATTTATATATATATATATATATATATATATATATATATATATATATATATTATTTTTTTTTTTATGTGATTTCATTAATTCTATAAAAATAACATTCACTACAAAATTTTATATATTAGCTACAGAAAATTTCGTAGTTGATCCGTAGCTAATCTGTAGCTAAACCATTTTGTGACAGATTAACTATCAAATTGCTAGAGAATTTTTCGTAGCTAAATACAGGTAGCTAATTAGAGAGGGATCAAATCCGTAGCTAATCTGTAGCTAATTCATAGCTAATCCATCTATATTCCCTCTCTAATTGAAGTAAAAAAGTTTTACAATTTCTAGCTAATTCGTACCTAATTCATAGCTAATCCCTCTCTATTCTATCCGTAATTGAAGTGAAAAAATTTTAAAATTTCTAGCTAATTTGTAGCTAATCCGTAGCTAATCTGTCATAATTTTGTTATCGTTAATCCGTAGCTAATTTGTTGCAATTCTATTGTCGCTAATCTGTCGCAATTTTGTTATCACTAATCCGTAGCTAATTTGTCGCAATTATGTTGTCGCTAATCTGTAGCTAATATGTCGCAATTTTGTTCTCGCTAATCTGTCGCAATTTTGTTCTCGCTAATCGGTAGCTAATCTGTCGCGATTTTTTCCCCGCTAATCCGTAGCTAATTTGTCACAATTTTTCCCTCGCTAATCCGTAGCTAATCTATAACTAATTTGTTGCAATTTTTTCTCGCTAATCCGTAGCTAATTTGTCGCAATTCTTTTATCACTAATTTGTATCACAATTGATTAGTTAATTTATTGCAATTCTATTAATCTCCTACAAATATTATTTTGTTAATTGTAATTACTTAATTGTTATTCACTCTCTATTATGAGTCATGTCCATAAACCTATGTCCATAATAAAAAAAGAAGACAAAGAAAATAAATTATTCACAAAAAGTGTCTAAATATCTCCAATATTTGCAATACCTATTTAAAAAGGATAGATAATCAATCCTACAATGATCAAAGTATATCCATCCAACAGTACAAAACAACATAAAAGTTTCCACCAATGTATAATAGTTTTAGGACACAAAAGCATTGGAGGGTATCAACAAAAAGTAATGCATCAACACAATTAAAACACAAACAAAGTTTTGGATTCTTTAAGACATGTCTTCATTCTTGTTTCTTCAAAGCAGACAATAATTCTCTCTTAAAAGATTGCATTTGCTCTTGCATCTGTTGTTGCATAGTTGCTTGCATTTCTGCTTGTGCCTTCATTTGTGCTTGCATTAATGCTTGCATATCAGTCTGTGCTTGCAACTGTGTTTTCACCTGCTCTTGCAAATTAGATATTTGTGTAGTCAGTGTAGTGATTTCTTCAGTTGTTGGATTTAGATTTTGGGAGGAGGGACCTTCAACTGTTGAGGATGAAACATGTGGGCCAATGCCAAGATCCAAACTGTGACCAATTCCATAGATTCTACCTTTCCTATTTTAACCACCTGTTTTTATCCAAACACCAGAGTCAACTATAGGATGCTTTGACGTGTCTTCCCCATATTTTTCAGTCATAGCATTTTCATATGATTCCTACATCAAATCAATATGTTAGCAATATTATATAAATAAGTAGTTTAACATTTATAAAATAAACACATTCTTACAATGAAGCTTTTTGCTTTGTTGGACACATATTGACCATCTTTTCGTTTGTGAACTTTGTTGTATAATTCACCATAAGAAATTGGGCATTTGTATTCTTCTTCCTGTAAAAAAAATACAATTTATGTATAAAAATTGATTACTTTCCTTAATGACAGTAACAGGACATATTCATCTTACTTTCTGTCATGTTAGTGTGGAAGTTGATTTATATCAAACATGTACAATATAACTCCATCTCTCTGTATCATATCTCCTTTTAGTAAGTTATCAGCTAACCAATTCTAAAATATTTGTTTCTTTCTATCAAGTGACCAACTCATTTCTATCTGACATACAATTTCAAATGTGAAAAGTAAGAATACCATTTTTTCAAGTGTTGTCCAAAGCTTTGTGATCCTGCTGTGTGAAAATCATGGCATCAGGCTTGGCAACCCTATTGCTCTTACCTGCAGTAGACTTTTTTTTCCATTCTTCTATTGCCCATATGTCTACTAATCCATCCCATATCTCAGTCCTAATACCTCTTGGTCCAAAACCTTTTAAGTCTTGAATATTATCTTAATTTGTCCTTTCTTTCGCCTTTTTCCTTGCCTTAGATAAAGAGTCAGAATATTGATCCATACATGTTAAATGCCAAACCTTTCTTGCCATACAACGATCATAAGTTGATGAAAAATGATACTTCTCCTACATCAATATAATGATTAATTTATAATACAATAACTGATACAAAAATATTTCATTACATTAACTAAATGACTACTAACCATAAACTCATTGAACAGAATTTCTTTCATATCAGCAGAATATTTTTTCCAATTTGGTGTTGGATTAGGCATCCTCATGAGCAACTCAGATATAATATCTCGAGTCACTGAATCTGGAACAAACCTCCTCCTATAATTTCAAACACTTAGTTTATAAAAGTTAAACAATTAATAATTAAGTTTAGTTTAACTTACGGGTTAGTAATTTGTTGCACAGATATAATAGGTCTCCTATCAACTTCATTGTGAGAATTTTCACTTGAAGGCTCCTCCTGAAATTGTGGGTTAGCACATGTTGGGGCAACACAAGATTGGTTAACATCAATTGGTGGGGTGGTGTCTATTAATTGATCACCATTGGTTGAATGGCCAACATCAACTGATGGTTCATGGATGGAAGTAGCACCTAAGAAAAAAATAATGAAACAATACCTTGTATTTAAAAAACTTTAAAAAAAAGTTAATAAATAAGACATCATTAAAGTATTTGTACTATACCTGGTGAATGCAAAAAAGGATCCGGGTCTAAAGAGTTAATGAGAGAGTGAGTAGGATGGAATGAAGTAATAAAACCTCAACCTTGCCCTCTTCCTCGGAGCATTTTGAGATTATCAAGTGAACCAAATGTAACTTAGCTTGTAACAAGGATTGCCAGTTAGTAATGTCATTCAAGCCTTGGGGAATGCTGCCATTGAGTTTGTTACTGGACAATTCCGAAACGGTGAATATCAAACATTAGTAGGGTGTAAAACCATTCCTAGGCATAGCAAACAACTTAACCTTCCAGGACTAGGTTTTGGGGTTTTTCTAAATGTTTTCAAGTTTGTAGAATCATATGCTTTGTTCAATTTAGCTCTTTTTAGCACTATTCTAACATAGTAGGTTTTTTCAGAGTGGGTGGGGATAAAAATAAATAAAACAGTATAACCGAGGCTATAGATACAAATACATTTGCATCGCTTAGGACTAGACTTCAATTTTCATGTATAAATCTCGAACAGTAGAAACTAGTCACAACAAAAACTAGTGGTTGTATGTTAAGAAATGAAAATCAATCACGGCCAAAAAGACTGCTATAAATTGGTCTTTCATAATTATTTTTCAATTCAGTTAAATTCTTTTGGTTTTCTATACAGTACGCTCCAACAACTAGTTTTAAGTCCATCGATTATGCTAGAATTGGATTTTACTGAGGTGATTATTAGATTATTTGAGGAGCAAGTTGGCAAATAAGACATGCACTTTGTTTTTGGGGTAGGGGAGATTGATCATAAGAGAAGTAATAACTCAAGTTGATTATATCATCACTGTTGTACATGATGTTGATACTTACTGCATATTGACCTAATATGCTACTTGCAGCATGCATCATATTTTTTCTTTCCTCAGAAAACACCTTTATTCCAAATATATTTTTTCCTTCTCTTTTGGACTTTTGCGAGCTTTCTCTTAGCTAGCACACTCATCAATGTACTTCTTGTCTGGACACTGAAAAAAAAAATTAATTTGTATGCTCAAATCAAACCTAGGGATGGATGAAGGGAAGGGTACAAGGAACCTGGCTTAAATTAAGAAAAACAGCCATTTTTCACTACTTTTTTTATTTAAATGTTAATTAACTAGGTTGGTAAGTTTATATTTTTAGTTGATGCATTACTGTTAGGGATGGCAACGGGGCGGGGCGGGGACGGGTTTCGCTATCCCATACCCATCCCCGCATAAAAAATTCATCCCCATCCCCATACCCAAACCCAACGGGTATCAAACTTTTTTCCCATCCCCATCCTCACCGGATAACGGGTATAATCTCGTACCCATACCCGTACCCGTGTTCTAACTACTTTAATATTAATTTTTATAAAAGAAAAAAAATTACGGTAAAGAAAACATAATATTATGAAATATTCAATATTAGGAGAATTTTCTTCGATGTCAAATACCTTAAAATAAATTATAATTGTTTACATTTTATATTAGAATACCAAATAAAATTTCATGTGAACCAAAACATTTATTAAATTTGCAAACTACAACATTGATGAACTT